>JAABUN010004316.1_pt1 | contig 19657 bp, 20 predicted proteins | sample 5559311 | NCBI WGS metagenome assembly JAABUN01 (sample SAMN10711877, study PRJNA513370) | rock metagenome | isolation source: Antarctica rocks | place: Antarctica: Victoria Land, Siegfried Peak sud | reverse complement strand
CGCCCGCCCGAGCAGCCCCGACGCGGCACCTAGCCACCAGCCCTTGGCCCAGACGCCAGCCGGAAGGTCGCCGCGATGACGGCCCATGGGGAGGGACCGCCCCTGCGTGGGCTGCGGATCCTGGCGGTCGAACAGTTTGGCGCCGGGCCGTTCGGGAGCTTGTACCTCGCGGACCTCGGCGCGGAGGTCATCAAGGTGGAGGACCCCGGGATGGGCGGTGACGTAGGCCGGTATGTGCCTCCGCAGCAGGAGGGCACGAGCAGCCTGTACTTCGAGGCGTTCAACCGGGGCAAGCGCAGTATCGAGCTCGATCTGAAGACCGAGGCTGGACGCGAGGTGCTGCGCCGCCTGGCGCAGACGGCAGACGCGGTCTACAGCAACCTGCGCGGTGACCAGGCCGAGGCTCTCCACCTGACTTATCAGCATCTAGGGGAGTGGAACCCGAAGATTGTCTGCGTGGCGCTCAGTGGGTACGGGCGGGCCGGTCCGGAGGCGCACCTGCCTGCCTACGACGCGCTGATCCAGGCGCAGGCCGGATGGGCGGCTATCACCGGCGAGCCGGGCGGTCCACCGACAAAGAGCGGCCTGTCACTGGTCGACTTCATCGCCGGGCTGACCGCGGCGCTCGGCCTCCTGGCCGGCGTGCACGACGCCCAGCGCACAGGTCGCGGCCGCGACGTCGACGTCGACCTGTACCGCTCGTCGCTGGCGATGCTCTCCTACCAGGCGACCTGGTACCTGTCTGCCGGGGTGACCACTGAGCGCCAACCCATGTCCGGCCACGCAAGCCTCGTGCCCTTCCAGTTCTTCGAGACGGCCGACGGGCACCTAGCCGTCGGTTGTGGCAAGGAGAGGTTCTTCGACGCGCTGGTCGCCAGGATGGACGCCGCAGAGGTGGCAACTGATCCCAGGTACGCGTCCTTCTCGGCTCGTCGAGAGAGCCGCGTCGAGCTGCTCGCCGTCCTGGAGCGGGAGTTCCGCCTGCGCTCCACGGCCGAGTGGATGGACCTGCTGCGGGGCGCCGTCCCGGTGGCCCCGGTCCGCAGCATGGAGGCGGCGCTGGACCGGGACGAGCTCCTTCAGCGGGACATGCTCGCGACCTACGACTCCGAGGTCCTAGGTCAGGTGTCCGCGCTGGGCGGGCCGGTCAAGGTCAGCGGCTACACGCCGCAGTACCGGGCCGCTCCCGCGCTCGGCCAGGACCGGGAGGACCTGCTCGCCGAGCTGGGCTACGACGCGGCGGGCGTCGAGAAGCTCGCCAGCCTGGGCGCGTTCGGAGCGACCGCACAGCAGGCGGCCAGATGAGCACGGGCGGGCCCGCGCTCGACGCCGACCTGAGAGGTTGGTCGCCGCCGCCACAGGAGCGATCCGAGACAATCGGGGCTGGCCCGGCGGAGGCACTCGCGGCCGTTTTCGACGCTCCGCGACACTTCCCTTACGGATCGCCGCTGCCGCTGGCCTGGCACTGGCTGTACTTCCTAGACTGGCCGGCCCGCAGCGCGCTCGGCGCAGATGGGCATCCGGCAGGAGGTGGTTTCCTGCCGCCGATTCCGAATCGGACCCGGATGCACGCCGGCGGCAGGCTCACGCTCGACCGAGATCTGCTCGTCGGGCAGCCGGCGCACCGCAGCAGTCGGCTCGCCGACGTCCGGCCACGGACCGGCCGCAGCGGGCAGCTGCTCTTCATCACCGTTCAGCACGAGGTCCGCCAAGGCGGCCGGGTCGTCCTGGTCGAGGAGCAGGACCTGGTGTACCGGTCCGGCCCGCCACCGGGAATGCGCGGCTCAGCCGGCCGCCCCCGCGCGGCTGAGCCCGCGGCCGAGGACCCGCAGTGGCGCACCACGTTCCGAGCCGACGAGGCGCTCCTTTTCCGCTTCAGCGCCCTGACCGCGAACGCCCATCGGATTCACTACGACCTGCCCTACGCCACCACCGCTGAGCGTTACCCAGGCCTGGTTGTGAACGGCCCGCTCCTGCTGATCTCCATGTTCGGGCTTTTGCAGGAACGGGCCCCGGCGCTCGGCGCCAAGCGCGTCGAGTACCGCCTGCGGCAGCCGGTCTTCGTCCAGCAGCCGGTGTCGATCACCGGCGTGACCTCACACGACGGTGCCCGGCTGGTAATAACTGACGACACCGGAGCCCTCTTCGCGGAGGCGATCGTGAGCGGCAGGTGACGACCTCCGACGCATCGGTGGGCGCGCTAGCGGCGGCCCGGAGTCTGCTGTTCGTCCCCGGCAGCCGACCGGACAGGTTCGGCAAGGCTGCGGCGGGGGGCTCCGGCGGAGTCATCCTGGACCTGGAGGACGCGGTCGCCTCTGCCGAGAAGGAACAGGCGCGGGTCCACGTCGACAACTGGCTCACCTCGGGCGGCGGCGGGATCGTCCGCATCAACGGCCTGACGACCAGCTGGCACGACGACGACGTGGCGATGCTGGCGTCCCATGACTGCGCCGTGATGCTGCCGAAGGCCGAACACCCGGGTGACGTGCAGGCGCTGCGCGCGGGCTTGCGTCGCGAGGTGGCGGTCGTCGTCCTGATCGAGACCGCGACCGGCGTCCTGCGCGCGCCCGAGATCTGTGCCGCAGCCGGCGTTGCGCGCGCTGCGTTCGGCAGCGTCGACCTGGCAGCCCAGCTGGGCGTGGACCACCAAGACCACGTCCCGCTGGATCACGCACGAGCGACCATCGTCCTCGCGTCCGCGTCCGCCGGCATCGCTTCGCCCTTGGACGGTGTGACGACGGACCTCCTCGACGCCGAGCGGCTGGCGTCGGCGGCAGCACGGGCGGCTCGGCTCGGTTTCACCGGGAAGCTCTGCATCCATCCGGGGCAGATCGCCGCCGTGCACGCCGCCTTCGGGCCTACGCGTGAACAGGCGGCGTGGGCGGAGCGGGTTCTCGCCTCGGCGGGGCGCGGGGACGTCACTGTGGTGGACGGTCAGATGGTCGACGCGCCCGTGGTCGAGCGTGCCCGACGCGTGCTTGCAGCATGGCGCCAGAGCGGGGTCTAGATGCAGGACGAGTTTCGGCCGAAATCCTTGACAACCCCATTCCTTCTAATAAGATGTCTTAAGATGACTGGACGCGTTGACAACCCCCGAAGACATGGACTCGTCGCGGTTCGTGCTCGACGCACGCCCCACGGGGCGCAGAAGGAGTCCCCTTGAGGTCACCCATCGCCCGGACCGGACGGCCCGCCGACGCAGCGCCATCCAGGCACCTGGTCGACATCAAAGACGTGCGCCTCTCGTACGGCTCCGTTGAGGTGATCGGCGGCGTGAGCCTCACGGTCGACTCGGGGGAGACGCTTGTGCTGTGCGGCCCCAGCGGCTCGGGCAAGAGCTCGCTGCTCCGGTGCGTCAACGGGCTGGAGACGATCGGCGCCGGTGACATCCTCATCGACGGCCAGTCCGTCGCTGCCGCGGGCCGCGCGCAGTTGCGTCAGCTCCGCAGCCAGATCGGGATGGTCTTCCAGCAGTTCGAGCTGTACCCGAACTTGACCGCAATCCAGAACGTCGCGCTAGCGCCACAACGAGTGCTCGGCCTGTCAAAGACCGAGGCCCTCGACCGCGCCCGCGAGCTCCTCGCCAGGGTCGGGCTGAACGAAAAGGCCGAGTCCTACCCCACGCAGCTGTCCGGAGGTCAACAGCAACGTGTAGCTATCGCCCGGGCGTTGGCCATGCAACCCAAGTTGCTGCTCTTCGACGAGCCGACCAGCGCCCTGGACCCTGAGATGATCCGCGAGGTCCTCGACGTCATGCGGGAACTCGCCCACGACGGCATGACCATGCTCGTCGTCACCCACGAGATGGGCTTCGCCCGCGACGTCGCGGACCGAGTGGCCTTCCTCGACTCTGGCCAAGTCATCGAATGCGGCACGCCTGAGCGCATCTTCACGCGTCCCGAGTCCGAGCGCACCAAGCGCTTCATCGCAGCGATCTCACAAGGCTGAGACCCACCGGATCGCCAGCTTCCAGCAAACCAGGCCACGGACACCGCCCTTACAACGACTGGAGTCGGACATGAAAGCACGACAGAAGGTCGCCACTCTGTTCGCCATGGCGGGGCTCGCCCTCGGCGCCACGGCCTGCGGCGGCACGGACACGACCGGCAACACGACCGGCAACACGAGCGGCGGCGCGCTGGAGCAGATCAAGTCACGCGGCGAATTGCGCGTCGGCGTGAAGTACGACTCGCCACCGTTCGGATCACTGAACCCTGCGACAAACGCTCCAGAGGGGTTCGACATCGACGTCTCCCGCGAACTCGCGAAGCGTATCGGCGGGTCGAAGGAGGACGTCAAGTTCACCAACGTCTCCACCGCCACGCGGATCCCCCTGCTCCAGCAGGGCGAGATCGACCTCTCGGTCGCCACCATCACCATCACCAACGACCGCAAGGCACAGGTCGACTTCAGCACCCCCTACTACCCTTCCGGCATGGCAGTGCTCGTGCCGGAAGACTCCCCGTTGACGGCCGCGAAGGACATCGCCGGGAAGACCAACTGCACGACCACCGGCTCCGTCGCCGGCGACCTCGTCGCCAAGGCGGCCAAGGACAAGTACGGGATCGACGAGATCAAGAGCATCGTGCTCGGCACCTATCCGGAGTGCGTCCTGGCCCTCAAGCAGAAGCGCGCCGACTTCATCGGGACCGACCAGGGCACCCTGGTCGGTCTGGCCAAGCAGTCGAAGGGCGTCAAGCTGCTCCCTGAGCTGATGAGCAACGAGCCCTGGGGGATCGCGATCAAGAAGGGCGACACCGAGTTGCTGACCGCAGTAAACAAGGCTCTGAACGACATGTTCCGTGACGGCACCTGGACGGCGCTGTACAAGAGGTGGGTCGGCGATCAGCCGCCGGCCGGCTGGCCCCCGAACGCGTAGCCGAACAGCGCCGGCTGCCCGACATGAACACGCTCCTCGAGTACCGCGAGCAGTTGCTCAGCGGGATCACCTACACGATCGGCGTCTCGGTGGTGACGTTGCTCTTCAGCACCGTCATTGGTGTCCTGCTGGCGGGGCTGACCCTGAGCCACCTCCCAGGCGCACGCCTCGCGGTCACCGCCTACGTCGAGGTGTTCCAGAACATCCCCTACCTGATCGTCGTCCTCTTTTTCTACTTCGGCCTCGCGGAGTTCGGCGTCAGGCTGAGCGCGATTCAGGCAGTCGTGGTCGGGCTCAGCCTCTACAGCGCGGCCTACACAGCGGAGGCCCTACGTGGCGGGATCAGTGCGGTGTCGAAGGGCGAACTGACTGCCGCGCGAGCCTTCGGCCTGCGCGAGAGCGACATCTTCAGAAGGCTGCTGCTGCCGCAGGCCGTCGTTTACGCCCTGCCGAGCCTAACCAACCAGTGGGTGCGGGTCATCAAGAACACCACCGTCCTGGCCGTGATCGGAGGGGGCGACCTGCTGTACCAGGCCTACCAGCTCGCCGCACAGACCTACGAAGTGTTCACGTTCTACGCCTTCGTGGCTGTCGCCTATTGGGTCATGATCATCCCTCTCACCCGGCTCTCGGCGCGGGCCGAGATGCTGGCGCGGTGGCGGCGATCTCAGCTCGGGATCGAACTTCGACCGCGCAAGTCCCAGCGTGCCGCTGCTGGGGCCGGCCGATGAGCCTCCAAGGCTGGGTGGACCTACTCACCCGCGACAACCTCCTGTTCTTGGCTAGAGGGCTGTGGGTCACCATCGTGGTGACCGTCCTATCTGGTGCCATCAGCACCGTTTTCGGCCTCGCCCTGGGGACGTACCGCAGCTTGGCGCGCGGCTGGGCCCGACTGCCCGCAACGCTGTTCGTGGAGGCATTCCGCAACCTTCCCGTGCTGGTCCTCGTGTACTTCATCCGGTTCGGCTCCTCCGGTCTAGGGGTGAGCTTCGGCGCCATCAGCGCAGCCGTCATCGGGCTTTCGCTGTATGGATCGGCAATGTGTGCGGAGGCCTTCCGGGCCGGCATCGAGAGCGTGCCACGAGGGCAGTTGGTTGCGGCGCGCGCGTCGGGTCTTCGGCTCCTGCAAGCCTACCGGTTCGTGATTCTTCCCCAAGCCGTGAAGTACGCACTGCCGTCCTACGTCGGTCAACTAATCGTGCTGCTCCAGGCGACTACGCTCGTCAGTGCCATCGGCGTCTTGGAGCTCACCGGCGCGGCGACCGTCCTTTTCAACCGGTACGCGAATCCGCTAGAGACGTTCGTGCTGCTGGCCGTCGTCTACCTGATCCTCGACTACCTACTTTCGCTGATACGCCGGCGACTCGAGAGAGCCCAGCGGCCGGGGCGCGTTGCACCCGTGCTCCAGACGCTCGGGTAGGTGCCTTGTCGACAACCATCGGCCCTGCGACAGGGGCCCCGCGACACTTGTGCGCCACTGCCCCCGAACCGGCATCCGCCGCGTCCTGAGACCACGCGCTCACTGTTCCAAACGCACCGGCCCTGGCGACGGTGTTTGCGCCTGGTGGCGACCAGGGCGCGGGCGCCGAGCACGCCCCGGGTGAATGGTGGTCAGGTCAAGTCAGGTCAAGTCAGGTCCGGGGGGGCGGCGTCATCGAACCCGACGACGGAGTCGCGCACCTTGTCGCCATCATCGACTGCCCACTCCCCGGGGCCACCCACCGCACCAGCCATCGACGATCGAGGACCCGGTCCGCTGAGGCCGAAACGCCTTGCCCGGGCAAGACATCCCATGGTCAGGGCGCGGCGGTGCAGCGTGAAACAGGTCAGCCATGCGATGCAAGCGTGGCCGCATCCAGGGAGCCGGCTCGGGCCGCCGCTGTGGTGCTGGGCCCGAGTTCCCCGCCGATGACCCTCGGGGGACCCCACGACCATAACCGTGCCCTATCCCGCCGTCCCAGTTGCCGGCCTCGGAGTTATTGCCCATACGAAGTGGGTTTGGGCGAACTGGCGCCCCCCACGGCAGCGGCGTCAGTCAGCAAGCAACATACAAATCGCGTTTGTGACATCGCAAGCAAGCAGCACACACAGCTGCATGGCGGAGCAAGCAAGCAAGAGGAGGAGGAGGAGCCCTAGACGGACGGAGTCGGCGGCTGTCGAGGTGCCGCCAAGATTGCAGGGCCACCCGTTCGAGACTTTGCACAAATCGTCCTGGTTAACGTCGCCGTACAAAGTAGCGCGGACTGGTAGATGTGGGACCAGCGGACATCTGGGCGACCTCCTCGGTCGTGGTGATCATGCTCGTCGGGGTCGCGTGTTTCGTGGTCGCGACGAGCGCTTGAGATCGGACCACAGTGGTGCGTAGGACGTCCCGGTCCCGGAATGGTCAGCCGGACGGGTCTACAGGTGACGCTGGTGCTCCACAGGTCGGGCACCCACCTTGACCTGCTTGTTCTCGTTGGGGTTCCGCTTACGGGACGGTCGCCCAGCCACCCGAGCCCAGCGCCAACCCCCCTGCGCCCGGGCCGGCGGTGATGCGCCAGGCTGCCCTCGAGCGGCAGCGCCGCATCGCACTGCCGGCTCGTGACCCGTTCCGTCCTGTTCGCGCTGGCCGAGGCGCCGGGCTATCGGCTCTACCGTCCTGACGAAGGAGACGACAGACCTCGTGACCCGGTCCCTCACCACTGACCTGGCCGGGCAGCGGGCGCTGGTCGCCGGCGGCACCCGAGGCATCGGTGCCGCCACCGCCACCGCCCTGGCCGCCGCTGGCGCCCGAGTCGTCGTCAGCGCCCGCAGCGCCCCACCCGATCACCCGTTCCCGGTGATCGAGACCGACGCCTCGGACCCGCGTTCGGTCAGCCAGCTCGCTGACCGCGCCCGCGAGTTGCTCGGCGGCGTGGACCTGTTCGTCTCCAACGTCGCGGACAGGTCCGCCGCCCCAGCGCCCTCGCCTTCAGCGACGCCGACTGGCAGCTCGAGCTCGACGTCAACCTGCTGGCCGCCGTCCGCCTCGACCGTGAGCTCGTCCCCGCCATGCTCGAGCGCGGCCACGGCTCGGTGGTGCACGTCAGCTCCGGCGCAGCGCGCATCGCCAGGCCCCCCTCACTGGCCTACACCGCCAGCAAGGCCGCGCTGAATGCCTACAGCAAGGGACTCGCCACCGAGGTCGCCAGCCGCGGGGTACGGGTCAACGCGGTTTCCCCGGGCCTGATCAGCACCTCACGGGTCACCGAGCTTGCCGCCGAGCAGGGCACCGACCCCGACGCCCTGACCCGCCGCATCGCCGAAGACCTGAAGGTCCCAGTAGGTCGCGCCGGCACCAGCGAGGAGATGGCCCAAGCCATCGTCTTCCTGCTCTCACCGGCCGCCGCGTACATCGTGGGAGCCAACCTCATCGTCGACGGCGGCGCCTTCCCCACCGTGTGACAACTGGTCTTGCTGCACGATCGTCTGAGATACAAGATCGCGGGGCAGCCGGACCGCACGGGTGAGCCAGTAGGACGTTCGCCACCGAGACAGGCAGAGGCGAAAGATTGCCGCGGCTGATCGTGTCGACGGTGGCCCCGCGGTCATCGACGCCAGCCGGACCCTGGGCAGTGCCTCCTACTGTGCCCCGGCTGCGGCTTCCTGTGCGTGCGGACCGGCCGTTGTGTGTGACTGCGCCGCGGGGGTCTACAGCGGCAGTGTCAAGCGCTCGGCGATGGGCCGGTGCAGGTGGGTGCGCACTGCGCGCGTGACGTCGTCAGCCAGGATCTCCGCCTCGCCGGTCTCCATCCCGTCGAGGGCGGCCCGCACGATGTCGGCGGGGGCGGACTTGGGGCGGCCCATCGCTGCGGTCATGTCCGTGTCGACGAAGGACATGTACAGGGCCGATACCTGGATTCCGCGCGGGGTGAGCTCGGTCCGGATCACGTCGGTGGCGCTGCCCAGGGCCGCCTTGCTCACCGAGTAGCCACCCGCGAGCGGCATCCACGCCATCACCGAGCAGACGTTGAGCACCGCTCCGTGGCGCTCAGCCAGGCGGTCGGCGAAAGCTCGGACGAGGGCGAGTGGGCCGAAGACGTTCGTCTCCAACTGGCGGCGCAGCGAGGCCGCACCCGCATCGAGCACTGATGCGGCCTCGACGCTGCCGGCGTTGTTGATCAACACACTGACGTCGTGCGCGGTGGCCGCGGCCTGCTCGATGGACTGCGCGTCGGTCACGTCGAGCTGGAGTGGGACCACGCGAGGGTCGGACACCTCGATGGCCTGGGGGTTGCGTGCGGCGGCGTAGACCTTGGCCACGCCTCGGTCGAGGAGTTGGGCGACGTACTCGCGGCCCATCCCGCGGCCGGCGCCCGTGACGAGGACGGTCTGGTTCACGAGTTCGGTCATGCGGGGCTCCGAGCATGTGGGCAGGTGTACACCGACCGGTGTATCCGGACAAGGAATACACCGACCGGTGTACAGGCGTCAACTCGCGTCCTACGATGACGGCATGGCGACGGCGAGCAGGGTGACGAAGGCCGGCCCTCGCGATCGCCTCATCGCCGCCGCCCAGCGGCTCGTCGTCAGCGAGGGGATTCGTCCCGTGGGCGTCGACCGGCTGTGTGTCGAGGCACGGGTGTCGAAGCGGTCGCTCTACCAGTACTTCTTGGGTAAGGACGAGGTCGTGGCGGCCGCCCTGTCCAAGGAGGCGGAGCGCCACGACGTGGGCCTTGGCAGAGACGAGGGCCTACCACCGCGCGACCGCGTCCTGGCCGTCTTCGAGCGCCTGGACGACCGCGCGGCCTCGCCGCAGTTCCCGGGCTGCCCCTTCATCGGCGCGGCGACCGAGCTCAAGGACCGCGGCCACCCGGCTTCCGTCGTCGCTCGCGAGCAGAAGGTCGGGCTCACCGCGCACTTCGCCGGCCTGCTGCGGCGGGGTGGCGCACGCGAGCCGGACCTGCTCGCACGGCAGTTGACCCTCGTCTTCGACGGAGCCAGCGTCCACGCCGTCCTGCACGGGGGAGCGACCCCCGCCACCCGGGCGACCGTGGAGGTCCTGCTCGCCGCCCACGGGATGTGACCCCCGCGGGGGCCGCCTGCGACACGGGGGGGGGCGTGACGGGCAACCAGGTGTCCTGTGGGCCCGCGTCCACCGGGAGCTTCTCGGCGCTGTCGGTCATGGCTCTTGGAGCGGCTGCTCCGCCATCTCGGGACGGAGGACCGGGACAGCGGCGCGAAAGACGACTGAGCTTGCCGGTGCGTGGCGTGAGCGCATCGGCTCTGCTGGCTGCCCGTGACCTGCGGGGGGGCGACCAACAAGGACCCCGGTGTGCTGGCGGGGTTCCTGGTGACGGCGATGCACAGGGCCTGCCCCTGGTGGGCAAGGCCACCGGAGCCCCGGGCGCGGCTGCACGACGCCATCGAGGTCACACTGACGCCCTGCGCTGACCCCGTCCGGTTGGGACCCGTGGCTGCCGTCGGCGCGCGCGGTCACCGTCACGGCGGCCCGGCTCACAGGTCGACGGAGTAGTGGCTGACGGCGTCCTCGTCCCACTGCAGGCCGTTGCCGGGCACGTCCGGCGGGTGCAGGTGCCCGTCGCGGACCTCGAACGGCTGGGCGAGAACCGGGTGCGCCCAGTCCTGCCATTCCAGCCAGTGCGCGGTCGGGGTGATCGGCAGCAGGTGTGCGGAGACCTCCGGGTACAGGTGCGAGGACATCGGCAGGCCGGTGGCGTCGGCGAGGGCGGCGGCGCGCAGCCAGCCGGTGACCCCGCCGATGCGCATCAGGTCGGGCATGACCAGGTCGCACGCCTGCGCCTGGATCGCCTCGAGCATGGCTCGTGGGCCGTAGAAGTTCTCTCCGAGCATGATCGGCGTGGCGGTGTCGCGGGCGAGGCGGGCGTGCCCGGTCAGGTCGTCGTAGCGCAGCGGCTCCTCGATCCACGCGACGCCCTCGGCGTCCAGGGCGCGGCACCGGGGCAGCGCCTCAGCCAGGGTCAGCCCCTGGTTGTAGTCCACCACCAGGGTGGTCTGCTCTCCGACGGCGTCGCGGACCCGGCGCAGCGCGGTGAGGTCTTCGGCGGCCACATTCCGCCCTACGCGGACCTTCAGCGCGGTGAAGCCGCCCTCGGCGACCAGCTCGAGGGCCTCGTCGGCGACCGCGGCCGGCGGCAGCAGCCCCAGTCCGTTGCTGTTGTAGGCGGGCACCGGAGTCAGGGTGCCGCCGAGCAGACGTGCCAGCGGCAGCCCGGCGGCCTGGGCCAGGGCGTCCCACAGCGCCATGTCCAGGCCGGCTACCGCGTCCAGCGCCAGCCCCTGGTGGCCGGCGAGGGCGAACCAGCCGTTCGCGCCGGCGAACGCCGCGACGGGCGCGACCGGCCGGCCGCGCAGCTCGGCGCCCAGGTCGCGCAGCACCGGCAGCAGCGCTGCGGCGGCGCGGGTCAGGTACGGGGCCAGATAGGCCCGGCCGGTGATGCCCTGCTCGGTGTGCACGTCGATGAGCACCAGTGGCCACCGGGCGAACTCCCCGATGCGAGTGGCCAGCGGCCGACCGAGCGGCACCACCACCGCCCGGGCCACCACTTCCCGCACGACGAGCTCCGCTGCCGCCGGGACAGCTACGCCAGCGGCGCGCGCGCCCGCGACACCCGGCACCGTCATGACAGCCCGCCCAGCGGGCGTGCCGGATCGACGCCGGAGACCTCCCCGGCCGGACCCGCTACCGATGTCCCGGCCACGGGCTGCCGGGTCGTGGTCAGCAGAACCTTGCCGCGGTTCTGGCGGCGTTCGAGGTGGCGGTGGGCCTCGGCGGCCTCGGCCAGCGGGAAGGTGGCGTCGACCGGAACGGTGAACCGGCCGGCGGCCACGGCGGTCAGCAGCTCCCCGAGATCGCCCCGGGGGTCGTAGCCGTGCTCGATCAGGTCGGTGATCTGGAATCCAAAGATGTGGGCGTTCTTGACGTAGAAGTCGCGGGTGTCCACAGTGCTGGGGGCCAGCGCCACGTTGGCCAGCGCGACGACCCGCCCGGCATGGCCGGCCGCGCGCAGGCTCACAGCGAACGTGTCGCCGCCGACGGTGTCCAGAACCACGTCAGCGCCGCGGCCGTCAGTGAGCCGCCGCACCTCCGCCACCAGCCCGTCCGAGCCCAAAGCAGCGGAATCTAAGGCTTCGTGCGCGCCCAGCTCCCGCGCCCAGGCGGCCTTAACGGGCGAGCCAGCGGCGGCCAGCACCGTCCCGCCAGCGTCCCGGGCAATCTGCACCGCCGCGCTACCTACTCCGCTGGCCGCCGCATGGACCAGAACGGTCTCGCCCGGCCGGACCTGGGCCAGGCGGTGCAGGCAGTACCACGCCGACAGCCAGGCGGTGGGCAGCGCCGCGGCCGCGCCCAGGTCCACCCCGTCGGGCACCCGAAACACACGCGACGCGGGCACGAGCGCGAGCTCGGCATAGAAGCCCGGCGCGTTCGTCGCCCCCATCGCCACCACCCGATCGCCCACCGCCAAGCCCTCCCGTCCCTCCGCGCCCGTCTCGCCGTTCGGGCCGTCCGCCGCCCCCGGACCGAGTGCGACCACGGTCCCGGCGCCCTCCAGGCCCAGCACGAGCGGCGGCCGCCCCGACCGGTGGTAGCCACCGGAGCGCACCAGCACGTCAGCGCGATTCACCCCCGCCGCCGCCACCGCGATGAGCACCTCGCGCGGCCCGGGCGCCGGATCGGCCAGCTCGACCACCCGCAGCTGCTCCGGCCCCCCGAACTGCTGGACCTGCACCGCTCGCATCCACCCACCACCCGGCCTCGACACCGCTTCCGGAGGTGTCAGCGTCGGACACCGGTCGGGGCGGTGTCAACAGCTACCGTTGATGAGCCATGACGCGGACCGCTTCAGCACCCAGCCCAACCGCGGGAACCTGGGTGTTGGGCCTTGGGCGGCCCTGCCTGGACCTGACCGCCACGCCAGGCAGGCGCCACACCAGTCAGCCGCTCGAGCGCCTACCCGACGAAGACGCTCTCGCCGGATGGCTGGTCGCAGCCGGGCTGCTGCCGATCCGCCCGTTGGCCATCAACACGCCGCAGCTGATCGCCACACGCCAGCTACGCGAAGCCGTCAACCGGCTCATCCGCGCTCATGTGATCGGCCGGCTCCCCGGCGAACGGGGCACCGTGGTCGGACCGGCCCCCTTGCGAGCCGACGACGAGGGCCTTGCCCGTGACGACGTCGCCAGACGCGACATCGCGCTGATCAACCGGAGTGCGTCCCAGCCCGACCTGACGCCGCAGCTCGCTCTGGGCACCATTGCAGGCGAGCAACTCCTCAACTTGCGCGTCACCTGGACTGCTGAGCACGCCGTCGACGCAGCCCTGTCCACCCTGGCCCGCGACGCCATGGCCCTGCTCGCCAGCCCGCAGGCACAACACGTGAAGGAGTGCGCTCACCCTGACTGCTCACTGCTCTTCCTTGACGACTCCCAAGCGCGCCGACGTCGCTGGTGCTCCATGAACCGCTGCGGCAACCTCACCAAGATCGCCAACTACCGCTCCCGACGACCCGCCGCCTCCAAGTAAGCAGGGTCGTAGCCCGGGGGGGCGCCGGCCTGAACTCGTAGAGCGCTGTACAGCCCACCTTGGGTGACAAGTGGTTCTCATGTCCGAGGGCGCAGCGCTGCTCAGCCGGCGTCCCAATGGTCTACGGCTACCGGACATGTCGCTGCGACCCCGCCCGGCCACGTAGTGCTGCGAGAACTGCGTCATCTACCGCTGCAAGTCACACGCCTTCGCCGTCACCTTCGCCGACCGCATGCCGGCCGCCGAGAACCTGTAACCCCATGAACTACCAGAAACACCGTCTATCGGATAGACCCGCCGCAGTTCCGCGCATTGTTGCAACCCGGGTGTCGTTGCCGAGTGAGAACTGGGCCGGTGCACTCCCAGGTTCAGGGGCTCGTGGGTGTGAGAATTACCTTGCCTTTGGCGTGGCCGGCGGCGAGGTACTTCAGGGCCTGCGGTGCCTCATCCAGGCCCAGCGTTTGGTCGAGCAAGACCTTGATGTCGACGTCGAGCCTGTCTACGACGGTGCGCAGTCGTTGGGGTTCGGAGGCGTGGAAGAGGAATTCGGCGCGCATCCCGCGCGCCGACGCGCGTTCGGCGTCGGGCGGCATCGGCACTGCGACGAGCAGGCCTCCCGGACGGAGAACGTCCAACGATTGCCCCTCCACGGGGCCGCCGACGGTGTCGATCACGACGTCGACTTCGGCGTGGTTGAGCCGGGAGTGGAATGGTCCTGCGGTGTGGTCGATGACCTGGTCTGCTCCGAGTTCGTGCGCGATCTGCAGGCCGGGGCCGGAGGCGGTGGTGATGACGTGCGCGTCGAGTGTGCGTGCCATCTGTACGGCGAAGCTGCCGACTCCGCCGGCGCCTGCGTGGATCAGCACGTTTTGGCCGGCGTGGACATCGGCGATCTCGGTCAGCGCCTGCCAGGCGGTCGCTGCGGCGGTGGCCGCTCCGGCGGCGAGGAACAGGGGTATCGAGGTGGGCGCGGGGACTAGTTGCTCGACCGGGATCACCGCGAACTCGGCGTACCCGCCGCCGGCGGACGGGTCCAAACGAGCCACGATCTGGTCCCCGACAGCCCACCCTCCGACGCGGTCGCCGAGGGTGGTGATGGTTCCGGAGACGTCGGTCCCCAGCGTGTAGGGAAAGTCGACCGGGAAGAAGTCGTGCATGTATCCGGCGGTGATCTTGAGGTCGAGGGGGTTGGTGGCGGCCCCCGCGACGCGCACGAGCACCTCACCGGGTCCGGGGGAGGGCTGCTCGATGTCCTGCAGGGCTGGGGTGTCGCCGTAGCGGGCGATCTGGATGGCTTTCACTGGTTGTCCTGAGTGATGTGAGGGGCGGAGCCGACCTGGTTGAAGAATCCGAACCAGTCCTCTAGGTGCCAGGTCCGTGCTAGGCGCCCGTCCTGGACGTCGTGGAACTCGTGGATGGGGATGCGCACGTCTCGGCCGGTCGCAGGGATGCCGAACAGGTCACCGGTGTGGGTGCCGCGCATTTCGGCGCGGACACCGATCTTGCCGTTGCCGTCCGCGCCGCGCCCGTCGATGACGTCGTGGACGACGATCTGGAACCTGGTGAACGACTGTCCGAGGCCTTTGATCATGGGTTTGATGCCGTCCGGGCCGGGACCCTGGCCGGGGTTGAGTGGGATGTCTTCCCAGTCCGGGGTCGCGACCCCGTCGAGGAGGTCGGTGTCGCCGGAGAACGCTCGGTAGAACGTCTCGACGAGCTGGTGGAGTGGATCGGGCACAGTGGTCTCCTTGGTCGTGGTGGTGCTGGTGGGCTGAATAGCGGTGGCAGGACGCGTTGGGCTAGGGGCGGCCAGGAACGTCGATGAGGTGGTCGATGCCGAGGGCGGTGAAGAAGGAGCGCTGGCGTTCGGTCCGGACCGCGTCGATGTCCTCGACTCCCTTGCGCTGGGCATCGACGATCACCCGCCGCGGCCGTGTGCCGCGGGGTTGACCCAAGACGTCGATGAGGGCGTCGCCGACCGAGCCGATGTCGGCAGTGTGGCCTTGGTGGGCGAGGTCGATCGCCTCCAGCCGCGCTGGAATCTCGGCCACCGCCGACGCGAGGTCGCCGTACTGGGCGGCGACCGCAGGTTCTGCCGGCGGGTTGCTGTGGGCGAAGTGCTGGGTGCCTTGGGTGAACGCGCCGGGCACTAAGATGATGGTGTCGATACCGAACTGGGTGACCTCGAAGCCGATCGACTCGGCGAAGGCTTCCCCGGCCGCTTTGCTGGCGATGTAGGTGGCCATGAACGGTTCAGCGATGTGCGCGGTCGTACTGCTGACATAGACCAGCGTGCCAGCGTTTTGTCCTCGCATCACCGGCAGCACCGCCCGGTTCATCCGCAGCCAGGAGACAGCGTTGGTGTCCAAGATGGTCAGGAACTGCTCCGGGGTGAACGCCTCAGCTACTCCGGACATCAACATGCCAGCGTTGTTGACGAGCACATCGACTCGGCCCTGCTCGAACACGACCTGGTCGATCGCGGCCCGGCATCCAGTGTCCGACAGCACATCCAACTCCAGCGGCCGCAACGTGACCTGGTTATCGGTCGCGAACTGGAGGGCGGTCGCGGCGCGCTCAGCGGAGCGCGACGCGATGCCGCGCATCCCGGCGTACACAATGTGCCCGGCTAGGGCCAACTTCTGAGCCACTGCTTGACCGAGTCCCGACCCTGCACCGGTGACCACGACCACCTGCTGCGGACTGTCGTGCGTCGTGGTGCTCATGCGAGTCCTCCGTTCACGCGAATGATCTGGCCGTTGATCCAGCCGGCTTCAGGCGAGACGAGCAGCGCCACGGCGCCGGCGATGTCGACCGGCTGCCCGATGCGGCGCTGTGGGGCCAGCCCGGCCATCCGCTGCACATCGGCCTCGGTCTTGCCGGTCAGGAACAACTGCGTCTCGACCGGGCCGGGGGCGACGGCGTTCACCGTGATGCCGCGCGGACCTGCCTCCTTGGCCAAGACTCTGGTGAATCCTTCGACCGCGCCTTTGGTGGCGTTGTAGATGCCGTACCCGGGTGCGTTCAATGCCAGGGTGGTGCTGGAGAACGTAATGATGCGCCCGCCGTCGCGGACACGTCGGGCGGCTTCCCGCAGCGCATTGAAGGTGCCCCGAACGTTGACCTCGACCTGCTCTGTGAAGTCGTCGTCCGTCGCCTCAGCCAGAAGTGCCGGACGCATGATGCCGGCCGAGGTGACCACGATGTCGATACCACCGAAGTCCGACTCGGCCTGGTCGAACAGGGCTTTCACCTGCTCGACGTCGGTCACGTCCGCGCGGATCGCTACCGCCTGGCCGCCCGCGGCCAGCACGCTAGCGACGATGTCACCAGCTACCCGCGAGGATGTGACGTAGGAGATCACGACGGCGACGCCGTCGTGGACGAGCCGCTCGGCGACAGCACGCCCGATCCCACGCGACCCCCCGGTGACGATCGCAACTCTCGACCCAGTCATAAATCGATGCCTCTTTCTGACGCTCGTTCTGATCACCGTCATCGACTTTGTCAGGGCATGCCAGCGCGAGCTAGGCGACGCCTGTACTGGTGACGGCAGCACCTGGATGAGCGCAACCTCACTGCTGCGCATCCGTCGGACCCATGGGTCGGGACGGTCGCCGACCCGGTGCCCGAGCCTGACCTGCCGTCGGTCCTGGTGGCGGCGTCACCTGGCTAGGGCAGCGGACGCGGAACAGAATGGTGAGGTGGACTTAGTCGAATTAGGTGGTTTCCTGAAGTCGCGGCGAGATCGCCTCAACCCGCGCGACTTGGGTTTGCACGACGGCCCCCGGCGCAGGGTCGCCGGGCTGCGCCGCGATGAAGTGGCGACCCTGGCTGGCGCATCGGTTGACTACTACGCCCAGCTCGAACAGGGCCGTGGCGCGCAGCCCTCAGAGCAAATGCTCGCCGCCCTGGCCCGCGCGCTGCACCTCACCCTGGATGAACGTAACCATCTCTACTACCTCGCTGGACGCCCCCAGCCGTCCGCCGGCAGCCCGAACGCCCACGTCCACCCCGGAATGCTGGACCTGCTGGACAGGCTCACCTCCACCCCCGCCCAGATCATCAGCAACCTCAGCGTCACCCTCGTCCAAAATCGGCTGGCCGCCGCGCTGCTCGGACGGCCCAAACACAGCACCGGACTGCGCGCCAGCTTCCTCTACCAATGGTTCACCGACCCTGATGCCCGCACCCTGTATCACCCCGACGAACACCAGCACCAATCACAGGTCTTCGTAGCCGACCTGCGAGCCGTCACCGCCCGCCGCGGCAGTGACCCAGTCGCCGCCGAACTGACCCGCCGCCTCCTGGCCCACAGTGACGAATTCTCCGACCTCTGGGCACGCCAAGACGTCGCGGTCCGGCGATCAGACCGCAAACGGCTCCTGCACCCAACCATCGGAGAAGTGGAACTCAACTGCCTGAACCTGCTCAGCGAAGACGGCAACCAACGCCTGCTGTGGTTCACCCCGCCCCCGGGGAGCCAGGCTGTAGAAAAGCTCGAACTCCTCAACGTTATCGGCGCCCTGTCTGTCCAGCCCGACCACTGAACTCTCCCGCTCACCGGGCGGGGCGAGAGGCGTCTGTCCAAAGAACGATTTGCCGGCCTGACACGCTCAGCGTTGCTCGGCGAGCAGAGTTGGCGGCTGATCACGGCGACCCTGGATCGAGTCCGCGATCCAGTGATGCGCAGCGAGGTCATCAGTCCAATTGCCGCTGATGTCGGGGAACAGTTCGTCCACGGTCTTGGAACCGAGCCATTCGATCACGCGAGTGATCTCGACGCCGCCGGCGTGCACCCTGTCACCGGCCCTGACGTCGTCGTTGTCGGTCGATGTTCGATCGTTCATCAACCCCTCTTTGAGCATGACGGGCGGTCAAGGCATCGGTGGCCAAGTCGCACTCTCATCTGGCCTGGGCTGCTTCGAACGGACTTCTGGGGCCCGAACGCTGCCTTACAGGTTCGGGGTAGCGATCAGTCGCGGTCGTACGAGGACCGGTTTCATGTTCCTGGCCAACAGCACCTCTGGGGCCTGTTCGGCGTCGTGGACCGAGATCACTAGCTCAGGGCGCAATCGGCCCAACCGCAATAGATCCAGGACGGCTGGGACGTGCGGTGTGACGCTGACCGCGCCGACCGAGACGGTGACGTCTCGCTGGTACATGTCCCACAGAGGCAGCGGGGTGTCGGCGAAGAACATCCCGGCGTTGGACAGGTGCCCGCCAGGCGCAAGGCACAACACGGCCTCCCGCAGAAGCGCAGGGTCGCTGGTGGCGCCGATGACCACCGGATACTGCAGGTGCTGAGTTGCGGGATCGATCTCTGCACCCACATCGGCGCCTAGTGTCCGCGCGACCTCCCGGCGCCGACCGCTCTTGTCGACGTAGTCGACCACCCGCGCTCCGGCGGCCAGCGCCTGATCGACCGCGAACAGCCCGAGGCTCGGCAGGCTACTCACGACAAGCACGCGGGCACCAGGGTGCCGGCTGAGCCCACGGGTGACGCAGACGTAGGCGTCAGTGAGATTGTCGCTGACTGCGGCGGCCGCCGCGGGCTCGACACCGGGGGGCAGGCGGGTGAGCATGGCGTCGGCGTAGGGGACCCGTGCCTGCTCGGAAAACAGCCCGCCCCACTCACCGGCGATCGAGGCGCCGTACCCCTGTAGCCCCGGGACGGTCGTGCACGCCGTCGGCAGCGCGTTACGGCACGGCGGGCACGCGCCGCAGCTGATGTGCCACGGCACAACGACAAGGTCACCCACCGCGACGCGATGCACGGCGGCACCGACCTCGAGCACTTCCGCCACACACTCGTGGCCGATCGGGAAACCGCTCCCCAACGGCACAAGGCCGTGCACGATCGCCCGGTCCAGGTCGCAGGTCGTCGAGGCGACGGGACGCACGATCGCTTCCAGCGGATGGCCCACAACCAGGTCCTCGACCTCACGCCAGGCTAGCTGGCCAACATCTTCAAACCACAGCGCGCGCATCAGGAATTCCTTCTCGTTCGCCGGCTCATGAGCCCGGGCAACCGGGTGTGAACATTCGCTCTCGAGCCAGGCTCCGGCTGGCCGAAGGCCTCGCAGGTCATGAATCGGTCCTTTCTCGACACTCAGCGGGGCGCTGCCATGGCTCTGGCGAGTAAGTCGTGGAGATGCCGCTGGTCTTTGTCGCTGAGGTGAGCGATCGGCGACCGGGTCGCCATGGCCTCGACGAGCGCGCGTCTGGTCACTCGTCCGGCGTCGGTAAGG
>JAABUN010004315.1_pt1 | contig 19657 bp, 15 predicted proteins | sample 5559311 | NCBI WGS metagenome assembly JAABUN01 (sample SAMN10711877, study PRJNA513370) | rock metagenome | isolation source: Antarctica rocks | place: Antarctica: Victoria Land, Siegfried Peak sud | reverse complement strand
GGGTGAGATGCCCGCTGCGGGAAGCGCTTTCGATCGCCTCTGAGCTCGTACAGGCAGTCGGCGGCGGCAACCGCTTCGCTCGACTGCCGGCCCATCACCCGGCGGAGCGAAGCGGATAAGCATGACGCCCGTTACACCCCCGAGATGGTGGAGCAGGTCTGCGGCGTCCCACCGGAGCAGTTTCTCTCCGTCTGCGAGGCGGTCACCGCCAACAGCGGCCGGGACCGCACCACCTGCTGGGTCTACTCGGTCGGCTGGACGCACCACTCGACGGGCGTGCAGTACATCCGCGGCTCGGCGATCATCCAGCTGCTGCTGGGCAACATGGGCCGTCCCGGTGGCGGCATCATGGCGTTACGCGGACATGCGAGCATCCAAGGCTCGACGGACATCCCGACGCTGTTCAACCTGCTGCCCGGCTATCTCCCGATGCCGGTCGCGGGCGAGCACGACACGCTGACCGACTACGTCGCGACCATCAGCAGTCCTGGCATGAAGGGCTTCTGGACGAAGGCCGACGCCTACACGATCAGCCTGCTCAAGGCGTGGTATGGCGAGGCAGCGCAGTCCGAGAACGACTTCTGCTTCGACCTGCTCCCGAAGCTGACCGGCGACCACGGGACCTACCAGACCGTGCTGGACCAGATCGACGGCAAGGGGGAGGGCTACTTCCTCGTCGGCCAGAACCCGGCCGTCGGGTCGGCGCAGGCCAAACTGCAACGGCAGGGGCTCGCCAACCTGAAGTGGCTCGTCGTCCGGGACGTCAACCTGATCGAGTCGGCGACGTTCTGGAAGGACGGCCCGGAGATCGCCACCGGTGAGATGGCAACCGAGGACATCCGCACCGAGGTGTTCTTCCTGCCGGCGGCCACCCACGTCGAGAAGGCCGGCTCCTTCACGCAGACCCAGCGGATGGTGCAGTGGCGGCACAAAGCGGTCGAACCGCCGGGTGACGCCAAGAGCGAGCTCGACTTCTTCTTCCACCTCGGCCGCATGCTGCGCGAACGGCTCGCCGGATCGACCGACCCGAAGGACCGCCCCCTGCTCGACCTGACCTGGGACTACCCCGTGGATAGCCGCGGTGAGCCCGACCCGGTGTCGGTGCTGGCCGAGATCAACGGCTCCTTCCTGACCGGCGAGCGGGCCGGCGAGCCGCTGCCCGGCTTCACCTCGATGCGCGCCGACGGCTCGACCGCCGGTGGCTGCTGGATCTACACGGGACTCTACAAAGGCGGCGTCAACCAGGCGGCCCGCCGCAAACCCGGGCGTGAGCAGAACTGGGTGGCGAACGAGTGGGGCTGGGCGTGGCCGATGGACCGGCGCACCCTCTACAACCGCGCGTCGGCCGACCCCGATGGCAAGCCGTGGAGCGAGCGCAAGGCCTACGTCTGGTGGGACGAGGGTGAGCAGAGGTGGACCGGTCATGACGTGCCGGACTTCGAGGTGACCAAGCCACCGTCCTACCGGCCGCCGGACGGCGCCAGTGGCCCGGAGGGCCTGGCCGGTGACGACCCGTTCATCATGCAGGCGGACGGAAAGGGCTGGCTGTACGCGCCTTCCGGCCTGCTCGACGGGCCCATGCCGGCGCACTACGAGCCGCACGAGTCGCCCGTACGCAACCCGCTCTACCACCAGCAGGGCAACCCGACGCGCCAGGTCTACCGTCGCAAGGACAACCCGTCGAACCCCTCGGCGGGCGAGCCGGGAGCCGAGGTGTTCCCGTACGTCTTCACCACCTACCGGCTGACCGAACACCACACCGCCGGCGGCATGAGCCGGTGGGTGCCCTACCTCGCCGAGCTGCAGCCGGAGATGTTCTGCGAGGTCTCACCGGAGCTGGCGAGCGAGCGCAAGCTCGAGCATCTGTCGTACGCCACGATCGTCACCGCGCGCACGGCGATCGAGGCCCGGGTGCTCGTCACCGAACGGATGACACCGCTGACCGTCGACGGCCATGTCATCCACCAGGTTGGCCTGCCATACCACTGGGGCGTCGGCAACGAGGCGTTCGTGAGCGGTGACTCGGCCAACGATCTGCTCGGCCTCGCGCTCGACCCGAACGTGCACATCCAGGAGAGCAAGGTCGGCAGCTGCGACATCCAGCCAGGGCGGCGCCCGACCGGGCCGGCCCTGCTGCGCTACGTCGAGGACTACCGCAGCCGGGCCGGGATCACCGTCGGCACCGGCAACACCCAACTGACGGAGCATCCGTGAGCAACAGCTTGTACGGGCCGCTCGACCCGGCGCCCGACGCCGGCTGGACGGGCGGTCAGCCGCGCAAGGGGTTCTTCACCGACACCTCCATCTGCATCGGCTGCAAGGCCTGCGAGGTGGCCTGCAAGGAGTGGAACGCGGTTCCGGAGGACGGCCTGCTGATGCTCGGCAGCTCCTACGACAACAGCGGGTCGCTGGGAGCGAGCACCTGGCGGCACGTGAAGTTCATCGAGCAGCCGAAGTCACTGGCCAACCAGGATCCCGGGCTGGCCGGCCTGCCGGTCGGGTCGTCGACCGTGGACGTCCTGAACCGGACGTCCGACAGCGCTCTGCTCGGTGACACCACTGCGCTCGGCACGACACTGGAACCGCTCGAGGTGCGCGCGCCGGTCGATCTCGGCATGCCGACGGCGACGCTGCCGGGTCTGTCCGACGGCGGCCCGCGCACGGAATTCCGCTGGTTGATGGAGTCCGACGTCTGCAAGCACTGCACGCATGCCGCATGCCTGGACGTGTGCCCGACCGGGTCGCTGTTCCGGACCGAGTTCGGCACGGTGGTGGTGCAGGACGACATCTGCAACGGCTGCGGCTACTGCGTGCCGGCCTGTCCGTTCGGGGTCATCGACCGGCGGATCGGCGAGAAGGGCGTCGTCAAGAACGAGGGCATCGCCCAGAAGTGCACGCTGTGCTACGACCGGATCGGTGACGGGCTCACACCTGCCTGTGCGCAGGCCTGCCCGACCCAGTCGATCCAGTACGGCGACGTGGACGAGCTGCGCGAGCGCGCCCAGCAGCGGGTCGACACACTGCACGCGCAGGGGGTGCACGACGCGCGGCTCTACGGCGAGAGCTCGCACGACGGTGTCGGTGGTCTGGGGGCGTTCTTCCTGCTGCTCGACGAGCCGGAGGTCTACGGCTTGCCGCCGGACCCGGTCGTCACGACAAAGGACCTGCCCGACATGTGGCGCAGGGCGGGGCTCGCGGCCGTCGCCCTGCTCGCCGGTGCGGTGGCCGCATTCGCGGGCGGTCGGTCGTGAAGCGCGAGCGGGCGATGGTGCCGCCGGCCGAGTTCACCTCCTACTACGGTCGGCCCGTCGTCAAGGCCTCGCCCTGGGAGCTCGACGTCCCGGCCTACTTGTTCCTCGGCGGGGTGGCGGCCGGCTCCTCCCTGCTCGCGGCTGGAGCCGATGTCACCGACCGCCCGGCCCTGCGCCGTACCGGTCGGCTCGGCGCTTTGGTCGGGCTGAGCCTGAGCATGGTGGCGCTGGTGCACGACCTGGGCCGGCCGTCGCGATTTTTGAACATGCTGCGGGTCGTCAAGGTGACCTCGCCGATGTCGGTCGGCACCTGGCTGCTGACGGCGTACGGCCCGTTCGCCGGACTCGCAGCAGTCGCCGAGCTGCGCCCGCACCTGCCCCGGGCCCTGCGGGACGGCAGGTTCGGCCGCGCGCTCGGGGCGTCCGCGCGCCCGGCCGGGCTGGCCGCAGCGGTGATCGCGCCGACCATCGCGTCCTACACCGCGGTGCTGCTGTCCGACACCGCCACGCCGACCTGGCACGACGCGCATCGACACCTGCCGTTCGTCTTCGCCGGGTCGGCTGCCGCCGCGTCCGGCGGGCTCGGGATGATCGGTGCGCCAGTGTCCGAGGCGGCGCCGGCCCGCAGGCTCGCGGTCGGCGGCGCTGTCCTGGAGCTCACGGTCACGCACCGGATGGAGCAGGCCATGGGCGTGACGGCGGAGCCGCTTCACGAAGGCCACGCCGGCGCCCTTCTGAAGGCCAGCAAGGCGCTCACGCTCGTCGGCGCCGCCGGCGCTGTGCTGCTCGGTGGACGCAGCCGCACCGCCGCTGTCGTCTCCGGGGCCGCGCTGATGGCCGGTTCCGCTTGCTTGCGATTCGGCATCTTCGAGGCCGGTCAGGCCTCGGCGCGCGACCCCAAGTACACCGTCGTCCCGCAGCGCGAGCGGCTCGCTCGTCGCCTTGCGGCACCTTCACCCGGTGGGCGCCCGCCTGCCGTGGATCTCGCAGGAAGAAGATAGCCATGTCCTCGCTGTCCTTCCTGGACCGGGAGCGCTCGGTCGCCGGACCGGGCTACAGCCGCTGGCTCGTGCCACCTGCGGCGCTCGCGATCCACCTGTGCATCGGCCAGGTCTACGCGCTGAGCGTCTTCAAGAGACCGCTCGTCGCCAGGTTCGAGACCAGCGAGACGGCCATCGCGATCGTTTTCAGCATCGCCATCGTGATGCTCGGCCTGTCAGCGGCTTTCGGCGGCAAGTGGATGGAGCGCAACGGACCGCGCAAGGCGATGTTCGTCTCCGCCGTCTGCTTCTCCTCCGGCCTGCTCATCGGCTCGCTCGGCATCTCCACCGGGCAGCTGTGGTTGCTGTACCTCGGCTACGGGTTCGTCGGCGGCATCGGCCTCGGCATCGGCTACATCTCGCCCGTGTCGACGCTGATCAAGTGGTTCCCCGACCGGCCGGGCCTGGCCACCGGCATGGCCATCATGGGCTTCGGGGGCGGGGCGTTCATCGCCTCGGCGCTGTCGGCGCGGCTGCTGAGCGGCTACACCAGCCTGCCGGCCGACCAGCCGCCGACCGATGCGCTCGTCCCTGCCTTCGTCACCCTCGGGCTGGCCTACCTGGTCTTCATGATGTTCGGCGTCTTCACCGTACGGGTGCCTCCCGAGGGCTGGAAGCCGGCCGGCTGGACGCCCAAGGAGGCCGGGACCGACAAGATGATGACGACGGCGAACGTGTCCGCCGATAACGCGCTGCGCACCCGTCAGTTCTGGTTCCTGTGGGTGGTGCTGTTCTGCAACGTGACCGCCGGAATCGGCATCCTCGAGCAGGCCGCGCCGATGATCCGGGACTTCTTCCCGGACGACGTGACCCCGGCGACCGCCGCCGGCTTCGTCGGCCTGCTGTCGCTGTTCAACATGGCGGGCCGCTTCGTGTGGTCTTCGACGTCGGACTACATCGGGCGCAAGCCGACATACATGATCTATCTCGGTGTCGGCGCTGTGCTGTTCTTCTTCCTTGCGACGGCCGGCAACACCTCCGTGCCGGTCTTCGTCCTGCTGGCCTGCGTGATCATCTCCTTCTACGGCGGCGGGTTCGCCACGGTGCCGGCCTATCTCAAGGACATGTTCGGCACCTTCCAGGTCGGCGCCATCCACGGCCGCCTGCTCACCGCCTGGTCTGCTGCGGGCGTTGCCGGTCCGCTGATCGTCAACGTCATCACCGAGAACCAGCGCGAGAGCGGTGTCACCGGCGCAGCGGCCTACCGGCCGTCGCTGCTCGTGATGGTCGGTTTGCTCGGTCTGGGCTTCCTCGCGAACTGCTGGTGCGACCAGTGGCGGACAAGTACCACGAGGCAGCTCCCGACGCCTATCCCGAGGCCGTTCAGCCGGAACCGGCCGCTGTCGGCGGTGGCGGCCGGGTCAGCGCAACCGCGACGACACAGGAAGGACAGCGATGAGTCCCCAGAGCTCGACGCAGGATGCCCAGACGGACACGGAGCAGCCGATGAAGGGCGTGCGGTCCGGCTTGCCTTCGCGTGGGCATTCGTCGGGATCCCCCTGACCTTCGGCGTCTTCGAGACGGCCAAGAAGGCGGCCGCCCTGTTTACCGGTTGAGCGAGGCGGTGCGCGGTCGCTTCGTGCGGTGCGCGCCCCGCAGGGGTCGGTGGTGGCTCATGTCGTCGCCGCGCTGTGCGTCGGGCGTCCGTGCGGGTCGAGCCCACGTACGGCGTAGTAGCCGTCGATCATCGAGCGCAGCCGCTGCGGGGTCAGCGAGGCGGTGCGCCCGGAGGCCATGGTCAGCTCCTGCGAAAGGAAACGCTCCGGCAGCCAGTCGTCTGCGGGTTGCCAGCCCTCGCGCAGGTTGTAGGCCCGCTTGGCCAGCACGATCCGCTGCGCCGTCGCGCGCAGCTCGGTGGCGTCGAGGTCCCAGCCGGTGACCGACGCAAGCAATGCGGCCCACTCTGCGAACGGCTCGTCGAAGACACCGCGCAGGAACGAGCACAGAATCATCGAGTCCATGACGGCGGCACGATCCTCCGACTCGACGGCCGCCAGCACGTGCGGCTCGGCGCCGCGGAGCCGGTCCAGCTCGCCGGACAGGTCGGCTTCGTAGGCCCCGCTGCGGTTGTGGTCGGCGCCCCGGGCGTTGACGGCCATACCGAGCGCCATGGCCTGCATGGTGCGCGGTTCGTAGCCAGGCAGCTCGAGCCCCTTGACCTGGGCCGCGAACGCGAGCGAGCCCTGACCGACAACCGCTGCGGCGGCGCGAGAACCCAGAGCCAGCAGCGGCCCGATCCCAGCCCCCGAGCCGATCTCGTCGAGCGCGCGCAGCAGCGCATCGCCGTCGCCGAAGCGCAGCCACGGCGCGTCGATGAGACCCCCCTCGGCGCACTCCATCGCCCACGCGATCGTCCCGCCGGCCGAGATCGTGTCGATCCCCAACTCGTCGCAGCGGGCGCTCGCCGCGAGGACGGACTCCGGGTCGGACACACCGCACATCGTCCCGAGCGCCGACAGGTTCTGATACTCCAGCCGGACCCCCTTACCGCTGCTGCCCTTGCGGCGATAGGCGTGTGCACAGCCGATCGAGCACGACGCACACGAGCTCTTCACGACGCTGCGTGCGGCGGCGAGCTCGCCGGGGGCCAGCTGCGCCGCCGCCTCGAAACTCCCGTGCTGGAAGTTGCGGGTCGGCAGCGTCGACAGCGCGTTGTACGCCAGTACGTTCGCCATCGTGCCGAGCTCGCGCACCTTCTCGGTTGCGCGGCCGAGGGAGCGGGCGCGCAGGTCGCGGGCCGCGGCGAGCACGCCGGCAGGGTCGGCCGCGGCCACCTTCGTCGCGGCGTGCACGGCGAGCGCCTTAAGGTTCTTCGCGCCCATCACGGCTCCGAGGCCACCCCGGCCGGCGTGCCGCCCGTCATGGGAGATCGTCGCGTAGCGCACGCCGCGCTCGCCGGCCGAACCGATCGAGGCGACCTGCCAGCCACCGCCCAGACGGGCCCGGATCGTCGCCTCCGCGTCGGCGGCTGACCGGCCCCACTCGGCGCGGGCGTCGTGCAGCAGGGCGGTGCTGCCGCGCACCGACAGGACCGACGGCCGCTCGGCGCGCCCGACGATGACCAGCGCATCGTGGCCGGTCAGCTTGCCGCTGATCGCGAAGTGGCTAGAGGCCAGCGCGTCGGTGAGCATCCCGGTCAGCGGTGACTTCGCGAGGACGGCGAACTTCGCGCTGGTGGTCAAGGGAGTCCCTACCAGGGGGGAGAAGACGAACGCCAGCGGCGACTCGGGAGCCAGCGGGTCGGCGCCGGCCGGCCCGAGCTCGTGCAGCAGCCAGGTGCCCAATCCGACGCCGCCGAGATGGTCGCGCAGGACCGATTCCGGCAGCGGCAGCACGTGGCTCGAGCCGTCGCCTGCGTCGACCACGAGCGCGCGGCCGAAGTAGCCGCCCGGCGTCGTGTCAGCCACCGGCGTCGGCGGACAGGAAGGTGACGACGTCTCCGCCGACGAGCGGCACCTCGGGGTCGCGGGACATCTGGTCCCCGTTCAGCGCGGCGAGAACATGCCGGTCGAGTACGACGCCGACCGCTGAGGCGGCGGCTCCGAGGCTGGCGGCGCGGACCGTACGATCTCCGCTTTCGCTGCCGGAGGCGAACACACCGAAGCGCTGCACGGTCACCGACGGGGCCGGTCGGTCTCGGGCGGCACGGTAGTCCGCAGGGGTGTTCACCCCCGCGACCGAGTCGAGCTCGGGGTCGGCGCGGCGCAGGGCAGGGTCGGCGAGCAGGTCGGCCTCGTCGAGGTGAACCACCCGCGCGCCGTCGAACAAATGCGCCGGACGCAGCCGGTCCGCGGCGACCAGCCGTGCCGCGGCGTCCGCAAGGCTGGTGCGGTAGCAGGCGGCGAGCGGCTGGCGGTGACCGTCGACGACGGGCAGCACGACATCCGCGGCGTCGCTGTCACGAATCACCCGACGGACGAAGGCGGGGTGCAGGAGGGGTAGGTCGGTCGAGCAGACAAAGGCGCTGTAGGCCCGCTCGGCGAGGGCGGTCAGGGCGACGGCGATGCCCTGCAGCGGGCCGTTGCCCTCCGACGGGTCGTGCAGGACTTCGACCCCGGCGGGAAGCGGAGGTAGCGGCTGACCGGGCGCGCGGACGACGAGCACCGGTCCGTCGAGCCCGCGGGCGAGGATCCCGGTGACCCGCCGGAGCAGCGTCGAGCCGTGCCACTCCAGCGCCGCCTTGGGCGCCCCCATCCGCGAGGAACGGCCACCGGCGAGCACCACCCCGGCGATCTCGGCCATGCCTTCAGGGTAAGGGCGGCGGGACGGGCATCGGCGGGCGTCGGTAGCGTGGTGCGGGTGTCGACCCCGCCTGACTCAGTCCAGAACCCGGCCGTGGAGGTCGACGTGCTCATCGTCGGTGCCGGTCCCTGCGGGCTCTACGGCGCGTACTACGCCGGGTTCCGCGGCCTGACGGTGGCCGTTGTCGACTCGCTGCCCGAAGCGGGCGGGCAGATCACCGCCCTCTATCCCGAGAAGATGATCTTCGACATCGCCGGCTTCCCCTCGGTTCGCGGCAAGGACCTGGTGGACAACCTGGTTGCGCAGGCCGCGCCGTTCGACCCGATCTACCTGCTGGGCGAGCAGGCGGTGGCCTACGAGCAGCTTCCGGATGCTGCGCTCATCCGCTGTGCGTCCGGCCAGACCATAAGCGCCAAGGCCGTTGTCGTGACAGGCGGGATAGGCACCTTCAACCCGCGCCCGCTTCCGGGCGCAGCCGACTGGGTGGACCGCGGTCTGGCCTACATCGTGCCGACCTACGGGCCGTACGCCGACAAGGACGTCGTGGTCGTCGGTGGCGGTGACAGCGCCGTCGACTGGGCGCTCGGCCTCGAGCCGGTGGCGCGGTCGGTGACGATCGTGCACCGCCGGGACGACTTCCGCGCGCATGGCCACTCGGTGAAGCTGCTACGCGCGTCGACGGTCACCCTCGTCACCCCCGTGCAGGTCGTCGGCATGGACGGCGCGCAGCACGTCGAGTCGGTGAGCGTCCGCGACGTCAAGACCAAGGCGGTCACGGTGCTGGCCGCGCAGGCCGTCGTCGCGGCGCTCGGCTTCACCGCCGACATCACCCCGCTCGAGGCCTGGGGGCTCGACGTGCAGGACCGCCACATCGTCGTCGACACGTCCATGGCGACCAACCTGCCGCGGGTTTTCGCGGCCGGTGACATCACCGAATACCCCGGGAAGGTAAGGCTGATCTCGGTCGGCTTCGGCGAGGCGGCCACCGCGGTGAACAACGCCGCGACGGTGATAGACCCCGCGGCGGAGGTCTTCCCGGGGCACTCCACCGACCAGGTGGCAGGATCCGTCGCATGACTTTCGTGATCACTGCCACCTGTGTCGACGTCAAGGACCAGTCCTGCATCGAGGAGTGCCCGGTCGACTGCATCTACGTCGGCGGCCGCAAGCTCTACATCCAGCCGGCGGAGTGCATCGACTGCGGTGCCTGCGAGCCGGTCTGCCCGGTCGACGCGATCTACGCGGGTCGCCAGCTACCGGAGGACAAGGCCGTCGACAAGGACGACAATCTGGCGTTCTTCGAGGAGGTGCTGCCCGGTCGCGACGCCCCGTTGGGCCGGCCTGGAGGCTACGCGAAGGTCGGCGAGATCGAGGCCGACACCGCGCGCATCACCGACTTCGTCAAGCCCCCCGACGAGGACTGACGTGCTCGACCTCGCCGGGACCTCCTCGCTGGTGACCGGCGGGGCCTCCGGTCTCGGCGAGGCGAGCGTCCGGGCGCTCGCCGCGCGAGGCGCGTCCGTGGTCGTCGTCGACCTGCAGGACGACAAGGGCGAGGCGGTGGCGCGCTCGGTCGGCGGCGGCTACGTCCGGGCCGACGTCACCGACGCCGAACAGGTGGCTGCCGCCGTCTCGGCGGCGGAGGAGCACGGACCACTTCGTACGCTGGTCGCCGCCGCCGGCATCGGCTGGGCGGCCCGCACGGTCGGCCGCGACGGGTCGTTCGCCACCGCGCACGACCTGGCCGCGTTCTCCCGGGTGATCTCGGTGAACCTCATCGGCACGTTCAACTGCATCCGGCTCGCTGCCACCGCCATGGGCCGCACCGAGCCGGTCGACGCCGACGGGGCGCGTGGCGCGATCGTCACGCTCGCCTCGATCGCGGCGTACGACGGCCAGATCGGGCAGGCCGCCTACTCGGCGAGCAAGGGCGGCATCGTCGGTCTGACGGTGCCGGTGGCCCGGGACCTGGCCGCGATCGGGGTGCGGCTCAACTGCGTGGCACCGGGCCTGTTCGATACGCCGATCTACGGCGAGGGCGAGGCGGCCGCGGCCTTCAAGGACAAGCTCAAGCGCGACGTGCTGTTCCCGCCGCGGCTCGGTCATGCCGACGAGCTCGCCGCGATGGTGGTGGAGCTGCTGACGAACTCCTACGCCAACGCCGAGGTGGTCCGCGTGGACGCCGGCGCCCGCCTGCAGCCGAAGTAGCCGCCGGGTCAGAGCCCGCGCAGGAAGGCCTCCGCCACCGGTACGGCGACCGCGCCACCACTCGCCCCGTCCTCGACGAGGACGGCAAAGGCAATTCCGCCCTGGAAGCCGATCGTCCAGGCGTGGGTGCGCGGCGGGGACGCGGTGCCGAACTCCGCCGTGCCGGTCTTGGCGTGCACCGGCTCACCGGGCACGTCGCCCAGCGCGCTCGCGGTGCCGTCCACGACGACCTGGCGCATCAGCTCGCGCACGGTGCCGAGCTGGGATGCGTCGGCGGCCGGTGGCGCCGGAGCGGCCGGCCCCGGCACCGGCTCAACGACCAGCCGGGGAGCTGCCCACGAGCCGCGGGCGATCGTGGCGGCGACCTGCGCCATGGCCGCCGGACTCACCAGCACCTTGCCCTGGCCGATCGTCGTGGCCGCCTTGTCGACCGGTGTGGTGGGCGCCGGAACGTCGCCGGGGAAGACATCGACGCCGACCTGCCACGGCACACCGAGGCCCAGCATCGTGGCCGCGGCCGGCAGTGCGGGCGACTCGATCGGGTCGGACAGCCCGACGAACGCGGTGTTGCAGGACTTCGCGAAGGCGGTACGGAACGGGACCTCGCCCAGCGCCCCACCCTCGAAGTTCTTGAACGACCGGCCGGTCACGGTGATCGTCGGAGGACAGCCGATCGACTCCTCTGGGGTCAGCCCGGTGCCAAGCAGCGCGAGGGTGCTCACCGTCTTGAAGGTCGAGCCTGGCGGGTAGCGCCCGGAGGTCGCCCGGTCGGTGCCGGTCGCTGGGGTGTTGGCCACAGCCAGCACGTCCCCGGAGGCGATGTCCATGGCCACCAGCGCGGCGTTTCCGTTGCCCCCCGTCGCACCGGCGAGGGCAGCGTCAGCTGCGTTCTGCACCCGCGCCTCGAGAGTCAGGCGCACCGGCTCGCCGGCGGCGGGCGGGACGGCGAACAGCTCGGTGCGCTGCGTCCCGCGGACCTGCTCGACGCGTACGCCGGCCGTCCCGGCCAGCCGCGCGTCGAATGTGCGCTGCAGCCCCGAAAGCCCGCCGACGTCACCGGCCGCAAGGCGCCCGGCGGAGCCCTCGACCAGCTCGGCGGTCACCGGCCCGACCCTGCCCAGCAGCGCGCGGGCGAAGGCCCGGGTCGGCGCCAGCGGCAGCGTCGACTCACGAAAGACGGTGCCTCGCAGGGCTTGCAGCTGCGCACGGAGCGGGTCGTAGTCGCTGCGCCGCAGCGTGACCACCGACACGAACGCATCGGGCCCGGCAGCCTTGATGCGCCCCTCGAGGGCCGCCGCGTCGACATCCAGCAGCTCCCCGAGCGTGCGCGCCAGGCCGGCCGGATCGGTCGCCTTCGAGGGCTGGACGCCGACGTCGACGACCGGGCTGCCGGTGACCAGCGCCGTGCCGTCCCGGCCGAGCACGTCGGCGCGCGGCTGCTTCGTGCGACGGGCCGCGAGGGTGTCACCGGCTGCAACCGCAGGATGGACGACGGCCGGTGACCACCGGGCGCCCCAGGGCGCGTCGTCCGGGCCGGTCGGCGCGAGCGGCAGCTCGGTGGTGTACACCCAGCCCTGCGGACCGAACGGCCAGCGCCACGTCAGGTCCGCTGTCGCGGTGCGCTCCTCCCGGCGTAGCGCGGTCACCTCGACCACCGGCTGCACCTGCCCCAGCTCCTTCGTGAGGGCGGCGTACTGCTCCTGAGCCGTTGCCGGTGCGAGCTCGACCAGCCGGGCCGGCCCGAGATCCCGGCTCTGCGCCGCCGTGGCGAAGGTCTGCGCGGCGGCGGACGCAGCGGCGTCCAGGCGGCGTTCGGTCGCCCGTTGCTGCTGCACGACGAACAGCCCGGCCCCGACCGCCACCACCAGCACGAGAAGGACAACGACGACCACGCCACGACGACCGAATCCTGACCGAGCCATCCGCGCACCCTAACCTCAGGGAGCAGCGTTGTTCGCACAGCAGCCGCGGCCCGGAGGGAACCAGGATGGAGCACGTCGCGTCGCCGGAGGAGATGCGGCGGGTGCTCGGCTCATTCGCCAGTGGCGTCGTCATCGTGACCGGCGACGACGACGGGAACCCGGTGGGCTTCACCTGTCAGTCCTTCGCGTCGGTGTCGCTCGACCCGCCGTTGGTGCTGTTCTGCCCGGCGCACACCTCGCTGTCCTGGCCCCGGATCCGCGCCTCCGGTCGCTTCGCTGTCAATGTCCTCGCCGACGACCAGCAGAACGTCAGCGCCCGGTTCGCCGTCAAGGGTGCGGACAAGTTCGCCGGCCTGACGTGGTACGCCACGACCTGGGGCCCGGCGATCGAAGGGACGCTCGCGACGGTGCTGTGCACGGTCGAGGACGTACACGTCGCGGGCGATCACGACATCGTGGTCGGACGGGTGCAGCAGCTGGTCACCCACCGCGAGGACGCGCCGCTGCTGTTCTTCCGGGGCGCCTTCGGGCTGGCCCCGAGCCGGACCGAGGCCGACACGGCCTAGCTGCAGCGCTCGCCAGGAGTTCCCAGGGACTCTCACCTATGCTGTGCCTTCTCGGCCTGTGCTCGCATGGGCGAGGGAGGCGTACGCGTTCCTGGTGGGCGTCCCGGTCTTCAACACCGGTGAGCGGCGGTATCCGTCGCTGGCGGGTTCGATTCCCGTCCGTCTCCGCCAGCGTGTCATCTATTTGCGCAGGTCAGGGGCTTGTGAGGTCCGCAGCCGGGCCAAAAAGCCCGTCAAAGCCCGAAGATCATCCCGGGTGGCACGGCCTGCAGGGGGCAGAAGCGGCTCGCGACGGGCAAGTGGGGCGTTCGCGAGCGGCGAAGCCGCGGCGTCGAGAAGCGGCTTAAGCGCCGCGCGGCCAAAGCGGTACGACACGTCGTTCGGCAGCGTCGGTCTGGGCGGCTCGGAAGCGCTCGCGCCACATCGAGTAGTCGTCATCCGGGCGCAGGTGTACGTACACCCGGTCGGTGACGGCGACAGATGCGTGTCCCAGCCAGCGGCTGATCACGGCCAGCGGGATGCCAGCCTCGAACCACAGCGACGCGCAGGTGTGACGAAGATCGTGAAACCTGACACCGGACCTGGCGGCGTCTGGAAGCCCTGCGCGTTTGAGCGCTGGCTTGAGATAGCGACGCGCGAAGTTGTCGGGGTCGAAGGGCTTGTCAGGGTCGAAGCTGTGTCCGCCACCGTGCTCGCGGCTGTAGAACAACCGAGCTTCGGGGTCGCCAGCGCGCGGATGGCTGGTGACGTACGCAGCCAGTTCGGCAAGGAGCCCTTCGTCCAGCACGGGCACCTCGCGGCGGGACCGCTTGGACTTCGGCGTGCCGACGAGCCAGCCTCCTTCGCGTCTGTCGCGGGAGAGCGTTCGCCGGACGGCTACAACCCCCCGATCAAGGTCGACGTCTCGCAGTTGCAGTCCTGATACCTCGCCGGCCCGGAGCCCGACAGCGGCGACGAAGCGAACGATGAGGCCGAACATGGGGTGAGCGCGAGCGACGTCCGCTGACAGCAGCTGGATCTGCTCGCCGGAAAGGAAGTGGCCCTCGAACTCCTCCTCGCCTGCACGCTTCGGCAGCCGAAGCCGAGTACAAGGTGATGTGCGAATGATCTTGTGATCAACCGCGTACTGCAGCGTCGCGACGAGCGGCGTGTAGGCGTTGCGGATCGTCTTCTGACTCAGCCCTTGACGTGTGAGCGCGATGACCCACTGCTGCACCTCCTGCGAGGTGATCACGCCGATGCGGCGGTCGCCGAATTCCGGCAGGACGTACCGCCGAAGTAGGGCGTCATAGCTGTCAGCGGTGCGCGGCTTCACCTCGAGCGAAACTGCTTCGAGCCACCCTCTCGCGACCAGTGCGAAGCGCTGCCGGGACGCCGCTTCATCCGACAGCTCATCGCGTGCCTCCTGTGCGATCCGTTCCTTGAGGGCGCGGTTCGCGGGCGCTTTGCTCGGATACGTGCGTTGGCACTCGCGCCCGGTGGAGTCGGTCCAGCAGACGAGATAGGACACCCGCCCGTTGCTCCGTGTGCGCGTTTTCACGTACGCCATGACGAGTACCTCCAGGAGTCGTGAGGAAGGCGACGGGAGCTGACCACGGGCGGCCTACGTGACGGTCCAGCTGATTGAAGCCGCGCCGGCTGACAGCAAGGGGTCAGGAGGCGCGGTGGTCGGCTTCTTGGCGGCTGGCGGTGATGTAGGCGTCGAGGTCGTTGCTGTCGATGCGGATGTGCTTGCCGAGCTTGATGACGGTGATGCGGCGTTCGGCGCGTAGCCGGCGGATGAAGCGGGGGGTGGTGCCGAGGCGTTCGGCGGCTTGGTCGACGGTGAGCATCATCGGGGTTCTCCTGGTCGTGTCGGTGCTGGTGGGGGATCGTGCGGTGTTGATCCCATGCGTGCGCGGGCTTGTAAAGCGGGCAGGTGAGCTTCGGGATCGGTTGCTGTTGAGGTGCTCTGGGCCGTGTAGGTGCGCTGCGGGCTGTCCTGTGTCGTACAGGTGCATGGCGTGCTGCGGAGAGAGACAGTCAGCGACGGGTTGATGCGGAATCGTTATCTTCGCCGGCCGGGTAAGCATTAGGAGAGGTCGTCCTACCTGCTGCGTCCGCGGGCGCGTTCCGGGACCGGGCGGTAGGGCTCGGTAGTGGCGTAGCGGCTCGGCGCGTTCGGGGTCGGGCGGCTCGCCGGACCGGTGGGTCCCGAACGGGAGAGGGTGGGCCGGGTGAGCTGCCCGAGCGGGTCGACGTCGGCCGCCGGCCAGCGGGGCGTGCGGGTGTCGGCGTCCCGGCGGGCGTTCCACTCGCGGTCATGCTCTTCGAGACGGCTGGTGACCTGACTGACCTGGGCGTCGAGCGGCGCGAGCTGCCCGGAGTGTTGCTGGAGCTGGCTGTCCCAGCCCGTGAGGGTGCTGGCGAGGTCCCGTCGCCGGGCCCTGGCCCAGCGCGGTGCGCCGGCGAGCTCGGCGCGGGTCTGCTCCGCGGAGCGGACCACCTCCCGACGTTGGCTGGTGAGCTGGTCGCGTTGGTGTTGGAGCTGCCGCAGCCGTTGCAGGTCGGCGGTGTGCTCCGCGGTGGGGGTGCGGGCCGCCTCGGACTGCCGTGCCCGGTCGGCAGCGTCCTGTGCGGCTTGACGGCCCGCGTCCCGGCGGGTGGCGGCAACTGCCGCGTCGCGGGCGGTGGCCAGGGCGGTGTGGGCAGCGTCCTGCGCGCCACTGGTCGCCAGGGCCGCTTCCAGGACCTGCCGGGTGTGCTGCTCTGGCGTCGAGGCGTGCGAGCCGAAGTTGCCGCCGGCGAGGTCGCCGGCGGGGCCATGAGCCTCCTGCGGTTCACGCCACAGGCCGCCGGCGGCCGGGTACTCCGCCGGGGGGGTGACGCTTGGGGTGGCGCGGGAGGTGACGTGCTGGGCGTGCGGGGTGACGTGGTGGTGGTCGTCGTCGTTGCTGGTGGTGTCGGGGGTAACGTAGGCGTGGTTGCCCACGCGGCCGCGGGTCATCGCGACGTAGAGGTGTTCACGGTCCATCCCGGGCCGGACCAGGACCAGGCCGAGGTCGGCGGTGGCGCCTTGGGCGCTGTCGATGGTGGACGCCCAGCCGTACTCGCAGTGCTGCGCTACGTAGGCGGCCGGCAGGACCAGGCGGCCCCGGCCGGTGAGGTCTTCCACGATCAGCCCCTGCTCGCCTGTCTGAGCGGTGGCGGGTCCGGGGCCCAGGACGCGGAACCGGTCGCCGTTGCGGACGTGGCTGTCGCCGAACGCGAGTTGGCGGTTGTTGCGGCGGGTCCGGAGCAGGTCCCCGGCCCGCCAGTCCCGCTCCCCGGCGGTGATGGCCGGGCCGGTGACCTCCCCAGCGGCGACGGCCGCCGTCCGCGCGCGGGTGTTGAGGGCGTCGACGTCCACTCTGGTCCGGGCCATCATGAGTGCGTCCTGGCCGTCGGCTCGGGCGTGGGTCCAGTGCGTGAAGACGCCGTCGAGGGCGCTCTCGCTGTCGGGGCAGGGGTGCAGCCGGCCTTGCAGCTCGTACACGGGTAGGACGGTGCGCTCGCCGTTGCGGAGGGCGAGCGACGCTTGGCGTTCCCAGCGGTGGGTGAAGCGGTGGATCTGGTCCAGGGTGCTGGCATGCCCGGTGTGGGCGAGCGCGGCGAGCATCCCGCCGGGGCCGTTGATGACGCCGATCTGGGCGGGATCGCCGACCAGGACGACCTTCGCCGCGGCAGCGGCCGCCAGCGTGGTGAACCGGTCCAGATCGAGGGTGTTGGCCATCGAGGCCTCATCGATGAGGATCACGATCCGGTCGTTCAGTCCGTACCGGACCCAGTCTTTGCTCCCGACCGGTAGCGAGGCGTACCGGTCGCGCATGTGGAGCCACTTCGCGAGCGTGTCGGTCTGCCCGCCGGTGGCGTCCGCCAACTCCGCGGCGGCGCGCGCGGAGGGGGCGAGCCCCACCACCCGGTACCCGGCCTGCTGCCACGCCGCCGCCGCGGCGCCCAGAGTCCGGGTCTTACCCGCGCCGGCAGGGGCGGTCAGGACCGACAGGAAGTCACCACTCCCTGCCACCTCCAGCACCGCCTTGTACTGGCCCGGGTCCAAGCCGAGGGTCCGGGCGTGCGGGATCAGCTCGTTGAGGGGGACCCGGCCGTAGCCGCCGCGCCGACCGCGGTCGGCCAGCGACAAGATCCGGGCCTCCGCACTCAGGACCTCCCGGGTGGCGTACCGGGCGTCCGACACCCGCGGGGTGACGCCGTGCGGGTGGTCCCCGACCGACACCGTCTCCGAAAGCCCGACCGCCAAGGTGGTGAGCCGCTCCACCTCGGCGACGACCTCCGCGGCCGACAGGCCGATGGTGGGCAGGCGGGCGGCGACCTGCCCGGCGACGTCAGCGCGGGAGAACACCGCCCGGCGCTGCCCCGCCGCCCGCACCGCCCCGAACGCCACGGCCTCATCCGCGGCCGGGTCGGGCATCACCGTCGACGAAACGGTGGGCAAGACTGGCTCGGTCCCTGACGGTGCGTGCCGGTCACCCCCGCCACGGTGGGCAAGACTCGGCAAGAGTGTCGGCAACCGGTCCGGCAACCGGTCCGGCAAGCCTCGGAGCTGTCACACCCCGCCCAGCCACGGGCTGTGTGATGCCGACACTGCGAGCGGCGGCGCGGACCGCGGCCAGCAGCTGCTCACTGCTCCACCCGGCCTGCGCGGCCTCACTGCTCCAGTGCCCATGCAGGGCGGACAGCTCAGGGTGTTCCTTGCCCGGTCGGGTCTTCAGCACGGCGGTCTTGATCACGTTGACGCGTTCCGCGGCGGTGAGGGTGCGGCCGAGGAGCTGTTCGTATTCGGCGATCTTCGGCCCAGCTTCACCGTCTATTTGTGTGGTGCGTTTGCTCCACAAAGACAGCAGTTGCTCAGGGACGCCGAGGATATCGGCCTGACCATGCTCATTACTCTCACCGAAAGCCACGCCTAAACGCTGGCTCATTTCGTTGCGCAAAGCGGCCTGATAGATCATGCCGGCGCTTTTCTTGTGATGAAACAGCTCTGTGGCATCCAGGGTGCGCCAGGTCCCGTCGGCGCACCGGACCTTGTTGATCACCAGCGCGTGCGTGTGCAGCTGCGGATCCCCGGCCCGGCTGGTCCGATGGTCGAACAACGCCACCGCGAGGCCTTGCGTGCCGATCTGCTCGACGCCGTCCGTGCCCCGCCGGGACAGCCCGGCGTGGGTGTCCAAGTACGCCAGCCCGGCCTCAACCGCGGCCCGGTGCGCCCCCATCGCCGCGACCGAGGTATCGACGTTCCCTAATGCCCATAGGGCACTGACACTCTTCGGGGCCGAGAACGTCAGATCAAACCCGGTGACCGCGTCAGCTCGCCACGCCCTACCCAGCCTCTCGCCCGTCCCCGGGTGCAACCCGCGGGCGAACAACGCCTCGAGCTGACGCTCCTCGACACGTCCCCCCACGGTGAGGCCGAGCTCGGCGAGGCCGCGACCGTGCCACCGGCCGGGAGCCTCACCCACCCCGAGGTAGTACTCGGTCGCCGCACACGCCACCCCATCGGTGTAGTAGCGCCACGAGGAGGTGCCGATCTTCGCCGAACTCAACACCGGCCGCGCCTCCCTCAGCGATTGCCAGGACGTCACCACCGTACCTTCGAAGAATGCACATGTCTGCTGCTAGAGATTGAAAGTTTGATCTTGAAGGGGTGACGTGTGTGGAATGTCGGTGAGTAACGGTGAATGAGGGCCTGGAAAGGGCAGTAGCAGTAAAGAACGGTGCTCGGGGCGGGAAGGTAGATCTATCCGCGAAGGAAGATCGACGCTGGGTGTCGATCGTTGGCCCGGCGACGCGTGCTCGTCGCGCTGGGCACAGGCGACGGTGACCAGCGCGGCCGAAGGGGCAGGTCAGCCAAACGAAAATCCGGGTGGCAACCACCACGGCAAGCAAGCCCGTCGAGCCGGCGCAGCTCGATGATCAAGACTCAAGCGGTCAACCTGATCAACATTCGGCAAGAACCAAAATGATCATCAAGCGACGGCACCTATGCGTCGCCGCCTCCACGCGCTTGGGCAGCGTTGTCTGACCGGTCCCAGGTCGGGGTGCGTTGTGGACGGGCCACTCCTATCATCGGTATGTGCCGATGACAACTGAGACCACCGACATGACGGGTGCGGTGTGTCTGTTCCGCGGCCTCGCCGACCCCGCCAGGCTCGCGATAGTTCGTCACCTCGCCCTGGGCGAGCACCGCGTCGTTGACCTCGTCGCCCACCTCGGGCTCGCACAGTCCACCGTCAGCGGCCACCTCGCGTGCCTGCGGGACTGCGGCCTAGCCCCGCCGTTGCAGCATCGATCTGATCTTGGTGCCCGACACGGGCCGTGAAAGCGCGAAAGTGCCTGTTCTTGATGGGATTCTTGTCTTGCTGAGGGACAAGCAAACCCAACGAGAGAGG
>JAABUN010004314.1_pt1 | contig 19660 bp, 18 predicted proteins | sample 5559311 | NCBI WGS metagenome assembly JAABUN01 (sample SAMN10711877, study PRJNA513370) | rock metagenome | isolation source: Antarctica rocks | place: Antarctica: Victoria Land, Siegfried Peak sud | reverse complement strand
GACCGTCTGCGCTAGGCTCGCGCGCGCTCAAACGGGAGGAGCGAATCTCCCCGGCCGTTGGTCCGGAGAGCTGACCGCTCCCCGGCGTCGCTCGTTCTACCAAGGAGCTGAGGACCGTGAAGCTCGTGATCGGCATCGTCCGTCCCGAGAAGGCAAATGACGTGCTGGAAGCCCTCTACCGCGCCGAGGTGCGCGGGGTCTCGATCAGCCGGGTCCAGGGTCATGGGGGTGAGCTCGATCGCGTCGAGACCTACCGCGGCACGACCGTGAAGATGGGACTCGCCGAGAAGGTGCGCTTCGAGATCGCGGTCTCGGACGAGTTCGTCGAGCCGACGATCGACGCCCTTGCCGATGGCGCGCGGACCGGTGAGGTCGGCGACGGCAAGATCCTGGTCGTTCCGCTGGAGCGGGTGGTGCGCATCCGCACGGGCGAGACCGACCTTCGTGCCGTCACGCCCCTCGGCAAATGACGGGCGTGCCGTTGGCCGCCGAGGTGAATGCAGGTGACACGGCCTGGATGCTTGCCGCCACCGCGCTCGTGATCCTGATGACACCTGCGCTTGGCCTCTTCTACGCGGGCCTCGTGCGCTCGAAGAACACGCTCAACACCTTTATGATGTGTGCTGCCTCCCTGGCCGTCGCCACCGTCATGTGGGCGCTCGTCGGGTACTCGTTCGCGTTCGACGACGGCAATGGGATCATCGGCGGGTTCGGGCACGTCTTCCTCCATGACGTGACCTTCGAGCCGCGCGACGGCACCACGATCCCTCACCTGCTCTTCATGGCGTTTCAGGCGAGCTTCTGCATCGTCACGGTGGCGCTCGTGTCCGGCGCGGTGGCCGAGCGGATGCGGTTCGGGCCCTTTCTCGTGTTCGCGGCGCTGTGGTCGGTGCTCGTCTACGCGGTGCTCGCACACTGGGCCTTCGGAGGCGGATGGCTGCAGGAGCAGGGAACGCTCGACTTCGCAGGTGGCGTGCCGGTCGAGATGGGGTCTGGGTTCTCGGCGCTTGCGGCCGCCCTGGTGGTTGGAGCGCGGAAGGACTATGGGCGGCAGGCCTTCCTGCCCCACAACGCCGTCTTCGTGCTCCTCGGGGCCGGCCTGCTGTGGTTCGGCTGGTTCGGCTTCAACGGCGGCAGCGGCTTCTCGACCGGCAACTCAGGCGTGCTCGCCTTCACCAACACGCTGCTGGCGCCGGCGTGCACGCTCGTGGTCTGGTTCGGGCTCGATCTGCTGCGCGGCCGGCAGGTCACGGCGATCGGGGCGGCCACCGCGATCATCGTCGGCTGCGTCGGGATCACTCCCGCCGGCGGCTTCATCAGCCCGGGCTGGGCGATGGTGCTCGGTGCGGTGGCCGCGCTGCCGAGCTACGCGGTCATCGTCCTGCGGCCCCGGACGCGGGTCGACGAGACGCTGGACGTGCTCGCCGCACACGGCATCGCGGGCTTCGTGGGCATCCTCTTCATCGGCTTCTTCGCCCAGCAGTCCTGGAACGGCGTATCGGACGGCCTCGTCTACGGAGACGCCGCCCAGCTCGGCGAGCAGGCGCTGGCGGCGGTCGCGGCCCCCGTCTATGCCTTCGTGGCCACGTTCCTGATCCTGCGAGCGATCGCGCTCGTGACGCCGCTGCGTGCCACGGAGCGGGAGGAGGCGCTGGGGATGGACGTCGTCCAGCACGGGGAGGAGGCCTACGCGACGGGTGAGGGAGCGATCCTCATCGGCGTGGACGGCGACCTGACGATGGCCAAGTCGGGCTAGCGGGCCGATCGCCACCCCGGACGCTTACGGACCCGCGCCCCCGGCGGACCGCTTCATCCAGGCGTTCCCGCGCCTCGAGCCGAGGATGGACGAGACGATTTGACACTTGCCGAGCGCGTCGGAGACGATGATCGGCGCCTCGTGCGCGGGATTCGGTCCACCGGGCCGGGATACGATGGCCGGCCATGGTTCTGGCCGATCGATTGACGGTTCCCGACCGCACGGCCGCCCTTCTCCTGGACATGGACGGCGTGCTGCTGGATACGCTCACGATGGAGTACGGCCTGGTGAACGATCTCCTGGCGACGCACGTGAGCGCGCCGTCCACGGCCTCCCGGGCCCTGATCCGATCGGTCTTTCCCTACGACGTTCCCGAGGCGTGGCGGCGCGTGCTCTCCGCACTCGGGCTGGCCGTAGCGCCGGAGGTGGTCGATCGACTCGTGTCCGGTCACGAGCAGGCGCGCCGCACCGTCCGAATGCCGGTGCACGAGGGGATCGAGGAGATTCTCGCCGCGGCGCGCGCCGCGGGCCTGGCCCTCACGGTGGTGTCGAACAACCCGGAGAGCGACGTGGCCGGCATTCTCGCGGAGGCCGGACTGGGGGAGGCGATCGACGGCATCGTCGGCAACGACACGACGGGTCTTCAGAAGAAGCCCGCCCCTGACACCTACACCGAGGCGGCGCGCCGTCTACGGGCCGATCCGGCCACCTGCGTGGTCGTGGAGGACTCGCTGCTCGGTGCCGAGGCCGGCACGCGCGCCGGCTGCCACACCGTCGCGGTGGCCACCGGCGCGAATACCTTCGCCGAGCTCTCGGAGTCGTCCTTCACCGCGCGGTGCTACTCCCGCTTCGAGCCGAGCCGCGTGAGGCTCGAGCCAGGGGATGTGACCAAGAAGGCGCTCGAGACGCCGAACGACTTCGTCAGCCACATGGTTGAGCACATCGCCTGGCGGCTCGGGTGCTCTGTCGACCTCCTGTGGACGAGCGACGACTGGCGCGAGCTGGGAACGGCCCTCGGGGCGGAGGTGGCAGCAATGCCGCGCCTGCGCGAGAGCGCGGCGGCATTCGGCATGATCGACGACGGCAGCTGCGTGGTCGAGCTGACCCGGCCGGGCGGGGATGGCGAGGTGTCCCTCGAGGCCTCCGGGCAAGTCGACCTGCCGTGGTTCCTCGGCCTCAGGTGCGAGCAGCTCACCGATGGCGGCCCCCTTGTCGCGGTGCTTGAGGGACTTGCCAAGGGCAGCGGCTGGGACGTGCGCATTACGGTCGCGAGCCTCGAGGACGCGCACCACACGTGGGAGGGGATCTTCCGGGGCGTGGGGATCGCGCTCGACAAGACGGTTCGTGCCCCGGCACGGGCAGCCGACCACGTCGGCCCGAAAGCGGCTGCCAACGGCGACCGGGCGCACGGTGACCGGCTCGCCACACCCCCGGCGGCGGAGACCGCCGTCGAACGCGGGTGGCGCGTGCTCGAGGCGTCGCCGTACGGTGTGCAGCTGCGGCGCGAGACCGCCGAGAGCGAGGTCGGTGTCGAGATCGCGTTCGGCGGGGCGAGGGCGAGCTGCCGGTTGGACGTGGCCGACTCGGTCGACGTCAGTGGAGTGGAGGAACTGCTCGACCGCATGGCCGCCGGTGCCGACCTGAGCATCGCCATCGACTTTCGGGCCACCCGGCTCAGCTCGAGCCACGTGGTGCTGGAGGACGTCGGGCTTGCGCTTGGCCGCGCGCTGCGGCTGTTGGCGGTCGAGCGGATGGGCGCGTTCGGAATCGAGGGCGCGGGATCGAACGTCGACAGCGTCGAGTCCCTCGCCGAGCAGCCGATCCGCGTGGGTCTGAGCATGGAGGGGCGCAAGTTCTGGCGCTTCGTGCCCTTCGTGGAGCCGTACACGGAGTTTCGGCGTGACTTCCTCCTCGGGCACACGCTCGCGAGTGGCCTGTTCAGCGAGGATCTCGACGACTTCGTCGACGGCCTCGCCGGTGGCCTGCAGGCCAGCGTGATGATCCACGTCGTTGAGCGCGCCGGGCCGGACGCGGGATGGCCCCAGATCTTCTCTGCGCTCGGGGAGGCGATCGGTGAGCTGCTCAGCGTGAACGAGTCCCGGCGCTCGCTCACGCCGGGCGTGAAGGCCACGCTGGCCTAGACCGTGCGAATCAACAGGTACGTCGCAGGCGAGCTGTCGGGCGCGCAGCGCGAGGCGCTGATGGCCCGGGTGCAGGCCGACTTCGGGCCGGTCGAGGACACGGTGCGCGAGATCGTGACCGCTGTGCGGGAACGGGGAGACCGCGCGCTCGTGCACTACGCCCGTGAGCTCGACGGGGCCGAGCTCACCCCGGGGGGCATCAAGGTCACGGACGCAGAGTTTGAGCGCGCACGAACCGACATCCCGCGCGAGCTGAAGGACACGCTGGAGCAGGCCATCGCCAACGTGCGCAAGCACCATCGCTCGCAACTCGCGCCCGCGCCGCCGATGGCCGAGGTGGCCCCCGGTGTGCTGGCCGGGGAGCGCCTGACCCCGATCGCCTCGGTGGGGCTCTACGTGCCGCGCGGCAAGGGCTCGTTTCCCTCGGTTATGACCATGCTCTGCACTCCGGCCGTCCTCGCGGAGGTCCCGAGCATCAGCGTCTGCACGCCCCCCGCGCCGGACGGCTCGATCGATGCCGCCTCGCTGGTCGCGGCCGAGCTCTGCGGGGTGACCGACGTGTACAAGGTCGGAGGTGCCCAGGCGATCGCGGCCATGGCCTTCGGCACCGAGACCGTTCCACGCGTGCAAAAGCTTCTTGGGCCGGGCAACCGTTACGTGACCGCGGCCAAGCGGCTGGTGTACGGATGGGTCGATCCCGGTCCGCCTGCGGGCCCCAGTGAGTCGATAGTGCTCTGCGACTCCCACGCTGATCCCGAGATCGCCGCCCGCGAGCTGCTGGTCGAGGCCGAGCACGGCCCCGATTCGGCGGCTCTGCTGATCACCGACTCCGTGCCGCTGGCCGATGCGGTCGAGGCGCTCGTGCCGCCGCTGGTCGAGCGGCTGCCTCAGGAGCGACGCGAGTACTGCGCGGCGGTCCTCGGCGGCTACGGCGGCATCGTCGTGACCTCCGACCTGGCCGAGGCGATCGACTTCGTGAACGAATACGCGCCCGAGCACCTGAGGGTGCTGACCGAGAGCCCGATGGAGCTGCTTCCTCGACTGCGAAACGCGGGCGAGGTGCTGCTGGGAGAGAACGCATCCATCGCCTTCGGCAACTACGCGATCGGCGTCAACGCGATCCTCCCCACCGGTGGCACGGCCAGGAGCTACTCGTGCGTCGGGGTCCACGACTTCCTGAAGTGGTCGTCTTTCGCACAGGTCTCGCGGGAGGGTGTGGAGAACGTCGGCCCGGTTGCGTTGGCCCTGGCGCGCTACGAAGGATTTCCGGCCCACGCCGAGGCGGCGCGGTACGTGTTGGAGGAGCGCCGCCCCGACTGAAGCTTGCCGCTGCTTTTGAGCAGGCCGCTGCGGTCAACCCGCCGCGGGCGCCTCGCCGCCCACCACGCGCAGCTCCTCCTCACCGATGCGCACCGTGTCGCCGGCGTGGAGCTGCCGGCCGCGGCGGCCCTCCGGCTCGCCGTTCACGAGCACCTGCTCGGCCGCCAGCAGCGCCCGCGCGTCTCCACCGCCCTCCACCATGCCGGTGAGCTTGAGGAGCTGACCGAGGCGGATCATCTCACCGCGGATGGGCACGTCGCGCACAGTGGAGGCGAACCTATCCGAGCACGACTTCCTGCGTAGCCGCACAATGCGGGCTGCTACGGTCATCGTGTCGGGCGGCCACCGTGGCCCCCGAGAGGTCTCGTCTCTCTGTGCGCCTGTGGCGCGATTGGGTCGCCGGATCTCCCAGTCGCATACCTAGGAGCCCAAATGTCTTCGCAGTCCTTCGCCGATCTCGGCGTGTCGCGTCCCGTCGCGGACGTACTCGCCGCCCGCGGCATAACCACACCCTTCGCCGTTCAGCGGCTCGTGATCGCCGACGTGCTCGCCGGCCACGACGTACTCGCGCAGTCCCCGACCGGGTCCGGCAAGACGCTGGCCTTCGGGCTACCCCTGGTCGACCGCCTCGAGGCGACCGACCGCCGCCCGTCGGCCCTCATACTGGCGCCGACGCGCGAGCTGGCCGCCCAGATCGTCGACGACCTGCACGCGGTCGCCCACGCCCGTGCCCTCTCCGTCGCGGTCGTGCACGGCGGCGTCGGCCTGGACCGCCAGGCCAAGCTTGCGCGCAAGGCGCACATCGTCGTGGCCACACCGGGGCGTCTCGAGGATCTCCTCCAGCGTGGGGACCTGACCCTCGAGCACGTGCGCGTGCTGATCCTCGACGAGGCCGACCGGATGCTCGACATGGGCTTCAAGCCGGCCGTCGACCGCATCGTGAAGAAGACGCGCTCCGACCGCCAGACGCTGTTCTTCTCGGCCACGCTCGAGGGCGACGCCGGCCGGGTTGCGAAGGCCTACACGCGAGACGCTCGCCGCCACGTGCACGCGCCTGATGGCGACCGCCGCGCGGAGATCGAGCACCGCTTCGTGCACCTCGCGCACGAGGGCAAGCTCGATGCACTCGTCCGTGAGCTGCGTCACCGAGACCGCGGGCGGACGCTGGTGTTCGTGCGGACCAAGCGCGGCGCGGACCGGCTCGTCAAGCGCCTGAAGACGCACGACCTGCCGGCGGTGGCGATGCATGGCGATCGTACGCAGTCACAGCGCGAGAAGGCCCTCGCGCAGTTCGAGCGCGGGGATGTCGACACACTGGTGGCCACCGACGTGGCCTCGCGTGGCATCGACGTCGCCGACATCACGCACGTGATCAACTTCGACGCCCCGGGTGACCAGGACGCCTATGTGCACCGCATCGGGCGGACGGGGCGCGCAGGGGCCACCGGCACGGGCGTCAGCTTCGTGATGGCCGACGAGATCAGCGACATGGGGCGGATCGCCCGCGACCTGGGCCTCACCAGCCAGTTCGACCTGCATCGCGGGGCCGCCGAGCGGGGTGGCGGCGACGGCCGTCCGGCCCGGGGTGGCGGCAATGGCCGTGCGCCGCGTCACGGCCACGGACATCCGTCGCGAGGCGGGGAGGCGCAGCGCGTGGCCAGTGCCGGGGGCCCCGGCAGCCGGCCGCGCGGTCGTTCGCGCAACCAGAGGCGCCGCGCCGCGGGCTGACACGCCGCGCAACCGGCGGTGGTGCGCGGCCGATCGTCGGCTGCCCCGCCGCCCCGGGGGACCCCTGCGTGTAACCCAGGGCCGTGCCGGGTACTACGAGAGCGGGACATCGGTCTGGGCCTCCGCGTCGGGGGCACAGAACCGACGGACCGACGCACATGTCGAGCATCGCCCCCCCACGCGGCAGTACCGGTCCCGGCGGCTCCGCGACGACCGCGGGCGCAACGGACATTCAGCCCGTCGCGCACGAGACTCGCGACCGCATCCTCACCGGCTCGGTGACCGTCGTCCCCTTCCTCCTCTTGGGCCTGGCCGGCTGGCAGGCCTGGAACCACATCCTGCACTGGCACGACCTCGTGACGTTCGCCATCGTCTACTTCCTGACGGTGCTCGGCGTGACCGTCGGCTTCCACCGGCTGTTTACCCACCGCAGCTTCGAGACGACTCCCGCCCTGCGCGGCATTCTTGCCGCGCTCGGCTCCGCCGCCATAGAGGGCCCGGTGATCTCGTGGGTGGCCGACCACCGCAAGCACCACGCCTTCACCGACGAGGAGGGCGACCCCCACAGCCCCCATGTCGACCATGGGAGCGGCCTGCGCGGCACCCTCCGTGGACTGGCGCACGCGCACCTCGGCTGGCTCTTCGTCCACACCCAGCGCGGAGCGAGAGCCAAGTTCGCTCCCGATCTCATGAAGGATCCGGTCATCCGCTTCGTGGACCGGACCTTCCTCCTCTGGGTATTGCTAGGCATGGCCGTTCCGTTCGCGATCGGATGGGCGATCGGCGGCACCGTTACCGCTGGCCTCACCGCGCTCCTCTGGGGCGGCGCGGTGCGAATCTTCCTGGTGCACCACGTCACCTTCAGCATCAACTCGCTCTGTCACACCTTCGGGCGGCGCGCCTTCGACACCGGTGACCATTCACGCAACCTCGCGTGGCTCGCGTTGCCGAGCCTCGGCGAGGCCTGGCACAACAACCATCACGCCTTTCCGACTTCGGCGGTCCACGGCCTCGGGCGTCGGCAGTTCGATGTGTCCGCACTCGTGATCCGTGGGCTGGAGCGGATGGGCCTCGTCTGGAACGTGGTGCGCATCAGCCCGGAGCGGCAGCGGACCAAGGCGCTGGGCGCGTAGGGCTCAGTCCGTCGAGGCGAGCGCCCGGGCCGCCTCGGCCTTCCGGTGGAGACGCTCCAGCCGGCTACGCCAACCGGCCTCGAGCCCCTCGGCGCCCGCGGCTCTCTCGAGCCCCTCGAGGTCACGGCGGTCGCGGTAGGTCACGCGGTTGAGCTCGGCCACGGTGACTCCCGCCGCCGGGCGCGAAACCGGCAAGATCGCATCGCCCGGGGACACGACGCCCTCCTCCAGCACCCGCAGGTAGAAGCCCGTGCGCCCGCTGCGCTTGACCCACGCCGCGAGCTGACCGACCCCGTGGCGGCCGGCGAGCTTGTGGCAGGGCTCGCGCGGCTGCGAGACCTGGACGACCGCGTCGCCGACGGCATAGGTCCCCCCGATCTCAACCTCGTCCTCGAGCAGCCCCCGGGTGGTGAGGTTCTCACCGAACGAGGCCGGCGGCAGCGAGCGCCCGAGGCGCTCCGCCCAGTGGGCGTAGTGCTCGCCGGGATAGACGCACAGCGTCCGGTCCGGTCCGCCGTGATACCTGGTGTTCACCTGCGAGTCGCCGTCGAGGCCGAGCGTGCGCAGCGCGACCGGGCCGGCGACCGGATCCTTGACGAAGGCGGTCGTGATCGGCCCGCTGGGGGTGTTCAGGGTCGTGGCCGGCCGACCTGGATCGACGTGACATACGCGGGTACCCGTGCGGCGCCGGCCGGACTCGCCGGCGCCGCTGACGGGTGCGTGGGTGGGCGGGTCACGCTCCGCATCTTCACGTACGCGGGAGGACCGGGCGGTGAACCGATCGCCCGGTGCGTCCACTTGTCGCTTGACACAGGGCACGGGCGACGTGAGGATGCGGCGCGTGCGGTCCCGCAGGAGTCCGAGCACGACCGGCCGTCGAGCCATCCTCGTGTGCGCGGCCACCCTCGCGGTTCTGCCCGCTTCGGCGCTCGGCGCGCCCCGGCCCACCGCGTCGGTCAGCGATGTCACCGTCACCGAGGGGAACGCGGGCGTCACGCGGGCGAGCTTCAGGATCGATCTCTCGCGAGCGGCGCCGAGGCGGGTGAAGCTCAACTTCGCCACCGCGGACGGCAGCGCCACCGCGGGCGCCGACTACACGGCGCGGCGCGGCCCCGTGACGGTGGGGCGCGGCAAGCGCAGTCGGATGGTGCGCATCGCCATCCGGGGCGACACGCTCGACGAGCCCGACGAGGCGTTCTCGGTCACGGTGACGCGGCGTCGAGGAGCGCGGGTACGGATCGTCGACGGGAGGGCGCTCGTGACCATCGTCGACGATGACCCCCCCGCAGCCACACCACCATCGACCGTCCCCGGGCCTGCCGGCAATCCTCCGGCCACCCCGTTCACCGACCGCACCCAGGCCACGATCGTGCTCGACTTCCTGGAGATGAAGATCCAGCAGTGCCTCTCGGCAAACGACGGACGCAGCGGTAATCCCCCGCCCGGCATCTACGCCGAGCTCGCGACCTCCTACGACGGGACCGTCGTCTCGGAGGACCCCCGACTGAAGGGCAAGATCGAGGCGTTCGGCGCGGGGCTCGCGCGAGCGGAGCCCGACGACGGGCCGTTCCTCCCGGACACGGGACAGGCGGGGCTCGTGCAGGGAACGTTCACGATCACCGCCGACGCCGACGGCCGCAAGACCCGCGGGCAGTTCTTCACGACGGTCGGACGCAGCGCCTCTCCCGCCGATCCGGGCGTACTGCAGTTCGAGGGGCTGCTCACGGGGGCCGTGGACTACCTCGAGGAGGGCAGGCGGGACGCCACGAACGACACGGACTTCGACGGCGGCTCTCTGATCGCCAACATCAGGGGCGCGAGCACCGACTGGACCGCCGACCGCGTGCGGCTCGACCTCGGCGGGCTGCCGCCGAGCGACGACGCCGAGCAGCCGGCGTTCATCCAGGGAGGTGAGTGCGGGGGGCCGGTGCAAACCCGTAAGCGAGGCGACCCGCCCTTCACCCCGATGCCGATGGCGCCCTAGCGATTGGCGGGACTCCGCGCCGAGATCCGCCACTCGCCCTCGACTTGCTCGAGGGATCCCGACTCGGCCCCCGCGACCCTGGCGGTCGCGTGGTCGCCCTCTATCGACACCTCGGTCACGCGCGCCGTGCGCAGTTCCTCACGCTGCTGGGCGGTGAGCCCGGAGCGGTAGCGGCGCACCGCGTCCTCGCAGTCGCGCGCGCCCGCCACCGAGGTCACCAGGTCGTCACGGGCCGCCGGGGCCAGCTGGGCGCACGCGGTCGGGCCGTCGGCCTCGACGACGGCGGTGAGATAGGTGGTCAGCGTCTTCTCCACGCGTTCCTCGTCGGACGCGCAGCTCGTTAGCGGCACGGCGCCGAGCGTGAGCAGCAGGATCGCCGCGCGACGCCTTGACCTTCCGAGCGACACCGAGGTCACGCGCGCAATGTATCCCCGGCCAACGGAAGGTTTGGCGATGCGCCCCCTCTGGAACAACCGGCACGGGAGGAGCAGGCGGCAGGCCGCGCGCGGCTCTTCAGGTGATCGAGGCCGTACCGGGGAGGTTCCGATGCAACGCTTGGGCTCGCAGGACGCGTCGTTTCTGTCGATCGAGGACGACAAGAACCACATGCACATCGGGTCGGTGGGCATCTTCGAGGGGCCACCGCCCGAGTACAAGGACATGTGTCGGATGGTGGGCGCCAAGCTGCCGCTCGTCCCGCGCTACCGCCAGCGGGTCAAGTTCGTGCCACTGGCGCTCGGTCGGCCGGTGTGGGTCGACGATCAGCACTTCAACCTGAGCTACCACCTTCGCCACAGCGCGCTGCCGCATCCCGGCAGCGAGGAGCAGCTGCGCAACCTCGTTGGGCGTGTGATGAGCCAGCAGCTCGACCGCAACCGGCCGCTGTGGGAGATGTGGATCATCGAGGGCCTCGAGCAGGGCCGGTGGGCGCTCATCTCCAAGACCCATCACGCGATGGTCGACGGCGTCTCGGGCGCCGACCTGCTGAGGGTCGTGCTCGACGCGGAGCGGGACCCGCGGCCGGTGGCGGAGGCGGAGTGGAGGCCCGAGCCCGAACCGGCGGGCGCCGAGCTCGTGGCCGAGACCGTGGCCCGGCGGGCGATATCACCGTTCGAGAACGTCGTGGCCGTCGGCCGGCACCCGCGGGTTCTGGGCGGCCACGCGCTGACCGCCGTGCGCGGACTCGCGGCCATGCGCGGCCTGGTGGTGCCGACGCAGGCCTCTTCGCTGAACGGACCGATCGGCCCGCACCGCCGCTGGGCGTGGGCGCGGTCGAGCCTCGGCGACGTCAAGACGGTCCGCCAGGCACACGGCGGCACCGTGAACGACGTCGTGCTCGCCACCATCACCAACGGGTTCCGCGAGCTGCTCCTCTCGAGAGGCGAGTCGGTCGACCGCTCGGTGCGCACGCTCGTGCCGGTGTCGGTGAGGGCCCCCACCGAGAAGGGCACCTACAACAACCGCGTGTCGGCGATGTTCGCGTCGCTGCCGGTCGGGATCGAGGACCCGCTGGAGCGGCTTGCGGCGATCGAAGAGCAGATGCAGCACCTGAAGGAGTCCAACCAGGCCGTGGCGGGCGAGGTGCTCACATCCCTGTCGGGTTACGCCCCGGCGATGCTGCTCTCGCTCGGAATCCGGGCCGCAAGCGCCCTGCCGCAGCGCAACCTGAACACGGTGACCACCAACGTCCCCGGTCCCCGGTCCACGCTCTACGCCTCCGGCCGGAGGCTGCTCGAGGCCTTCCCCTACGTGCCGCTCGCCGGCACGGTGCGGATCGGCGTGGCCATCTTCTCCTACGACGGCGGGCTCAACTACGGGGTCACGGCCGACTACGACACGGCAGCTGACGTCGAGGTGCTCAGCGAGGCGATCGAGGACGGGATGGCCGAGCTCGTGGCGCTGTCGACTCCGGCCCCGAAGAACGGCAGGCCTGCGCGTGTCTCGGCCGGCACCGGTGGCCGCAAGGCGACGGCCCGCAACGGCGGCCGCAAGGCGACGGCCAAGGGCAACGGTGGCCGCAAGGCGCGCACCGGCGCGGCGTAGGCCTGACGCAGGCCCCGGCGGGGACGCGAGGCGCGTACCCGCGCGTCGTCGGCCTAGCGGGCCTTCCTTCAAGACCCGATAGGGCGGCTGGCTCGGGGCGCTTTGCTCTCTAAGGGTCACCCAGCGACCCAACGGGAGCAAAGCGGGTGATCGGCTACCCCTGCGCCCACCGTCTCCACCCCCTCCTTACGACGTGCGCTCGATCAGCCGCTGCATGGGAGCGGGCAGGTGGAAGATCGGCCGCCACCGGCGCGGGAGCACCACCGCGCGTCGCTCGCGCTCGATGCCCGCGGCGATTGCCTCGCCGGCCCTGGCCACCGGCACGAGGGGGGTGATGCCGAGGCGGCGGCCGCGGGCGAGCATCTCCTGCTGGCTCTGCGGGGTGGCGGGATCGGCGAGCGCTCTGGCCACCATGGGAGTGTCGATCGTGCCGAAGTAGACGGTGGTGATGCCGATGCCGTCCGGCCGAAGCTCGATGCGCAGAGTCTCCGAGAAGGCGGCCACGCCGGCCTTGGAGGCCGAGTAGTGCCCCAGCAGGGGTGTCTGCAGCCGGGCGGCCATCGACGCGACGGTGGCGATGTGGCCGCGGGAGCGCTGCAGGTGCGGCAGCGCCGCCTTCACGACCCGGTAGGGGCCGTTGAGGTTCACGTCGATCGTCAGGTTCCAGACCTCCTCGTCGAGATCGTGGATGTCCCGCGGGATGCCGACGCCCGCGTTGTTGACAACCACGTCGAGCGCGCCGAACCGCTCGACCGCCCGCGCGACGCCGGCCTCGATGGCCGCGACGTCGCGCACGTCCATCTCTAGTCGCAGAGCGTCGGACATGCCCTGCTGGGCTTCCAGGCGGTCGAGCCGCAGGTCGGCCAGGACGAGCTGCGCCCCCCGCCGCGAGAGTGCGCGGGCGGTGGCCTCGCCGATGCCCTGCGCGGCGCCCGTGATCAGGCACACGCGGCCTCTCAGGTCCATCGCCGCGCCTCCGAGGGGTCTGTCACTCGTGCCGACACGGCGGCGACGCTATCGGTTGCCCGCGCTACGCGTGAGTACGCCGGGCGCGCAGCGGCCACACTTCACCCCGCGATGGCCAAGAAGAAGCTCGACACCTACCGCGCGAAGCGCGACTTCGAGGCCACCCCCGAGCCGACGGGCCGGGTGGCCCCCGCCACCGACGCCCCGCGCTTCGTGATCCAGGAGCACAGCGCCACCCGCCTGCACTGGGACCTGCGCCTCGAGCATGACGGCGTGCTCGCCTCATGGGCCGTTCCCAACGGAATCCCCGAGGACCCGAAGGACAACCGCAAGGCCGTGCACACCGAGGACCACCCGCTCGAGTACCTCGACTTCCACGGCGAGATCCCGAAGGGCAGCTACGGCGCGGGCACCATGACGATCTGGGACCACGGCACCTACGAGCTCGAGAAGTGGGAGGAGCGCAAGGTGATCGTGCGCCTGCACGGCGAGCGGGCCCGCGGCCGCTACTCGCTCTTCCAGACGGGCGACGGCAAGGATTGGATGCTCCACCGCATGGACCCGCCGGTGGACCCCGAACGGGAGCCGCTTCTCGAGCGGGTGGTGCCGATGCTGGCCAAGCAGGGTCAGCTTCCAAACGACTCAGACCGCTGGGCGTACGAGATCAAGTGGGACGGCGTGCGAGCCGTCGCCTACTCGGAGCCGGGGCGCATCCACTTCGAGAGTCGCACCCTTCGCGACATCACCGCCGAGTACCCGGAGCTTCGCCGGCTGAACCGGGCCATCAGCTCTCATACCGCCGTGCTCGACGGCGAGATCGTTGCCTTCGACGAGCACGGACGTCCGAGCTTCGAGCGGCTGCAGCAACGCATCCACCAGACCTCCGAGGCCGTTGTCCGCCGTCGCGCGAAGGAGGTGCCGACGGTGTACGTGATCTTCGACCTCCTCTACCTCGACGGCCATTCGCTGATGGACCTGCCCTACGCGGAGAGGCGCCGGCGCCTGACCGACCTCGACCTGAACGGCGAGGCCTGGCGGACCCCGTTTCACCACGTGGGCGAGGGCGCGGCGCTGCTCGAGGCCGGCCGCGCCCAGGGGCTCGAGGGCGTGGTGGCCAAGCGGCTCGACTCGGCGTACGAACCGGGGCGGCGCGGCGGCGCCTGGGTGAAGGTGAAGAACACGAGCCGACAGGAGCTCGTGATCGGCGGCTGGATGACCGGCACCGGCCGCCGTCGTGAGCGCATCGGCGCGCTGCTCGTCGGCCACTTCGACCATGAGGCCGAAGCGGGGCGTGAGGGCGGGCCCGCCCTTCGCTACGCCGGCAAGGTGGGCACGGGCTTCGACGAGGCGGAGCTCGACCGCCTGGCGGGCTTGCTGCGGGGGCGACGGCGCGACACGAGCCCCTTCGACGGTCGTCAGCCGCCGAAGGGCGCCGAGTTCGTGGAGCCCGCGTTGGTGGCGGAGATCGAGTTCACCGAATGGACGACGCAGGGGATGCTTCGCCATCCCTCGTACAAGGGCCTGAGGGACGACCGGCACGCCTTCGACGTATCGCGCGAGAAGCTCGAGGAGCCCACGGCCGGGCCGGTCGGCCTCGTGGAGGGATCGAGCGCTCCTGCCCTGCAGGCGCTGGTCGGCCCGGGTCGCCCGCTCGAGGGCGGGGCGGAGGTCACGGTCGAGGATCGCCGGCTCAAGTTCTCCAACCTCGGCAAGGTGCTCTACCCGCAGCCGGGCTTCACCAAGGGTCAGGTGATCGACTACTACGCGCGCGTGGCGCCGGCGCTGCTGCCCCACCTGCGCGGCCGGCCGCTCACCCTCAAGCGCTACCCCAACGGCGTCGAGGGCAAGTTCTTCTTCGAGAAGCAGTGCCCATCACACCGTCCGGAGTGGGTACGCACCGCGCCGGTGTACAGCAGCCGCAAGGGCGGGCACATCGACTACTGCCTGGCCGACGATCTGCCGACGCTCCTGTGGGCGGCCAACCTGGCGGACCTCGAGCTGCACACCTCGCTCTCGCTCGCCGCCGAGATCCAGCGGCCGACGATGATGGTCTTCGATCTCGACCCGGGGCCGCCCGCCGACATCGTCCAGTGCTGTCAGGTGGGTCTGTGGCTACGCGGGATGTTCGAGGGACTCGGGTTGCAGAGCTTTCCGAAGACCTCGGGCTCGAAGGGCCTGCAGGTCTACGTGCCGCTGAACGAGGACGACGCCACGTACGCACTGACGAAGCCCTTCGCCAAGGCGGTCGCGGAGACGCTCGAGAAGACCTATCCCGCGCTAGTGGTGTCGCGCATGACAAAAAGTCTGCGCGACGGGAAGGTGCTCGTGGACTGGAGCCAGAATGACGACAGCAAGACGACCGTGAACGTGTACTCGCTGAGGGCCAAGGATCGGCCCATGGTCTCGACGCCTGTCACCTGGGAGGAGGTGAAGGCCACGCACGCCGCGGGGGACGCCTCACGGCTTGCCTTCGACTCCGCGGAGGTACTGGCCCGGCTCGAGCGTGACGGTGACCTGTTCGCCCCGGTGCTCAGCGAGCACCAGACGCTGCCGCGGTTCTGACGAGGACGTCCGCCCGTTCGGCTTGACTCTCATCCACCTCTTACGAAAGGAACAACATGAGCACTGCTCTCATCATCATCCTTGTCGTGGTCGCCTTGATCGTGATCGTGGCCCTGGTCCTTGCTGCCCAGAAGTCCCGCAAGCGCAAGGAAGAGTCCAACAGGGTGGAGGCCGGCGAGCATCGCGAGGAGGCACGCCTAAGCCACGCCAAGGCCGATGCCGCAAGCGCGGAGGCCGAGGAACGCGCCGCACGCGCCAAGCGTGAGCAGGCGTCCGCCGAGGCGCAGTCCGTCGAGGCCGAGCGCGAGCGCCGTGCCGCGCAGGAGCGCACAGAGCACGCTGATCGCCTGGACCCTGACGCCTAGACGACTGATTCGCGCGGAGTCCGGGGATCGCCCGGCTCCGCGCGCAACGTCGGCCCTTCGCTCGAGAAGTCAGCGAGCCGCGGGCGGTTGCGCGCCGCTGGTAACGAGGGAGCGATAGGCCTTGGCGTAGTACGCGGCCACGCGCTCCGGGGTGTGCTCCCGTGCGTAGGCGTGCGCGGCGGCGAGGTCGGGCAGCCGTCGGCGGGTCAGGACGCCTTGGAGCGCGGACGCCAGCGCCTCCGGATCCTCAGGCGCCACCAGCAGGCCGCGACCCTCGGCCAGCAGCTCCGGCATGCCCTCGACAGCGGTGCTCACCACCGGCACCCCAAGGGCCATGGCGAGCAGGGCGGTGAGCGAGCGGGCTTCGTGCCGCGACGGGATCACGCACGCCGCGGCGCCGGCGATCCACGGTCCCGGCTCCGCCTGCCAGCCGACGAACTGCACTACGTCGTCCAAGCCGAGAGCCGCGACCTGCCGGCGCAGGTCCGGCTCGAGTGGTCCCGCGCCGAGCAGGAGTGTCGGCGGCGGCCGTTCGAGCAGCGCGACCGCCTCGAGTAGGAGATCCGGGCCCTTCTCGTGGTGAAGGCGGCTGGCGTACACGAGGCGGCGCGCCGGCAATCCGGCCCGCGGTCGCGCGGAGGCGCCGACCACGGCGGCCAGTCCCACCTGCAGCCGCTCAGGCGGCAGCCCGAGCTCGAGCACCAGCGCGCGCGAGGCCGGGCCCGTGGCAAAGAAGAGGTCGATCCGCTTGAGGGCGGCGCGCATCTCCTCGACCCGGGGCGGACCGGGCCAGCGCACCGCGTTGTGCTCGCTGCCCACAAGCGGTGCGCTGCCGGGAAGGGCGTTGGCCGCCGCCCACCAGGCGCCGAACATCTGCCCGTGCACGAGCTCGGCGCGGGCAAGGCGCGGCGCGAGCCAGTCGGCGAACTCGTGTGAGCACTCGTACTGCAGATCGCGTGGACAGGAGAAGCTCTCGACCTGCACGCCGTGCTCCGCAAAAAGGCCCATGCCCTCCGGCGTCGAATGTCCGGCCAGGATGCGGGACTCGATTCCAAGATCTCGCAGGGCAAGGGTCAGGTTCAGGGCGCCAAGCTGCGCGCCACCCGGCTCGAGCTTGGCGATCACGCGCGTGATCGCGAGCGGTATCGAAGTGGTCAACCTGACGCGTTCCAGTTAGTTAATGAAGGTGACAGAGGTCATTCGGAGGAGAGGAGACTCATGAGCATCATCGGGATAGTCATAGCCGTGATCGTGGCGGCGCTGGTCTACGCGCTCTGCGTGGCGCTCGGCCTGCCGAGCATCGTCGCGATCATCGCGGCCGTACTCGTGCTCCTGGCCGGCGTGCCCACGGGCGGGTACGGCTTGGGCGGGCGCTTCGGCGGCCGCTGATCGGCTGAAGTGATCAGGGGGCGGCGGCATGGAGGCCGCCGTCCACCGCTCTGTCGGACGTAGCACGAGCCATAACAAATGGTTATGACCGGTCCGGGCGATCTGTGTCTTCTGCAAATGGCGCCGCATCCCTACTGTGGCGGTCATGGCGACGGCGACTGCCAGGTCCGGGCCTCAGAGCGTGAGCGTGCGTCTGGGTGGTCTGGACCGAGACTCTGTGGAGCGTGCCTACGCTGACCACGCACCGGCGGTCCGCGCCGCCGCTCAGCGCGTGCTCGGCGACCCCGAGCGGGCCCAGGACGCCGCGCACGACGTGTTCGTGCGTTTCTGCCGCAACCCCTCGGGGTTCGACCCGGCTCGCGGCGATCTGAAGCACTACCTCCAGCTGATGGCGCGGAGCCGAGCCCTAGACATGTGGCGCTCGGAGCAAGCGGGCGGCCGGGCGCGGGAGCGTCTGGAAGCCCTCGTGGAGCCCGAGCGGCCGCAGGTGGCCGAGGGCCCGGCCGTACTGGCCGAGCAGCACAGCGAGCGCCGCGAGATGCTCGGCGCCCTGCGCAAGCTTCCGGCCCTGCAGCGCGAGGCCGTCTTTCTCGCCTACTGGGGGGACCAGAGCACAGCCGACATCGCCCGCCGGCATGGCGTGCCGCTCGCCACCGTCAAGAGCCGGGTGCGGCTCGGCCTGCAGAAGCTGGCGCTCGAGTGCGCGGGACCCACGCCCATCAGCTGAGCGGCGCGCCGGACTCGTACGGGGCGGTTTCGCGCCTCGGTACGCTCGCCAGCGTGGCGACGCCTCCAACGACGCGCTACGCCCGGAGCGGCGACCTGAACATCGCATATCAGGTGGTCGGCAACGGGGCGCTCGACATCGTGTGGGTGCCGAACTGGATCTCGAACGTGGACATGTGGCGCGACGAGCCGTCCTCTGCCCGCTTCTTGGACCGCCTGGCATCGTTCTCGCGCCTGATCGTCTTCGACCGCCGCGGGAGCGGCCTATCGGACCCGGTGGTCGGTGCTCCCACCCTCGAGGAGCGCATGGACGACATTCGCATCGTCATGGACGAGGTCGGCTCTGAGCGGGCCGCGCTGTTCGGGTTCTCCGAGGGGGCGCCGATGGCCGCCCTGTTCGCGGCCAGCCATCCGGAGCGGGTGTCCGCGCTTCTCCTCTACGGAGCCTACGCGCGCACGATGCGCGCTCCCGACTATCCCTGGGCACCGGCCGGCTACGCGGGGACCGCGGAGGAGGGCCGCTGGGACGGCGCGGTCCGGCACTGGGGAACCGGGGAGAACCTGAGCGTATTCGCACCCAGCGTCGCCGATGACACTCGCTTTCGAGCCTGGTGGGGCCGCCTCGAGCGCGCGGCGGCCAGTCCGAGCTCGGTGGTCGAGATCCTCCGGCTCAACCGCGAGATCGACGTTCGTGGAGTGCTGCCTGCCATCGGCGTGCCGACCCTGGTGCTGCACCGCGAGGGTGACCTGACCGTGGACGTGGAGAACGCGCGCTTCCTGGCGCGGGAGATACCGGACGCGTGTCTGATCGAGCTACCCGGTGACGATCACGTGCCGATGGTGGGAGACCAGGACGCGCTCCTCGGAGAGGTCGAGGAGTTCCTCACCGGCATGCGCCAAGAGCGCGAGGCCGACCGGGTGCTTGCCACCGTGTTGTTCACCGACATCGTTGGCTCGACGGAGCGTGCCGGTGAGCTGGGCGACCGCGCGTGGCGCGACCTGCTCGCCGCCCACGACGAACTCGTGCGGCGGGAGCTCGAGCGCCACCGTGGCCGCGAGATAAAGACGGTTGGCGACGGCTTCCTGGCCACGTTCGACGGTCCCGCACGGGCCATCCGCTGCGCCGTGGCGGCCACTCGCGCGGTCAGCCAGATCGGGGTGCAGATGCGTGCCGGCCTACACACGGGCGAGGTCGAGGTGATCGGCGACGACGTCGGCGGGATGGCCGTGCACATCGGGGCACGCGTCGGGGCGAGCGCGCGCCCCGGCGAGGTGCTGGTCTCGGGCACGGTGCGCGACCTGGTTGTTGGCTCGGGCATCGACTTTCACGACCGCGGCCCGCACACGCTGAGAGGCGTGCCCGGCGAGTGGCGGCTGTTCGCGGTGGGGTAGGGCCTCAGGCCGACCCGCGGAGGAGGCGGACGGGGTTGGCGGTGCGCATGGCGTCGTCGTCCGCGTGGGTACTGGACGCGGCGCCCAGATCCGCTGCGGGCGCCTGGATGGGTTCGATCACCGGCCGGTCCGACCCGTACACGAGCTGGTCGGGG
>JAABUN010004313.1_pt1 | contig 19660 bp, 15 predicted proteins | sample 5559311 | NCBI WGS metagenome assembly JAABUN01 (sample SAMN10711877, study PRJNA513370) | rock metagenome | isolation source: Antarctica rocks | place: Antarctica: Victoria Land, Siegfried Peak sud | reverse complement strand
TGCTCATCAACTAGACAGAAAATATGGATGATAATGTCTTCGGTAGTCATGAACAGCCTCCCTATGAGCTTGAACACCCATAGTCTGCGCCCGGTTCATGGCTACTTCAACTAGCACCACTGGTTATATATCCTATATATTAAGCAGCATCTTTAGGGCACACTTTGGGCTTGGGGTAAGTCAACCTCTTCTCTACTTCGGTTAAGAAGCTCGAGCAAGCCCGTAGAGACTGCAAAGTTGTGCTGAGGTAGGGTTGATCATGCCAGCTTGCCCCCACTGCTCGAACGCTAGAACTCATAAAGATGGACGAGACCGAGCCAGGAAACAGCGCTACTGCTGCTCTTCGTGCCGGTGCAGCTTCACCGACCGCACCGGCACACCCTTTACGAATCACCGCTGGCCTCGTGACGTAATCGTGATGGCCGTACGCTGGTATTTCAGCTACCGCTTGTCTGCCGCGAACGTCCGCAATCTGCTGGCTGAGCGTGGGCTAGACGTGTCCCGACAGACGGTAGCGGACTGGGTGCAGAAGTTCGGCGTGCTCCTAGCGGAAGCTGGGCGACGTCACGCTAAGCGGATCGGCGCGCGCTGGTATGTGGACGAGACCTACGTTCGGGTTGGTAAGAAGTGGTCGTACCTCTACCGCGCCGTGGACGAGTCGGGACAAGTTGTGGATGTGTTGTTACGTGAAAAGCGTGATTCAGAAAGCGCCAACGCCTTTTTCGAGCAGGCCATCAAGCGCCGTGGCGTGGTTCCCGACGAAGTCGTCACCGACAAGCACCGGGCGTACCTTCGAGCGGTGAAACAGTACGCTCCGAACGCCACACACCGGCGTACGGGTTTGCACCGCAAGCGGGCACTCACCACCAAGCCGATCGAACGCTCGCACGTTCCCATCAAAGACCGGGTGCGGCCCATGCGGAGTTTGGGTTCTATCGCAACTGGGCAGCGTTTACTGGAGGGGATTGAACTGGCTCAGGCGGTAAAGCGCGGCGACATCCGCCTGCCCGACCGGAATGAGCCGATTTCGCTCCATGCGCGTGTGAGGGTGGACGTGATGACGTTTTCTTGGCTGGCGTCGGGCTTGCGAACCGCAGCTTGAGCAGCGTAGGGGACAAAACCTGTTGCATTCGCAGGTTCGAGACTTACGTATCCCAGCACAACTTTACAGTCTCCTATATGGAGCTGATGCTAAGGTGAGTTGCCAGACAAGAAATAAATCCCGGCAAATATAAGCATGGCTGCCAGACCTTTATGGAACAGGCGCTCACGCTCTCCGATAAACAGCACACCCACCCCTATAAGTAGCGCGACGCGAACTTGCGCAATCAAGATAACCTCACCGACACCCCCGCCAGCTTGGAAAGCCAAAATAAGTAGAAGTTGCGTAACGGCGAACGTAACCGCTACAAGCCAAGTCCCACTTTTCCACAGGCGTAACTGAAAAAATTCACTTGCTGAGGATCGAGCCAAACAAGCCATCCCGAGCCCAGTTAGCAGCAGATTTAGCGCCGTGTAGCTAAAAGGGTCGAAGTAAGGACTTAACGACTTATCGAGGATGTTACCTGCACCAAAACATAGCGCGGCCCCGAGTGCCAGTAATTGTGCTGGCCTAAACTTCAGCCGCCGTGGTTTCTCAGCTAAGGCAACGAGCGACACCAGGATAAGGACTGCACCACAGGCCCCCCGCCGACTAAGCGGTTCGGAAAGAAAAACTATTCCACCTAGAAGTGTCCATAACGACGACGAGCGGAGTAGTAAGTCGATCTCGGAAAGCTGAACCTCGCGTAGCGCCGTAAAATAAAGCGCATTGCCGAGCGTATAGACGACCGTCAAACCCATTAGACCTAAAAGGACAATGGGCGTCCAGGTCAAGCTGAGTGTGACAAATGGTAAACAGATGCATACGATCATGCCGCCGAGCAGATGAACGCTTGCCCCGAGTAAAACGGGCGGTAGTGTTTTAACGAGCAGTTTTGAAGCAAAGACGTTAAGCGCGCTAGCCAAACCTGCCATCAGTGCAAATAGCGACCATACCATCAAGTTTTAGCTACGTAAGTTAGGGTCAAGCAGGTCGCGAAGGCTGTCGCCTAGTAAGTTGAATCCGAGTGAGGCGAGGAGGATGGCAAGCCCTGAGAATACCGACGCCCACGGCGAGAGCAGCATAAAGTCGCGGCTATCCGAGAGCATCAGCCCCAGTGATGGGGTCGGCGGCTGCGTCCCAAGACCCAAAAAAGCTAGGGAAGCTTCAACCAAGATGGCTGTAGACAGCGACAGCGTGGTTTGAACCATAATCGGGGCAAAAATGTTGGGTGCGACGTGTAAAAAGATGATCCGCCACCCCCTTGCGCCGAGGGCTCGAGCTGCCGCTACATATTCCCACGACAACACACTTAAGGCTGGCCCTCGCGCCAAACGCGCAAAGACGGGTAAGTAAACGATGCCAATAGCCAGAGCAGTATTAGCCGTACCCGGTCCCAGAACAGCGAGGATGCCAATAGCCAGCAAGATGATGGGGAACGCTAGCAGTACATCCATAAGGCGCATGAGTAAGCGGTCGGCCCAGCCGCCAGCGTATGCTGCGACGAGGCCGATGGTCGCGCCGAAAAAGAGTGCAAAGCCCACGGCGCTAAAGGCAATCGAAAGGCTGATTCGAAACCCGTAAATTACTCGGGAGAGTAGGTCGCGTCCAAAATTATCAGCGCCCAACCAGTGTTGAATGCTAGGACCTGAAAGGCGAGCCAAAATATCTTGGCTGAGGGGGTCGTAGGGGCTAACTAAAGGGGCAAGAAGGGCGGCTAGGACGACAAGAAGTGCCAGTATTAAGCCAGTAAAACCGGTTCCACTCTGCATAAGCCGATCCCAAAGCGTGGGTCGCCGTACCTGCTTATCAGCAACTGGGTTCATGTGTACTCAACTCGAGGGTCAATCCAGGCGTAAGCAAGGTCGACCGCCAAGTTGACTAAGACGAAGATACTGGTGATGACAAGGATTACACCCTGCACGAGTGGGTAGTTCCGTTCGTTGATGGCACCAATGATAAGTCGACCCAGACCAGGAATAGCAAAAACTTGTTCGATCACGACGACCCCACTAAGGAGGTACCCAATCTGAACCCCGATCACGGTGACTACAGGAATCAGAGCGTTACGGAGGGCGTGCTTCGTTAGCAGCGGCCGGGCGGCAACACCCTTAGCCCGAGCTGTACGGATATAGTCGAGATTCAAGACTTCAAGGAGGCTCGAGCGCAAGATACGGGTGAGTCCAGCAATCATCGGCAAGGCTACTGCAAGCACTGGTAGGGCGAGACGGCTTAGATTGCCGAGAGGGTCTTCAGTGAAGGGTACATATCCGAGCGCAGGCCACTGCGGGAGATAGACCGAGACTGCGTAAAGGAGTAAAACGCCGACCCAGAACGATGGGAGCGTCAGTCCTACAACCGTCGTTATTCGTACGAATGTGTCGCTCCACGAGCCGCGAGCCCTAGCAGCGAGAATACCGAGCGGAAAACTACAGACGAGCGAAACTACCAGCGCTAAAAAGGTGATTTCTAAAGTGACTGGTAGCCGCCCAAAAATCTCGTCACGGACCGGACGTCCGGTCCAAATGCTCGTTCCGAGGTCGCCTGTGAGCGCACCGCCGAGCCACCGCGCGTACTGTTCAAAGACAGGGAGGTTAAGGCCGAGCTGTCCCCTCAGCGCCTCGACGCGCTCGGGGGTGATGTCGGTGTTTGCACCCAGCATGATCTCGACGGCGTCGCCGGGAATCAGCCGCAGCATCAAAAACACGAGAAGCGAAACACAGAGGAGGACAAACCCAAGGTCGAGGATGCGGCGGAAGATAAACGTCGTCACAAAACTGGAGGTAGACCCAAACGATAGCTGGCGCTAGGGGAGCGTAACATTACGCAAGTAGCGCAGGCTTCTAGTCGGCAGCTGCTCAAAACCTTTAACCCCTTCACCGAGCGCGGTAAAAAGCGTGCCATAGGCGACGTGAGCTGCTGGGCCGGTACAGGCGAGGTCACGCTGCACCTGGGCGTAGGTTTCAAAGCGCGTTTCGCGGTCAGTCGTCGTTTGTCCTTCGTCTAAAAGCATGTCAACTTCAGGGTCACTATATTCGAAAACGTTGGTCGAGCCGCCGGTATAGAACGTCCGGTAGAGATACCCATCGGGATCGGTGCTACCCCCGTTTAGGCTCACAAACGCCTCGAAGTCCGAGTTCTGCCAGCGCTGCACGAAGGTACCAAACTCGGCAACGTTGATCGTCGCGGTGATACCCGCTTGAGACAGCTGGGCCTGCAGAACCTGAGCGAGGTCAGAAACAACGGGCAGCGTTCCGAACGTAAGGATTTCAAACTCGAGGTTTTCCTGACCGGCGTCGGCGAGAAGTGCACGCGCCGCTTCGGGATCGCTCTGATAACAGCTGAACTCATCCGTACTGAGCGCCCAATCGCTAAGCGCAGGGCTTAAAGGTCCTCCCGGAACAGCGTTGCCAAAATAAACCGCCTGCGTGATCTCGTCACGGTTAATCGCTAGATTGATGGCTTCGCGGACGCGGGGATCGTCGAAGGGCGGCTGTGACACGTTGAGACCCATCAAGGTGTAAGCGAGGTCTTGCGTCTCGAGGAGCGTCACATTCGGGACACCGCGGATTGTTTCAGCCGTTGCAGGATCAACATCGGGGAGGAATTGATAGTCACCGCTGCGGAGGCCGGCAGCCCGTGTCGAGGCTTCTGGGACGATGTTGAATTTGAGCGCCTCTACGCCAGGCTCACCTTTCCGGTAGTAGTTGGGGTTGGCACGCAGTAAAACGTAGGTGTCAGGCACCCATTCTTCAAGCATAAAGGGGCCAGTACCAATCGCTTCTTGCTGCACATTGCCCTCTTCGACCAGTTCCTTCGGGATGACTGTGAGGTTGGTCAGATTCGATAAAAACGGTGCAAAGGGGCCTTTAAGCTTGAAAACAACGGTTTGCGCGTCCGGAGCTGTAACCGAGTCCACCTGGGTAAAGCGGCTGGCCGTCGGCGACCCCGTCTCCTCCGCCATAATCCGGTCGTACGAATAAACGACGTCGTCGCTCGTCATCGTCCGACCGTTGTGAAACGTAACGCCTTTCCGAAGCGTAAAGGTGTAGGTCAGACCGTCGTCTGAAACCTTCCATGACTTGGCCAAGGCGGGCTCGAGCTCGAGGTCACTATCAAGGTCGACTAAGCCATCGTAAATCTGACCGATGACGGCAAAGGTAGAAAAGGCGGTTGCCACATGAGGGTCGAGCCCTACAGGCGACTGGTCTATTGCAATTTGTAATGTTCCCGACTGGCTAAAAGCAGTGCTGAACAGTAACAATACAGATGTGACCAAAAGCGTAACGATACGTGCTTTCATCTTGACCTCCTAATGTATATATGAGCAGTGTACCAGAACTAGACCAATCAGAGGATAACCCTAGGTCGGTGATTAGCTCAGCGATGGATTTAGCTATCGAACTCCTTGACCGCTAGAACTCGTCAGCACGGTGCAGTTATCACGCTTCCAGAAGCCAGTTAATAAGTGCCCGGTTGACCTCTTGCGGCTTCTCCTGATGTACAAAGTGACCCGCGTCTAACATTACGGTGCGGGGTTCCGTCTCCGTCCACGTTCCGTTCCGGGCGTGCCCCGACGCAAGTAAAAAGCGGTCGTTACGGCCATGAATCACTATTGTGGGTACTTGCACTTTAGGTAACGCATCGTTCACTGGGTACGGTTGACGCGGGTAGTTCAGCTTGTAAAACGCGGTGATAGCCTGGTGATCCGTTCGAGCATCGGCTGCAAGATAGAGCGGCCAGCCGGATGGGTCGCGGAGTACGCCGATAGGCCCAACGCGGAATGCAGGTCGGGCACCCTCTGATTGCATTTTCCTTGCGTACGCACTCGCTTCGTGCTGCGCCGGATTGGTAGCGAGCTCTTCGGCAAAGGCGTTGGGATGCGGCACGCTTAAGATGGTGAGTTTATCGGTCAGGTTGGGGTGCAAAGTGGCAAACAGCCAGGCGACGAGCGCACCGGCGTCGTGTCCTACGATATGGGCCTTTGTATACCCCTCTTGCCGAATGACGGCGGCCACGTCTTCGACGACCTCGCGAGTGGCGTAAGCTTCTTGTTTTGCGGGTCTACTAGAGCGGTTAAAGCCACGCTGGTCAATGGCGACGACCCGGAAGCCAGCCTCGGCTAGCGGTTTGATCTGCTGTCGCCATGAATACCAGAACTCAGGGATGCCGTGAATGAGCACCACTAGCGGCCCCTGGCCCAGGCTGACATAGTGCGTTTTGACGCCGCTACGCTCGGCAAAGTTGTGCGTTACGCGACCCCCTACGCCGCTAAGTAGACGAGTAACACCCCCGGCTAAGGCGGTTGCTGCAAGGGCAAGCCCGAAGTAACCAAGCGTACGGTTCAGGCGTGGGGCAGCTCTTCTCGGAGGATGTGAAGTCATATGCGCTCCACTATAGCTAACTGGGCAACCACCTTGCAGCCAAAGTAGATGCAGCGTTTAATGATCCAGTGTCTGGCAGCAATAAAGGTGTGGATAATGATATCCAAACCCGAGCCTCCAACGACAGAACCGTCATCGGCTTAATTGCCGACACCCACGGCTTGCTGAGGCCGGAGGCGCTCGCAGCCCTCTCTGGTGTCGACCTGATTATCCATGCCGGTGATGTCGGTCGGGAAGATATCTTGAAAACGCTCTCGCAACTTGCTTCTGTTTACGCTGTAAGAGGCAATGTTGACCACGGTGCATGGGCCGAAGCATTACCACTGGGCCGACGTGTAGACACAGGCAAAGTCGGCCTCTATGTCTGTCACGGTCACGAAACTCCCGATATCGACCTTGCTAAAGCTGGTTGCCAGGTCGTCGTCAGCGGGCATTCGCACAAAGCCAAAGCAGAAGCGCGTGACGGTATCCTTTACCTCAATCCCGGCAGTGCTGGACCTCAGCGGTTTAAGCTTCCGGTAACACTGATGCGACTTTATATAGCGGGTCGAGACGTTCGATATAAGCTTCTCGAGCTGATGTAAAGCTTTCCGGGAGCATTTTCTTGGAACCCAACCATTAGTTATAGGAATTTTGGCTCTGCGCCGGTTTTTCCTGATTTTCGATGCCAAGCGCGAGTTTTGGGGAAATACTCGTGCACTAGAAAAAGGATTTCTATCTATACCAACGTAATGCTCAAGCAAGAGAAAGTCTAAAACGTGCGGTTTCGAGCTCTAAGCCAAAAGCCTTTACTCGAAGTAGCGGCCATGGCGCACGAATATCAATCGCTGCGCGATGCGCGTCAGTTTGTTAGCTTACTACGCTCCCGAATTACTCCACCATTGACCTATCGTAGCTGGGCTAACCAAACATCAAAAGGTTTACCCTCGGATAGCAAACTCATCGTGGAGTAATTCGGGAGTTGCGCACTACAAACTGGTTCTGAAGCGATACCTGACTTAACAATAAGGTGAGACTTTTATCTCTTAGGTGTTGACGCGCAGCGATCTGGCAACTTTTAGCCACATTAATTTCTTAGCCAAGATGTATTGTGAATTAAAAGCACGTCCAGTATGCCTACGTTTGTACAGTGTCAATGCTGTTATAGCCCTGTGAAGTAGAGCGTGCAACGCGTAGCTCCCGAATTACTCCACGATAACCGGATCTGAACATCCATGCTGACTGGATAGCTCCCGTTTTACTCCACTATAGGCTGCTCTATAGTGGAGTAAAACGGGAGCCGCAGGCAGTATATTTTTTTATTAGCGCTGTGAGCGCTTAAATCTGAGTTTTAGAAACCGTAATGCCTGTAACTCAGAAGGTACCTTCCGAAACACATACTCTCCCGAGAAAAATACCTAATATCCCAGCAATCTGCAGATGTTTGGCTGTTTAATACCTTATTCCCTGTTTGGTATACCACAAGTCGCGTCTCAGACAGCGAAAATCCCTTGCTATAGTGGAGTATTTCGGGAAGCAAAGTGGAGTATTTCGGGCGCAAACGTGGGGTCTTTCGGGAAGCAAAGTGGAGCTTTTCGGGAAGTATCGTGGAGTAAATTGGGAAACCGGCACAGCCATATGAGTGATAGACATATGATACGTAAGTGCAGGGACTAACCTCACAAAATTCGCGGCTACCGAGTCCAGAGCAGCTTGTTTTGACGCAAGGTCATACGCTGCTTAAGAGCCGTCAGCCTATGAGCTTGACCCAAAAACGACTTTTAAGCCTAGGGATTGCTATTCAGCGCCGTGCTGATGTTGATCTCCGGCGTCCCCGTATCTATACCAACGACTTTGCGCGGCTCTTTGGCCTGAGTGGCAACAGCATCCATAAAACGATTGCCGACGCGAGCAAGGGGCTTCTCGACCTCAAGGTCTTTATTGATTTAGGCGAGGGTAGCTTTCGCGGGTATAACTGGGTTACTGAAGCCGCTTATATTGGGCAGCGCAAAAGCGAAGTCAATTTGGCCTACGCTGAATTTGCCTTCAACAGTACCCTCAAGGAGTTTCTGTTGAACCTCGAGGGTCATTTCCAGTCCTACGCTTTACAAGACACCAGCAACCTGACGCGGGTTTCGAGCTGGCGACTCTATGAGATTTTTTTGGCAGACACCTTTGGGTTTGCTCAAGGCCGTGTACATATCCGCTACGACGTTGACAAGCTCAAGTATCTTCTCGATGTTCCAAACATGCTTTGGCGCGACTTTCGCCGCGTGATTTTTGAGCAGGCTCAAACCGATCACGCTGAGGAGATCGGCTTGGTCTGGCGCTACGAGCGTGTCACCGAGGGACGTAAAGTAGTGGCCTTGGATATCACCATTACGAAAGCGCCAAAGTGGAACAAGCCCGACGCCGTAACGACACCGGAGGGTGTAAGCCCTGAAGATCTCGACTTGTTGACCTTGCGTAACGAACTTAGTGAGATCGGTTTTACCTATAATCCGGAGCGCTACCTTAAAGAGTTAGGCGTTACGACGGTGCGTTACTTGCTAAAACAGTGTCTTAAAGAACAGCGCGAACGAGACCGCACCTCTGGGGCAACATCTATCCGAAACTTTGCAGGCTATTTTCACGAAAGGTTAAAAAAAGCGCTCGCTGAGGCACACGGTCAACCGAGCTTAGCTTTTCCTGAGCCCCAAGCACTCGCTGCATCCGTCGATGCGGTTCTCTCAAACGAGCAACTTATGCGACTCGCTGAACATCTTATGGTCGAACTCTCTGAAGCACGTAAAGATTATGCTCGGACGGCCTATGACACACTCGAAACCAAGCTTAAACAGCAGGTTCTTAAGGTTATGCAGACTGAACTCGACCCGATCCGCGCCCAACTCTATGAGAATGCAAATTGGAGTATAGAAGTTATTTTGGGTAGTTGGGTCTTCTTCGCACTTAAAGTCGCGCCTGACCTCTTTCCCGTTTCGTTGCAGAGTCCAGAGGCGTTTATCTACGAGCGTCGCCCAGAATCGCTAAGTGACGACGATGCAGAGCGTCTGTCACAGCACTTAAACGACACATTGACGGAGGTATAACTTCAAAGCCAGATACCGTTTTGGCTAGCTACACGCTAAGGCGAGCCCCAAATGTCGGCGGCGCAGTTCACCCCTAGCAAGTGATTTTTGGTAACTGACCCCCACTACCGTTTCTTCCCGAAAACATCCGTGAAATCTATAGCTTGGCCACGCTGGCACCACGCCACCTTCCGTTCTACCTCTTAAGCAACGCTAACCCAGCGCTCGCCGACACGTTTGCGCCGGTAAGAAAGGACGCGAACGTACTCACCGGGTGAGGAGGGCTTAAGCGTTAGCTGCAAGACAGTCTCACTGGTAAGCGTGCGCTGAACGAGCCTCGTTGACGAAAAGAGCGAATCTTGGAAGGTAAGGCGTTCAGGCATAGGTAAGGTTACACCGTCTTATCTTAGGCTAGAACAGAGTACGGCAACCTACTCGAACTCGCATAGCAGCAGTATTCGTTCGGCCCTGACAGCTGTCTCTAAACTGTCATAATTTCACCGTAGACGCCACTCATTTTGAGCCGGACGATAAAAAGTGCTGCTGCGTTACGTGCAAAACCCTCTTGTTTAGCGGCGACTTCTCGCTGCATAGCGACCATTATCATAGGCGCATAGTCACGTCCCCCACGCTCGACCAGACATGCCAGAGCGTCGCAAAACTTCCACCAGAAAGCCAGAGAGTGTTGATCGCCAAATGCTTTTACGGCCGCAGAAGCAGCGGCACCAATACGTTGCCCACGGTTCGCTGCGGTGCCCGTAGTTACTCCCAAAACTGCCTCGAGCCCGTTGCTACTGCTTGCTTGCATAGTCAAGAAACGGGGTTTAACAACCTCAGTGTTCCAGAGGGCCGTACACTTACTTTCTATCCAGCTCAGTAGTAGACAAAGGAAGGAGCATAGATCACCTACCCACGTTGACTGTGCAAGCCGGTAGACAGTTCGACCTGCGTCTATGTCAGCAGCCAGGTCACGATAGTCAGATACGACTAGATCATCCCATACGACGCGCGCCTCACCACTTTTTAAGACGTCCAGCTTAACTGCAAAGATCGTGCCGTCGCACCGGTTACCAAAGCCAGGCAAGGTTGTAACGTGACCACGGTGGTCAACCAAGCCCAAAGCTTTAAGTCTTTTAAGCGCGTCGTACACGGTTCGGTCCGGCACCCCGGTACTAAGACGGATCGTCTCGGCAGGCAAGAAGAAGCTGATCTGCTGAGCCTTAAGGCTCTGATTCCTGCTGAGCGCGTGAGAACAGGCGTAATGATGTAAGAATTCCATAACCTTACGGCTCTGACGTGTCAACTTTGAGTCGCTCAACGCCAGTTGGTGACGGGTAAAAGGCTCAGCCTTAGCAACGAAGCTTCTATATGCTCGGGCTTCGGGCGGCAGCTCGGTAACGGTAGTTGGTGCTCGGGCAAGGAGCGCTTCACGGCGCGGCGTCGGCTCATCGACGTCATGAGCGAGTTGCGCGAGACGCTCATGACCGCCGCCCCTGGAACCCCTCAGCGCTTCCTCGAGCTGCAGCTGCTCTACCTTATTCTCTTCAAACAAGGGTGTGCTGAGGCGCTGCTCGAGCCAGCGTTGGGCCGCAAGCTTACCTTGCGTCTGAACGATTCCCGCAACGACCCCTGCAAGTGCTCGTTTATGTTTTTCCGGTAAGCCGTCAAAGCGGCGCTGAACTACCTGAGAGTCGGGACGCTCGAACTTAACTTGTCCCTTAGTCATTTTCTTGCCCGATTTGTTTTTACTGAAAACACAGCAAACCAATTCCGACATGCTCCGCTTAAACGCGGAATTTTCATTTTCGCATCCTTTGGGTCAAAAAGAGTTGACGACTCCGCTTGGACGCTGTATCCTGACTTCATTGTTAGTGGAGTCAAGCACATCGTCTTGTAAGGTCGAAATCCTGGTTGCGGCAAACAACCGGGGTTTCTTCGTATAGCTGTACGGCTACGTCCGGCGTAGCATAGATGTTGTGAGTATATTCCTCCTAAACTGTAACTTTAGCATGTCACTTTTCAAAAGCCATCTACGCTTTACAACGTATGTGGTTCCGCTTAGCTCCTCTACCACCGCTGTATGGTCTTCTGCAAAACGTACCTCCTTCAAGTACAGTATGCTACACTATTTTGCGAGTCGGTGTTAGCATCACTCTTTAGTTACAGTGTGCGCAAGTTCGGGAGTTCTATTTAGTAAGCATCTCGGCGTTTCCTTTTTGCAATTTACGCAGCGGTTGGGGAGTTAGGGATCGATACTGGTCAAGACCTCCGTAAGCAGTCCTATGAATTTCTAACCGACCGTTTTGGAAAATACGGAGCCTACCTCTTTGATATTGCTGGAGGCGTCGATTAGCGGCTGGTTACATCCAACGGGCTGCGCAGGAGTATCAGCGCGGGGATGACCTTCGGGCACGACCTTGCTTTACAGCGCGTGCTGATTGCCGAACTGCCTCAAATCGCTGAGATGTTGGCATGTTGGCTCGCTCAAGCTGGGGTAGAAGCAGGCAACGTTATCGTCAAGGTCAAAACGACGTCGTTCGAGCTGATAACCCGCAGAATGCCCTTGGGTTGGACGCCGCAGTCGATCAGTTACCGGGTGTTGCCGAGTTCATAGAGGTAGCACGACGCGCCGACACTCGTCCCACCCAAAGCCATAAATCTATATTCGGACACGTTACCTCCCTCATTCCTTACCTTGTTGCAGGTCGCCTAACACTTCTTTCGCGCGGTCAACGACCAATTGCGGCATCCCAGCTAACTGAGCCACTTCGATGCCATACGAACGGCTCGCCGGTCCCGAGAGCACTTGGTGATAAAAAACCAGCTCGCCCCCTTGTTCTTCTGCTGCCACATGCCGGTTCTCCGCCCGAGCAAGCGTCTCTGCAAGTTCAGTCAGCTCAGCGTAATGTGTAGCAAACAGTGTGAACGCCCTGAGCTGGTCATGCAAATATTCGGTAGCAGCCGTTGCAATTGCTAAGCCGTCGTAAGTGCTGGTTCCCCGGCCGACCTCATCGAGAAGCACCAGAGAGCGGGTGTTCGCGGTGCCGAGGATATGGGCGAGTTCTTCGGCTTCGACAAAGAAGGTACTGCGTCCGCCGGAGAGGTCGTCGTTTGCACCGATCCGGGTATAGATACGTTCGAAGATAGGTAAACTCGCACGTTGTGCCGGGACGAATGAGCCAATTTGCGCCATGATACTGATCAGCGCTGTTTGTCTCAAGTAGGTGCTCTTCCCCGACATGTTAGGGCCGGTCAGAACAATCAAACTCAAATCGGGACTCAGCTCGAGATCGTTACGCATAAAGCGGGCATGACGTTCGACGACTGGGTGCCTTCCGCCTTCAATCGACAGCTCACGCGAGCCTATCTGCGGCCTGACGTACTTATGGATTGCAGCAACCTCGGCAAGCGAGGCGTAAACATCGATTCGGGCAATCATCTTACTCAGCAGTTTGAGGCTGTCAGTGTGGCTTACAAGCTGCGCGACTAAGCCGCTAAGCAGTTCTTGTTCGCGCTCTTTGGCTTTCTCCTCAGCCACCTGCCTTTCGGCGTGTCGTTGCCTTAAGTCGGCCCTGGTAAAACGCACCTTGTCTTTCAAGCTCTGAAGGTGCTCGTAGTCTTTTGGTATCTGGGCCTGACTTGCTTTAACGACTTCGATATAGACACCAAGAGCGCCATTAGCTCCTACTCTTAAGTTGCTAATACCAGTAGCTTTACGTTCCTTCGTCTCTTGTTCATCGAACCATGTTTTTACCTCATCGGTCGTTTGTCTCAAGGTGTCGAGCTGCGCATCGTAACCCCGTTTGATAAACCCGCCCTGGGAAGCTTTAACCGGCGCTTCGTCTATAATCGCACTGGCAATCAGCATCGTGATGCTGCTAACGAGCGGTTGGCGTTCTTTAAGCCAGCTATAAACGGCTTTATGCTTGGTCATCGCCGCTTGTAAATCGGGCAAGACCGCCAAGGTCTTCTCTAGCGCTTTGAGGTCTCGAGGTCCCGCCTTCTGACTACTAAGGCGGGTAGCGGTACGCTCCAGGTCTTGTACATGGGACAACAATTTTCTGACTTGGGTCCGGAGCGATTGGTCGTTATAAAACAGCTCAACCGCCTCCTGCCGCGCTTCGATCTGTGCCTTATCGAGTAACGGGCGTTGGAGCCAGCTTCTCAGCTGCCTCTTGCCCGGAGCTGAACGGGTTAAATTCAGCGCGTCGAAGAGCGTGCGTACTCTTCCGACATCTCCCCCACTGGCGGAGGCAGGATTGAACACTTCTAAGCTTGTGAGCGCCGAGGCGTCGAGCATCATCGCGTCCGCAACCTCGTAGCTCTGAAAACGGTCGGCTTGGGGTAATTGCCCTTGTTGAGCGGTGGCAGCGTACTGGAGAAGGTGGGCCGCTGCTAGCGCGAGCGCTGGACGTGTCAGGCGTTCGGGGGTTCGCCGCAACCGTGTCTCGAGCAAGGTCTGGGCCTCGAGGAGCGCCAGTTGCTCCTTGGGTTCGGACAGCAAACCGAACCTCGAGAGAGACTCTTTCAAGCCTTCATCTTTCCCGGTAGCTGGCTCGAGCACAATCTCTCTTGGAGCGAAGCGCTGTACCTCAGCTAAAAGTGCGGCTGGTTTGTCGACCAGCGTTCCGGTAAACTCCCCGGTACTCAAATCGAGTAACGCTAGAGCGTACTCGCCTTCCCGGAATACGACGCCAGCTAGGTAATTTGCTTCAGCACTCAGCAGGTGTTCGTCAGTTACGGTGCCAGGGGTGATGAGCTGGCTGATTGCCCGGGTCATCACCCCTTCGTCGCTCGACTCGCCTACTTGTTCGGCAATTGCGACCTTGAGACCCGCATTGAGTAACCTTTCGATCTGCACGTCCAGTGCATGAACCGGTACGCCCGCCATCGGCGTCACGAACTCTTTGGTGGTCTTACGGGTCAAGGCAAGGTTGGCAAGTCGTGCAAGGACTTCCGCATCTTCACCAAAGGTCTCGTAAAAACCTCCTGTCTGACTCAGCAGTAAATAGTCAGGGAACGCTTCTTTGAATGAGGCATATTGTTGCAAGACCGGAGGTAGCGGTCCCGACCCTTCCCCTTTAAGTTGAAATGGAATAGGTGCTGCCGAAACCTCGGATATACCCATGATGACTCATTTTAGCCCATTGTGAGGTGCTTTTTGGAGTAATGTGGGACGGTGAAGCGAAGGTGGGATGTTCTGGATAGTCAGTCATGACGCACGTTATGGGTCAGCCTCCCAAAGTCGTCCAACTTACCGATGAGCAGCAGCGGATAGTTTCCCACGATCTGGGGCCAGCTCTTGTTTTTGCCGTCGCTGGGGCGGGTAAGACCACCACGATGGTTCGGCGTATCGAACGGCTTGTTCGTGAGGGTGTCTTCAAACCCGAACGTATCTTAGCGACCAGCTTTAGTAAAGCGACAGTCACCGACTTGAAAAAAGCCTTGGCCGCTTATCCCCATACTGGGGCCGTTCACGTCAAGACGTTACATGGTCTGGCGTATAGCATTCTCCGAGACGCTACCAGGCTCAAACTCGGCGAAGTGGTCAAACTCCCCGAAGATGTCGAATCAGCCCCCCACGCGATTCTCAATGGCGCACTCTCGTTGGCCCGCTCGAGCCGCGCCTCATTTCTCGCCGAACTCGACTCACTCGACCGGGAAGACTTCTTTGCTTATGTCGGGGGCTGTAAAGCGACACTGGCATTCACCCGGGAAAGATTCCAGGAACTTAAAGGTACAGCGGCTAGTGAAGCCGAGCGCCCTGCTACCCTGCCCTGGTACTTAGGGCTGTTCAACCTATATGAGCAGGTACGCCTCGATATGGGCGTGCTGACTTTCGACGATCTAGTCCCCGAAGCGTGGGCACGTCTTGTTCAGTACCCAACGCTGTCGAAGCGTTATAACGACCTCTATGATGCTGTGCTGGTCGATGAGTTCCAAGATACGAATTTGAGCCAAGTCGAACTTTTGGATATCCTCGTTTCGTCGCATAAAAACTTTATGGTTTGTGGTGACGACGACCAGAGTATCTTCGGTTTTCGTAAAGCTTCGAACAGCTTTATTCTAGGCTTTGCTAAACGCTATGGGGCCGTGAGTTACCGTATCTCGGACAATTTTCGCTGCTACGCCGAACACACCATCCTGGCCAACCACGTTATTCAACGAAACAAGGTGCGCGCGCCTAAACAGCTCTCCCCCACTCGGGGCTTCGGCGGCGAAACCGTGATTGCGGCGCATGAATCGGCTGATGAGATGGGCGCGAAGATTGCCGCGAATATTCGCAGAGCTATAGATGACGGTTTACGACCAGACCAGGTCGCTGTACTGGTTCGCCTATACGCTGAAACGGGGGTTGTCGAAACGGCACTTATCGAAGAGGGTATCCCTTATCGGATTGTCGGCAACGTGCCCTTCTACGACCGCGCCGAGAACGCGTTGTTACTTAAATACCTCCAGCTGGCCCTTATTGAACAGCGTAGCTCTGAAGGCACGATGAGCGCAGCTGACAAAGCTGTATTGAGTGACGTTTGGTGGGACGTTTTAAGAACGCCCAAACGTTATATCCGCCGCGACGCTGCCGATAGCTTACTGCGTGACATTCTTATCCACGGAACGCCTCCCAGTGTGGCCCTGCTGACCGCTGGGGGTATGAGTGGGTACGCTGGACCCAAACTCGTAGCGTTGGGTCAAACATTGATATGGCTGGTCGAGGCGATGATGAAAGGCACAAGCGCGTATACCCTCCTGCTCGAGCTAGAGATGCGGCTTGAATACAAGACCTTTTTGATCGAAAATAGTGGCTTCGTCGAAACCGGGCAAGGGAAAGCGCAGAACGTCGAGGCGTTTATCGAATATGCGAGGGGCAAGGGAGATGCGACCGCCCTACTCGCGCAAATCGAACGAGCTCGAACCTTGCATAACGGTGCAAGAGGTTCCCAGGTGGTCATCTCGAGTATCTTTCGAGCGAAAGGGCTCGAGTGGCCCCACGTCATCGTTCCTGCCATAAATTATGGGCATATCCCGGCAGCAGGTAACGACACGGATTTGAGCGAAGAAAGGCGTCTGTTTTACGTCGCATTGACCCGAACAAAAGCCACGCTCGAGCTTCACGTCGTGAAGAACCGACCACCCAGCATCTTTATGGAGGGCTTGACTAAACTGGCACAAGCAGCTCAAGAGAGTCGCGTAGCACTCTCTATTCCTGCCCAACAATGGGGTGCAGCCGAGGCAGTCGCCGTGGTCGAGGTCTACCGCTACCTGAGCCGCTACTTTGTACTTTGGAGTGGTGCCGAAATTGATGAACAGAAAGAGATTGCCGAGTGGGTGCTGGCAGCAAATAAGGCGTGGGGATTAAAAAGTACGAACCCGCTACCCCACGACCTCGAGCAACGTCTTTCGCAGCGCATCAGCCCTGGTGAGGCAAAAGTCAAAGCGTGCGCCGAGTATCTCGGAGTCCATCACAAGCTGGTGGAAAAGCCAAGCGCCGCAGCTAAAACCTCAGCTCAGCGTCGGCCTTATCAGGCGAGTCGTGATGGTCCGTTAGCGTTAGGGACTCGAGTTTGGCATAAACAACACGGCGTTGGCAGGGTTGTCGCTACTGGTACTGAAAAGGTAGGTGACGTCGTTGAGGTGGCCTTTGATAAAGGGCGTAATGCCAAGCTGGTTACTGCACTGGCTGGACTAGAGATAGCCGCTTGACACCCTCCCCCCTAAGAACCGGACTTGAATGTCTCCGTTCATCCGGCGCAAGCCTTAAAGAGCCTGTAACCGTTACACTGATGGTATGCGTGATGACACCATCTATGAACAAGCATCCTATTTTTCCAACTCATCTGAACTACCTTGCTGCTTAGGCGTGAGGTGGTGGTTATCTATCGGGTCGCCAATTATCAACAGGGAACCGTAGAAGGAACACTCACCCTTTTGTCTACGCAACATCGCAAGATGGGCTCACTTAATAAGTCTTATGTGCAAACTGCCTTTTACGCCACTCTAACCAGTAACCTGCCTGCCCGGGGTATAAAGGACGGGTTTTGCCTTTGACCTTGACATAGCGTGTTATAGGTGTCGCGCTGTGGCGCACAAGCTGGCTTTTACCATCATGGGACGTCCAAAATCCGTCCGGTTTGAAGTATCGTCGCTTCACCCACTTGGCAGGCTTGTTGGGGTGTCGGCGTTTAACCCACCCCAACAACATTTCCCAGACACGGTGATCAGCTTTGTTAAGCGTCTGTCTGGCTGCGCTGTGCCTGTAGTACTTCGCCTAGCTCGAGGCGACTAAGATCAGCACCCGCACGAAAGCAGGATTGGCTCGAGTCAGGAAAGAGGGTAAGACGTTAGGACGACCTGACGGGTTTGCCCTTTACGCACCTTGTCTCGCATAGATGAAAGCCAAGGGGTACTCGCAAGGGCGGAAGACTCGGGGAACGGGGTTAGCGGTCGACACCGTGAAGGGGTATCTGAAGTGGCTTGAGTCAAGCTAACCTTAGCTGCGGCGTTGTGCAGATTATTGAGTAGCCCTCATGCACAGTTGTAAGACGTCGGCAAACGACGTTGAGGCGCTAAAGAGGGATCAGCACCACCGGCTCACGGGTCGGGAAACTGCTTTCGGTAGGCTCGAGGCTGATGGCAAACGTGCTCCCCAAAGCCAGCGGACGTTCGGTAAAAAAGGTGTGACCGCGCCACGTACCAAGGCGTTGCGGAACTCCGTTGATCACTTCCCAGGCATGAAACACCCCGTTCTCTGTAGGTAAGCTGTCAAAAGCCACGAAGAGCTGCCGGTCCGGCAGCTGCACCACCTCGCCGACGCTTTGTCCGCGCACATCGAGCAGCGGCGTGGTGACAGCGCCCAGTCTTGAACGGTAAGCGTCGAGCTGCTCACGCACCTCAGCAGGCGGCGTTTGTCCGAGTAACCAGAGCGCGGCGGCGGCTTTAGTAGCCAGGCCAAGGCCGAGGCCCCAGCGCCAAGCAGGAGTTTTCGAGGTTTCTTCAGAAAGCGAGCTTAATAGTGCCTCAACCGCACTTTCGGGTTGCGGTACGGGTTCTAGGGTCATGACCAGCTCGCTCAAGGCGGCTAAGTAGCCGACGACCGTCTCGGCCGCCTCTGGCTGCGCCTCGAGGTAGTCTGCAACTTCGCGCTCGGCCTTTGGGGAAAGGGTTCCCAAGGCGTAGGCGACGAGGGTATCGTCGTTGACGGTCACGGTTCCCGTTCCTTAATGACGCGGCTAAGCTGCGCCAAAGTAGTTCGTAACGTTTGCCTGATCTCTGCTAGCGGTTGACCGGTCAGGTTCGCCAGCTTCTGCTCGGTGTACCCCTGAAAAAAGGCGTACGCGAGCAGCTCGCGAGGCTCAACCACTACGACGCGCCTCAGTAGATTCGGATTCTCCTCTGCACCGTTCCCTGTCTCTAAAAGCAGCGCTGGGTCCTCACCCGGTGCAAGGTCCCGCTCGCGGACTTGGTGTCTAAAGAGCCGGTGACTCAGTATAAACAGCCACGTTTTCGCCTGAAGCTTTTGCGCCTCGAAGTGGCCCGCTGTTTTCCAAGCCTGGGCGAAAGCGGTTTGGACGCTAGCGTCGGCCTCAGCGGGGTCACGCAGCATGTGTCTCGCTAGCGCGGTGAGGTGAGGCGCGTAGCGCCGATAGAGTTCGGCGAGCGCCTGCTCATCACCAGCAGCCATCCTTAAAACCAGCTGTTCGTCGGAGGGTGCTATCCCTTGGTCATCACCTATCATGCTGCGTTAAGGATAAGGGTCGGAACAAAATCATACCAGCGCTATGGTACGTTTTTGGGCGTAGCACCCAGACAAACAGCAACCCGTTACCGAAGAGGCGAAGTTCAGCGTGCTCAAACGTCGAACATTTCAAGATTAAGCCGGTAGCGGTTTCCCCGTTTGAGTAGGACGTTATTTTCAAAGCCGCTACTGAGGACACGCGTAGCTTGGGCCGGGGCTACCCCAAAGCGGTGGATCAGCTCAGCGCGCGACAACTCCTCGAACTGGTTGCGTCAAGTTGTTTCAGGATAGCGTGAGGTCAGGCTATACCGGCTCATTCCGGTGGGGCGGTTTCGTTTATTTTAAGGGATTGAGAGCGACAGCTCGTCCCACAGACTGAACCCACGACGCCAGTTACGACGGCGCAGGAACGCAG
>JAABUN010004312.1_pt1 | contig 19666 bp, 15 predicted proteins | sample 5559311 | NCBI WGS metagenome assembly JAABUN01 (sample SAMN10711877, study PRJNA513370) | rock metagenome | isolation source: Antarctica rocks | place: Antarctica: Victoria Land, Siegfried Peak sud | reverse complement strand
CCGCGAACTCGCCGCTGAGGCCGCGCGCCAGAACACCCAATACCTGGAGGTCACCTTCTCACCGGGAGCGCCTAGCGCCCCCGCCCCGGCGGTGCCGGGTGACGTCATCCTCGCCGGGATGCGCGAAGGGGCGCGCGATGCGCTGCGCGAACACGGTGTCCGACTCCAATTCATCTGCGATCCGGTACGGAGCCGTACACCGGAAGATGTGCTGACGATCGCGCGCTGGTGCGTCGATAATCTCGGCGATGGGCTCGTTGGCTTCGGGCTCGGCGGCCAGGAGGTCGATTACCCGCCCAGCCTCTACGCCGATGCGTTCGAACTCGCGCGGCGCGGCGGCGCAAGGTTGACCCTCCACGCCGGGGAGACGGTCGGGCCGGAGAGTGTCCGGGCGGCGCTGGCGGCGGGGAGCGAGCGGATCGGCCACGGCGTGCGGAGTATCGAAGATCCCGCGCTCGTGGCGGAACTCGCCGCGCGCCAGATCGTGCTGGAAATCTCGCCGACGAGCAATCTCTGCCTCGGGATCTACCCGAATTACGCAGCGCACCCGTTCCGCGCCCTCTACGAGGCCGGGGTGCCGGTCACGGTCAACAGCGACGACCCGCCGATGTTCAACACGACCCTCACGGACGAATACCTCGCCCTCGCCGAACACTTCGATTTCACGCTCGATGAACTCGCCGCGTTCAGCCTCCGCGCAGTCGACGCGGCATTCCTGCCGGACGAGGAGCGCGAATCTCTGGCAAATCGGTTCAGGGGTGAGTTGGATAACTTACGCGCCGAGATTGTCACCGAAGATAGGCGGCTAAAAGAGTGAACCGAGATGATTACATTAACCCCAAGTCTTGGTATGGCTCTTACTATGAGTTGGCAATGGAATATGTCCCAACAGGTAATGATGAGCGATTACTGAAGGCGATTAATGCGTTGTGGGAAAGTCCCACATTGCGCGGACCCCGGCAAGCTCAAGAGCATTTCGGTCAGACAGCGATCGTACCCTCCGCGCTCGAAGTGGACGATTATAATTGGTTATATGGCTTCCTGCTACTTGCGGACGGCCGTGAAGTCGGTTGTATGAGCATTACCGTGCGGGAAGAAAGCGGCGCTGATTGGCTCGATCTCTGTTTACCAACGGGGATGCTTCGGCGAGTCTTTCCGCTGCGGTACTCCATCGATGCCACGACGCGAGGGGAGAATCCCTGGTTGGATACGATTGACGAGCAGTTTATCGCAATCGCAGAGCGTGTCTTTAATGTTGCGCCTTTCGACTTCGCCATGCTCGGTGAAGAGGTATCGGGAATGCTGCGTGTGGAAACTTTGACGGCAAATCAACTTAGCAACGGCGGGATATTGCTGCCACCAAAACTTTCCCACAAGCTCGGCATAGTCAATCCGCGCCAGTTACACGTGAGCGGACTCCATTGGCTCCCCTGGCAGATCGAATAGCTACTCCGGGGCCGCGCCGTCGCCGCCAGCCTCCTCGACGATCGCCACGACGCGCGCCGGGCCAGCGGAGCCGCCGACCACCTTGAGGGGGAAGGCGCAGACCTTGAAGCCGGAGGGGGGCAACGCGGCCAGATTGGTCAGTCGCTCGATCTGGCAATACTCGCGGTCGATACCGACGTAATGGGCCGCCCAGAAGATGTCGTCGCGCCCCGCCGCCTTCGCCCGCTGCGCCTGCACTGGCAGCGCCACATCCCAGCCCCAGGCGTCGATCCCCATCAGCTTTACGCCCTGATCGATCAGCCAGCGCGTCGCGGGTGCGCTCACCCCAGCCCCGTGGGTGAAGTATTCCGGCGTCCCGAGTCGCCGGTCACCATCGGTGCGGATGAGGACGACATCGCCCCCCTTCAGCGTGTAACCGATCACGGCGAGCGCGGCTTCGAGATCGACTTGCTCGATCGCCTCGCCATGCCCCTTGTGCCGACAGTCGAGGACGACGCCATCGCCGTAGAACCATTCCAGCGGCAACTGATCGATCGTCCGCGCCGGTCGCCCTTCCGAGGTCGGCGCATAGTGCCAGGGCGCGTCCACATGGGTCGTGCCATGTGTCGAGAGGCTGATCGTGTCATTGGCCCAGCCGAGCCCACCACGGAGATAACGCGGCGTCAGCCGGAAGAGGAACCAGATCGCCAGACTGCCAAAGCGATGCCCTTGCAGTTGCACCCGCGTACGCATCGCACGCGGCGCCCAGGCTTTATCATCGACCAGTGGCACGCTGAGATCGACGATCTCCATCGCTGTCCTCCTGAAGATTGCACCACGCGACAACCGTTAGGGAATCGTCACGCCATATTCCGACCGCACCCAATCGATGAACGTGCGCGGCACATCCATCGTTGAGAGGCGGCTGTGGCGCACCAGGTTGAAGTCGGCGAACTTGCCACTCTCCTTCACCTGCCGCAACGTCACCGTCGGCTCGACACGCCCCCGGTAGCGCAGATCGACCACCCAACTCTTCGGCTCGTTCGGATCGGGGCGCGGCTCCGAGACAACCTCGGCGGTCCCGACGATCGATGACTCACCGCCGCTATGGTAGATCAGTATGATATCGCCGGGCTGCATCGTCTTGATGACCGCAACCGCCTGGGCATTCTTGACCCCATCCCACACAGTCTGCCCATCGCGCTCCAACTGCGCGATCGAATAGACCTTCGGCTCGCTCTTGGCTAGGAAATACGCCACGATACCTCCAATGACGAATGACGAGTGACGAATGACGAATAAGGGACGCGGGGAGTCGTCCTCGTATGAAGCTCTCCTGTAACCTATTCGTCATTCGTCACTCGCAATCACTTCCAGGTTTTTCTCAAGACGCGGAGCCAGTTCTCGTGCGTAAGTTTTCGCAGGGAGGCTTCGTCGTAGTCGGCAGCGCGCAACGCCTCGACCAGGCGCGGCAGCCCGGCCACATCGCCGATCTCCTGCGGGATCGTCGCGCCGTCGAAGTCCGAACCGAGGCCGACACGATCGATGCCGACATGCTCGACCAGGTAATCGATATGCTCGACCATCCGCGAGATCGGGGTGTTGGCATCGTTCTTGCCGTCCTCGCGCAGGAAGGCGACCGCATAGTTCAGCCCGACCATCCCGTCGGACTCCTTGATCGCGGCGAGTTGCTTATCGGTCAGGTTGCGCGGCGTGGCGGCCATCGCGTGGACGTTGGAGTGCGTCGCCACCAGCGGGGCATCCGTCAGCTTCGCCACATCCCAGAAGCCTGCCTCGTTCAGGTGCGAGAGATCGAGCATGATCCCCAGGCGATTGCAGGCCCGCACGAGCTCCTTCCCAGCGTCGGTCAGCCCCGGACCAATATCCGGCGTGCTCGGGAAACGGAACGGCACGCCGGTCGCGAAGGCATTGGCGCGGCTCCATACCGGCCCGATCGAGCGCAGCCCGGCCTGATAGAAGACCTCCAACGCATCGAGGCCCGGATCGATCGCCTCGGCCCCCTCGAAGTGCAGGATCGCGGCGATCGTCCCGTTGGCGAAGCAGGTCACCAACTCATCGGCGGTGCGAACTACCTTAAGCTGACCTTTTGATTCGCGCTCCAACCGGAAAAGTAGACTGGTCATCCCGATGGCGACTTCTCGCGCGTAGTCGATTTCCAGCGGCGGCGGCAATTCGCGGATCGAGCCGGGGTCATCCATATTCATCCGCGGTGTCGAAGGGTGCTGCGGCACGAAGACGGCGAAGAAACCGCCCGCGAAGCCGCCCTCTTTAGCGCGCGGCAGATCGATGTGGCCGCTCTCGCTCCGCTCGAAGAACGAGCGTCCACCACCACGCTCGGTCTTGAACAGATCGAGCAGCGTGTCGTTGTGACCATCGAAGATCGGGAACTGCTTCGTCGCGGTCATCCTGCTTACTCCCTTCAGGTACTCGCGGGGCCACGTCTTCGGGCGATCTCTGCCCCATAGCGCAGGCATTCTAACGCAGCGCCCGCCCCGCTGCGAACAGGTCAGGAATTGAACAGATATGCAGCAGCGTGGAGAATGGGCGACGCTATTGAGATCAAGGCGGGTCGCTATGATCCCCTGTCCCGCTCGCCATTACCTGTCGGACACCGCCTTGTCGCGCCTCCCATACGCCTACGATTGCTCACATTTCTGACTGCGAACCTTGCCCAACAAGCGGCAATTTTCCAGCACTCTTCGGTAGTACTTAAAACGCAATCGCGCTGGCGGGCAAAGGATTCGCCTTGTCGCCCCTCCCCCTGGGCGCGTATCATCCCGCGATACGATCGCTCACACTCAGCGATGTACAACAACAGAAAGAGGAGCGAGAAAAACAAATGGTAAACCTACCGCCGCAACTCACACGGTTGCATGATCTGGCCTATAACCTGCACTGGGCCTGGAGCAGTGAAACGAGCGACATGTTCCGTCGCCTCGACTCACAACGCTGGGAAGAGACTAACCATAACCCGATCATGGTCCTTGCCGGACTCGCTCAGGAGCGGCTCCAGACCCTTGCCGATGACCCCACCTATGTCGCGGACCTCGCGCACGCCGCCGTCAGCCTCGACGCCTATCTAGCGGAAAAAGAGACCTGGTTCGCCACAACCGGCGTCGTGGCCCCGAAGCCCCGCATCGCCTATTTCTCGATGGAATTCGGGTTGCACGAAAGCCTGCCGATCTATTCAGGTGGCCTCGGGGTGCTGGCTGGCGATCACCTCAAGTCGGCCAGCGATCTCGGCGTGCCGCTCGTTGCGCTCGGCCTCTTCTATCAGGAGGGGTACTTCCGCCAGACCCTCGACCAGTCCGGCTGGCAGCAGGATACGAACGAGGAAAACACCCCTGCGCGCCTGCCGGTGACGCCCGTGACCACCGCAGACGGCACGCCGGTGAGCGTCGAGGTCACGCTGATCGACCGGCAAGTGCGTATCCAGGCGTGGCAAGTGCTGGTCGGGCGGATCACCCTCTACCTCCTCGATACGAACCTCCCGGAGAATGTCGAGGAAGATCGCCAACTTACCTCACGCCTCTACGGTGGGGAGATCAACGTCCGTATCCGCCAGGAGATCGTGCTTGGCATCGGTGGCTGCCGCCTGCTGGAAGCACTCGACCTCGCCCCGGATGCCTACCATATGAACGAGGGCCATGCGGCATTCCTCACGCTCGAACGGACCCGCCGCACGATGGAAGACACGGGGCTCAGTTTTGCGGAGGCGCGCGAGCAGATCCGCCCGCACCTGGTCTTCACCACGCACACCCCCGTCGCCGCCGGCCACGATTATTTCTCGCCCGATCTGATGGAGCGCCACTTCAACGCCTATGTGGGGCAACTCGGAATTTCGATGCACGAGCTACTCGGCTTCGGGCGGCACAATCCGGACGACTACCGCGAGTACTTCTGCATGACGATCCTGGCATTGAAATCTGCCGCCCACGCCAATGGCGTCAGCCGTCTCCACGGCGAGGTCAGCCGCCAGCAGTGGCACGGCATCTGGCCGGAACTGACCGAGCAGGAGGTGCCGATCGGCCACATCACCAACGGCGTCCATGTGCCGTCATTCGTCTCCCCGGAACTCGCCGCCCTCTACGAGCGTCACCTGGGGATTGCCCCCGGCACCGCGCCCGCCGACCCCGCCGTGTGGACACCGATCCTCCAGGTACCCGACGCCGAGCTATGGGCGGTACGCAACACGAGTCGAGCGCGACTGCTGACCTTCATCCACGAACGGATGGAGGAGCAGAATGTGCGGCATGGGCGCGAAAACCGCGACGCTGGCTTCGATCCCAACGTGCTGACGATCGGCTTTGCGCGGCGTTTTGCCACCTACAAGCGCGCGGCGCTGCTGATGCGCGACCCCGAACGCCTGGCCCGTATCCTCAACAATACGAAGCGCCCGGTGCAAATCGTCTTCGCGGGCAAGGCGCATCCGCGCGATGATGGCGGCAAAGCCCTGATCCAGCGGATCGCGCAGTTGGCCGGGGATGCTACGTTCCGTCGCCGTATCCTGTTCCTTGAAGGCTACGATATCGGGGTGGCTCGACATTTGGTGCAAGGGGTCGATGTCTGGCTGAATACACCGCAGCGCCCCTACGAGGCGAGCGGCACCAGCGGGATGAAAGCCGCCGCCAACGGCGCGCTCAATTGCAGCACGCTGGACGGCTGGTGGGTCGAGGCGTGGGACGAAGCGCAGAAGAACGAGGAGGAGATCGGCTGGTCGATCGGCGGCACAGAGACGTTCGACAACGCCGAGCATCAGGCCTACATTGATGTCGAATCGCTCTACGCGATCCTGGAACGCGAGTTGATCCCGGCTTTCTACGAGCGCGGCGTCGATGGGGTGCCGCACGGCTGGACCGCGCGGATGAAGCGTTCGATCGCCTCGATCGCCCCCTACTTCAACACCGCCCGGATGGTCCGTGAATATACCGAGCGGTACTACCTGAGCGCGATCAAGTAGGGGAAAGGGACGGAACAGGAGACACGGAGACACGGAGAACGACGGGAGGTGGACAAAATTTCAACTATTATCGTCCCTCTCCCCGCCCCCTCCGTGTCTCCTGTTCCGTCCCTTTCCCAGCCCTATCGCTACGCCGCCGCGAGGCGCGCTTCGACCGCTTTGATGATGTCGTCGTTCTCGGGGAAGCCACCTTCGCGCATCATCGAATGGACGAGTTGGCCGCCTACGGAGACGTCGAATGAACCCTCGTGCCACGGGATCAGTTCGACCGAGGAGAGGTCGTAGAGGAATTTCCGCATCAGCGCGTTCGCCAGTTCGAGGGTCTGCGGCTCGTAGCCACATTCGGCACAATAGGTAATCGTCACCTTCACCGGTTTCTTCGCCACAATCTGCTCCTTGTCTCTCACGAACTCCCGTATTCACACAGAAGAGACGCGGGGCGGGGCGAACCGGGTACGAAGAGCTACTGCCCCTCGTGCCCGACTCGCGCCGCGCTGCCGCGCCTCCAGAAACCCGATAGCGTTAGGCTGCCGCACCCTGAACAAGAGCACGCAGATCGCTTACGATCGCGCTGTTGATCTGTGGGCGGGCATCCTCGCGCATCTGGTTGACTTCTTGCATGAACGCCGCACGCACATCCTCGGGGAGTTGATCCGCCGGGGTGCTTGGGTCGCCGTACTGCGGGTTGCTGGCGTAGATCGAGGCGCGCTTCTCTGCAAGCATCTGGGTGACGCTGGCGGGACGCTCAATCATGTGGCCGAGTTCATTGAAGTCCTGGTCGAAGAAGACGAAGACCGGGATCGAGCGATACTTCCCTTCCTTGAGGTACTGATCGATCAGGTCGAGGTTCTGATCGCGCAGGAAGACGCGCACATCGAGCTTACCATCGCTCGCGGCGGCGAGCTTCCCAAGGACCGGGAGGTTGCTAATCACGTCGCCGCACCAGTCCTCGGCGATGACCAACACACGGAGCGGCTGCGACGAAAACGCCTGCACATCGGCCGGATCCAGCTCCACCGCCGCCTCGGTCTCATCGAAGCGCTCGCGGTTGCGCGTCATCTGCTCGCGATACTCTTCGTAGGTCATCCCCTGATTGAAACGCTCAACTGTCACAGCCATGATCGTTGTTCCTCCTCCACGTTTGTGTGCTACCGATAACGACGTGGGTCTCATGCGCTCACGGGCGGTGCCCACCGCCCGGCCGCTGTTCCGTTGACAACGTCATCATCGCAGCTTCCATTCCCTCGCAAACGCAATCGCACGATGGAAGCCCGATAATGATACCGGACACCCCACATCATACTGCAGTGGTCACAATTGCGAAGAGCAAAGAAACAGGGCAAGCAGGGGATGAACCGATCGCCACCACTGAGCGTTCAATGAGTGCAAGATGCCAGCGCCACCGAGCGGGCCAACGACAGACCTGAACCGCGATGCCGAGTAGGGGCCAATGCCGCGTCAGCACCAGCAATTAAGCGTAATGCCGCGCCGCGCCCAGGCGGTGCTGCTGCTGCTGCTCGTCTTCGCAGTCCTCCTACCGAGAGATCCGCATGTGGTGCAGGCCGCGCCGCTCGCGACCGAGGCAATCGCTCCGGGAGCGACCAGCTCAACCGCACTCGGCGGTGTCGCCTACATCTTCGCCCGGCGTGACGATGGCGGCGTGTGGGTGCGGAAGACCGATGGCCTCTGGTACAGCGGGTGGTCGCCGCTTGGCGGGAGTACCGACGCCGCTCCCGCCGCCGGCGGTGCCGGTGAATTCATCAATATCTTCGTGCGCGGCACCGATGGCGCACTCTGGATGAACCGCACCACCGATGGGCGCACCTACGACGGTTGGCGTACCCTCGGTGATCGGCTCTCAGCGGCACCCGCCGCAGTCGGCAGCGGTGGCCGGACCCACCTATTCACCCGCGACGAACGAGGGATGATCTGGACCCGGACCTCGGATGACGGTCGCACCTTCTCTGCACCGGCACTGCTCGGCGGGCCACTCGTCGCCACGCCGGTAGCCGTGATCGAGGATGGACAGATCGTGCTGCATGGGCAAGGTGCCGACGGGCAACTCTACAGCCTCGCCACGCGCGATGGCGCACAGGCGACAGAGTGGGGGGTATGGCGTTCGCGCGGCGGCTTAGTACAGCCCCTATCCGTCGCCGACGCGGGGCTAGGCCCAGCCCTAAGTCTCGATGTCGGGATCAACTTCATTAGCACGAACAATTGGCAGAATTACCAGTTGCCTGCCTATCAGCGCCTCCGTCCGGGCCTCGCCAAGTTCTCGATGTTCTACGACGGTTACCCGTCGCTCCCGGCCTTCAGCACGCGCGAAATCGACGACGTGATCGCGGCGGGGGCGCGCACGATCATCTTCCGCACCGCCGAAACGCGGATCGCCCCCGACGAGGTCGAGCGGCAACTCAACGCGCCCCTCCCCGGCGACGGTCGGTCGCTCCTGGACTATATCCGCGACCGCGATGCCGATGGCACCGGTATCTCCTTCTGGATCGAGGTGGGGAATGAGCCGGATCTGGCCGGGGTCAGCCCGCTCGTGGCGCGCTATGGCCTCCTGGCAACGATCCGCGATCTCGGCCCGAAGTATCGGCAGTCGCACCCGAACTTGCGGTGGATGGCCTCTCTCCCGACCAGAAACGGGCTGCGTGACAGCACCTTACCGGAGTATCGCGGGCTGGCCTATCTCGATCTCCTCCTCTCCGATCAGGGCGATGGCCTGGGCAGCGTCGCCGCGCGATACGACGCACTCGGCGTGCATCTCTATGGGGCGGATACGTTGGAGCAATCGTATCCGGCGCTGCACGCCGCGAGCGATCTCTTCGACTGTGCCGCGAGCAATGGCGACGCCCTCTGTCCCGATGCCGTCCTCGACCGGGCGCTCAGTCGCACCGATCGCCCGATCTTCATCACCGAGGCGGGGATCGACTCGGCGATGAGTTGGGAACTCAAGGCGAAGTATTATGTCGAGGCGATCCACCGGATGCCCGCTCGCGTGCGCGGCTTCGCCCTCTTCACCCTTAGCCTCGACCCGGAATGGTATGCGGGCGGGGGCGAGCGTTGCACCAAACCGGCGGGCAGTAATTGCTCGCGTTATGCGCTCGATGTCGATGAGTGGGGCCGGGTGGACGCCGGTTTCGCCGGGGCAAGCACGATCGGCCAGTGTTACCAACGCTCGCCGTTCGCCGACCCGGCGAATACGGCACCGGCAGGCATCGCCTGCTGGCCGCCCTGTCGCACCGATGCGAATACGGCAGCAGATCGCCGCCCCCGCAATGCAGTGCAACGTGCCGTCTGTCAGGTCGATGCCTCGGCCCCACAGCATGACACGCCGCGAGACAAGGCCATAGCTCGCAACGTCGTGCTGCCGCCACAACCGAGGGCAAGCGCCGGACGTAGCCGCCAGCGGAAGCAAAGAGGAGCGTAACGCTCACCGAAGATGGTCACGGACAGTTCAGCGAACGGACCACAAGCTACGGTTCATCTGGGACTGATTCTCTGTCACATTGCCCGCCTGGGCCTGGCTATGCAGATCGAGGAGAAATGGTCGGCGTTGGCTGAGGAAACGTCCGCAACCGATGATCTGGCCCCGGTCGTTGATGCCGCTCGCGTAGTCGAGCACCCATCCCGAGCCCGGGGCAAGCAGCGCGTTCAGATCGGCCAGGGTGCCCGTGGACCAGAGGAAGGCGCGCTCGGCCCCCAGTTCATCCCAGCAAACCCCGATAATTTGCCCGGTGGCATTGATCCCGGTCGCCTCGCTGCCGATATAACCCGGCAAGATGCCGAGCGTCGTCAGTCCCCCGGAAACCCAGAGGCTGGCTTGCCAACGGGCGGACGCTGCCGCATACCCCCCGACAATCCATCCCAGGCTATTGATGGCAAGGGCGCGACTCGCGCCGCTAACTGGGATAGCCAACGCCGCCGCACGTCCATCACGCCAGACGGTTGCCTGCTCGACGCCATCCGCCGTAGCAGCCACACCGACAATCGTCCCCGCATCGTTGAGGGCAAGGGCGCGACTCGTCGCCCCGCCCAGGGTGCCGAGGTCGGTCAGTTGACCACCGCGCCAGACGACGGCGTGGCGCTCATCCCGCTCGGTGCGCGCATTCCCGATGATCAGTCCGGCAGCATTGAGCGCGACGGCCTGACTTTCGCCGCGTGAAACCAAATTGGTCAGTGCGATAGCGGAACCGCCATGCCAGAGGGTTGCGCGGTCGCCTTGGCGATTGTCATGGCACCAGCCGACAATGCGGCCAGTCGTATCGATCCCCCGCCCAATAGCATTCCCTGCCCCCGCCAGGACGCTGAACTCGCAGGGGCCATCACCATCCCAGCGCCAGGGTCGATACTGACCGTTGACGTTCGTTGCGGTTCCGGCGACTTGCCCAGTGGGGTTGATCGCCGCCGCCCCGCTCTCATCGCCCCCGAGCGTCCCGAGATCGATCGGTACGCCGGCCTCTATCTCCAAATGTGGGGCGATAGCGACCGGTGATCCTCGTTCTGCTCTATTCAATGCGCTATCCTCGAACACCGCATACCGCCCACCATCGGCTAATAGTACCCCTTCTGTCTCGGTACTATTTTCTTCAATGTATTCTCAAAGAGTGTATACGTGCTGAACAGCAAGAAAGGATCATGTGATCGATAAATCTTCTCATTTCGACAACACAACATGGTCGAAAATGTGTGGTGTAGTGTGAGCACGACAATAATACCGCCTGCCCCGTCGCTATGCTATCGACGGGGCAGGCGGCAAGAATTATAACCACACGCTAGCGATGATGCGCGCCAAATGAGGTGCGCCAACGAATAAAGAGACACCGCCGACGTGAACAGCCAGAGGCACCCGCGTGGGCGACTTACGCTACGGCGCGTAAGTCGCCACTCAGTTGAGCAATCAGCGCGTGCAGCCCTTCGTTACGACCGGTGAGTGTACGCAACCGACGACCGAGCATCCCGAGATCGAGACGACCACCGTTACGCGCAAGCTCTTCGTCATATAAGGCGCGGGTACGCTCGAGGAAACTCTCGGCACAGAGGCCAAAGCCGTCGATATAAAGGAGATCCGATTGATCGAGCGACGCAAGGCGATCGGCGACCGCTTCCTCGGCGCAATCGAGTCGTCGCGCCAACTCCGACTCGGCCAGCGAGCCGCTCGCACGGGCGGCTGAGGCCAGCGAGAGGAGCCATTCCGGCGCGGCGGTTGCGGCATCCAGCGGGAAGGTGCGCTCCAGATAGTCGGCCAGCGACGCGGCGACATCATCGTTATCGAGGCGCAGGACCGTCAAGCCAACGGGGATCGCACGCAGCGCCCCTTTGACCAGGACGATGAACGGTAGGCGGTCGGCCAGCGCGAGCAGCGCATCGGCTTCGGCGCGCACTTGCGCGGCAGTCAGCGGCAACAGCCCGATCGAGATCGTGCCGCGACTGATCGCGAACTCCGGCCAGATCGCCCCGACCTCGGTTACCTGCGGTTCCGGCCAACGGCGCATCCGCCAACCAGCGAGATGCCCCGCCCTGCGCTCGGTCGCCACGCCGGCGAGAAACGTATCCGCACCGTCCCAGGTGGTGTCCGGCGCGGACCAACCGCGTGCGGGCAATGCCTGGGCGAGGGTCGCGGCATCGAGGTTGACATCGAATGTCTCGTCGCCGAGCGCGACGATCGCCGCGCCCGCCCCGAGGAAATTCGCTCCCCAGAGGGTCAGCGCCGCGCGGGCGACACGCCCACCATGCCGCGACCACGAACCCATCCCATCTTGCTTGCCGTGCAGAGTGACGGTCTTCTTATCCATCGTCGCCTGTACCCCGAAGCGGGTGCAGACCGCCTCGACCGTAGCACGATCGCCGCGCAGGGCTAGTGTCGTCGTCGGGGCGATCCGCAGCAGCGACTCGATCAGCCGCAGATGATACAGCGCCAGGATCTCCTCGACGGTCGGGATCGGCCCGACACGGATGAGGAGTGCCTGGTCCGGGGCGTCGAGCCACAACGACTGCTCGGCCTCGACAAGATCGAGTTCCGGCACCAGATCGTTCAGGAAACGGGCGCGATCGGTCGGCGCGACGAAACCGCCGTTTTCGTTCGCCTTCGCGAAGGCAAGTGCCCGCAGGTCGCGCGGCGTATGCAGGCCGCTGGCCGCCAGCACCGCCGCCCGCTCGTCGCCGATCAGATCGCTGAAGCGGCGAGTGCGGTAGCGGTAGGCCCGCGCGAGGCAGCCGACGAGGCAGCGCGCCAGTCGCGGATCCCCGAAGAGTTGGATCAGCACATCAGGATCGAGTTCGCGCCGCAAGAGCCCCAGCTTTGTCTCGAAGAAACGGATGGCGATGTTGATCTGCGGCTTGATCGCGTCGTCGCGCAGGAAGCGTGGGTAGAGGCGACGAGACCCTGTGCGCTTGTCGCGGCGGATCGTCTTCGGCAGATCTTGCGTGCGAAACGCCATCAGGCCCCCCAGATAAAGTACGAATGACGAGTGACGGATAGGGCGATGAGGTGCGCGGTAGCGGTGAAACAGAGTGGACCGAGAGCCAACTTCATCGCCAAGGAATAGCAAGGTCTGTATTGCGCTCCTTAGAACTGCTCGCGGCGGTCAAAGGCAGCCCAGACAGGCGGCCATCGCCTCGCCAAGAGCCGATCAGGAATGGGGTCGGCCCATCCTCACCAACCGACTCTTCCTCCGCAACAAGCCACCCCTCCCTTATAGGGGAGGGGCCGGGGGAGAGGTCCGTTCCCTGCCAGCCTCCTGCCAACGACTATGCCGCCGCTTGCGTCGCGCCTGCCACCTTCGGGCGGCGACGCTTGGCCACCTGGCCCTCGCTCGTCTTGCGGGTGATCAGCTCATAGAGGATCGCTTGCGTCGGTTTCGGGCGCAGGATACGCCCGAGGCGTTGGATATATTCGCGCGTGGCCGATGAACCGCTGGCGACGATCGCCACGTTCGCGTCGGGGACATCGACGCCCTCATTGAGAACCCGACCGGTCACTAGCTTGGAATAACGCCCTTCGCGGAAACCGTTCAGGATGTCGCGGCGCTCGCCGGGTTCGGTGCGGTAGGTGATCGACGGCACCAGCAGGCGGCGGCTGATCGCGTCGACCAGCACGTTATACTCGGAGAAGATGATGATCTTGTCGTCGCGATGCTGCGCCAGGAGATCGCCGACCGTGGCGATCTTCGCATCGGCGTTAAGTGCGATCATCCGGGCCTGGTGGTGCGACTGCATCGCGTGGCGGGCGGCGGGGTCGGAACCGGCGCGACGAACCAACTCACCGTAGAAATCGGGGCCGGGCGCGATCTTGTTCTTCGCCAGATACCAGCGGAACTGTGCCATCAGCAGATCGTAGCGCCCTTGCTCTTCCGGCGACAGATTGACGAACAGGCGGCGTTCGACGTAGTCGGCGATATGCTTGTCGCGGGCGAGGTCGGCGGGCAACTTGTGGAAGGCGACCGGGCCGAGCAAGGTATCGAGGTCGCGATGTCGGCCATCGAGTCGCTCCGGTGTCGCCGAGAGCCCGAGGCGATACGGCGCGCCGACTTTCTTGACAATATGGCGATAATGCTCGGCGGGGAGGTGATGCGCCTCATCAACGATCAGCAGCCCGAAACCATCGAGGCGGCGGTTCGGCATCGCCGCCGAGTCGAACGTGATCACCGTGATGTCGCGCACGAGCCGCTGACCGCCACCGACGATCCCGACCTGCTCCTCGGTCAATCCCAGGCGCTCGATGAGCCCGGCACGCCACTGTGTCAGGAGCTCGATCGTCGGCACCACGACCAACGTTCGCACCGCCAGACGCTCGATCGCCATCAGCGCCACGACCGTTTTCCCCGCGCCGGTCGGCAGCACGACCACCCCACGCCCATCCTGGCGCAGCCAGGAGACGATCGCCTCGCTCTGATAGACGCGCGGCTTGATCGTCAGGGTCGGGCGCATACCAGCAGAGAGGGCATAGGCGCTCGTATCGGACAGAGGGCCGCTCTCTGCGTCCTCGGCAGGAGCGGTTTCCAGGGCAGAGAAAAGATCATCCTGCTCGATAACCTCGGCGGCGTCATCGAGCCCAGCGAGTCGTAGCGCGGTCATCAACTCCTCCTGACGGTTCGGCATCGCGGAAAAGGGCGCACCAGCGGTTGGCAGTGGGCATTTACCCACTCCCGACCGGGTATTTGCGCTTATGCGGCGAGGGAAGGAAGGGGCAACTGACCAGCGCTCGGCGGCAGTGGCGAGGGCGGGATCACCACGTTGACAACGCGCGCGGCACCTTCGGCCAGCGCACGCTCACGGCGCTCACCGAACCCCCAGAGTTCGCGAACGCGCCCGCGCCGGGCCGCGAAGAGCAGGGCTTCCGGCGAGGTCAGGTGCAACTCGGTAAAGAGGCGCAGCGCTGTCTTCGGGCCGACGGTCGGCACCCGCATCAGCGACTGGATCGCCGGGTGCTGCTCGGCGATCAACTCTTCGTAGAACGCCATCCGCCCACCCGCCACCAGGTGCCCGATCTTCGCGCGCAGCCGCTTCCCCAGACCGGGGATCGGCAACTCTTGGCCCGCCGCAACGAGGTCATGCGCCTCGACCTTCAGGCGCATGATTCCACGCGCCGCGCGCCGGTACGCCTGGATACGATAGGGGTTGCCATACCCCAGTTCCAGCAGGGTAGCGATGTTGAAAAGAACGTGGGCAATTTCACGGTTTGTCATCAGCGTATTCCTCGATCTTCAGCACGAACGCGCCCACAGGGACTATAGAACTTATGTTCTATTATAGAACGAAACTGCCAAGACGTCAAGGCTGGGCGACCGTTGACGGGCGGGTATACTGCGGGATAGCACAGGCGCAACGTTGCGGCGACAGAGCGACGATAGAGGGAGAGGGCCGATGGCGCGGCGACGGGTGACGACACAGCCGGGCGATCAGGTTGGCGGACCGATCGCGATCGTGCAGATCATCCAGCGCAACTGGACCAAAGCGGCACGCGGTGCCCCGCTGGCCGCGCAACGACGACGACTCCCCGAAGCCCTACCGTTGCCGCGTCTACAGCCGAGCGAGCCACCGGCGCGTTACCTGATCCAGCGCGCCGAATTCGACGCGACCGTCCCCCTCGGCGAATCGTCGCGCCTCGCCGTGCGCCAGGAGACGACAGGCAACCCGCGTCGCTTCGACAATATCGAGATCCGGCCGCTCCTCGGGGTGCTGCAAGTCGATCTGCGTTGGACCTGGGGTGCCCCGTGGCGTTGGTCACAGCGGGGCCACCGGAGCCTTTTCACCCTACGGCCGGGAGACTGGGGACGTGTCGAGTACAACTACCGCAGCGGCGGCGACGACGCCTGGACCTACGTCCACTACGTCATCAACATCGCGCTGACGGCCACCCCGACAGCCCGCCTCTTCCTCGCTACCGCGACCTCGCACGCCTCTGGTAACACCGGACGCCGCCTGCCGCGAGAGCCCACGCTCTCGCGTCAACCAACGCCACCATCCTTAAATATACCCCTTGTGATATTACAAACCTTGACACAGACCGTAGCAATGCATATACTCTCATTCAGGAAGATATGCAGGAGGCAGGGATGTACGATCGCGAACCACTCTATGTCATCAGCGTTGCCGCGCGGTTGCTCGATATGCACGCGCAGACGCTGCGTAAATACGAGCGCGAAGAGTTCATCAAGCCGTCGCGCACGCAAGGGCGGCTGCGGCTCTACTCGGCCGAGGATATCGAACGCCTGCGGCAGATCAACCATCTGGTCGAATTTGGCGGGCTGAACCTCGCCGGGGTGCGTCTCGCGCTCGAAATGTCGCGCCGACTCAATACCCTCCGCGAGGGGGTGCGCGAAGCGGAGTCGCAGGAAGCGGCGACAGCCTTCGTCGAGCAGCAGATCCACGAACTCTTGCGTGCCTTGGGCGTTCCCGATCTGCCGAACGAGCGCGGCAAAGCGCCGACGGACGGCGACGGCACAGCCAAGGACGATCAGGCAACCGGGCGCAGATCGCGTTAGGCGACAAAACAGGTCTTCATTCGTATGGCGGGTGCCCAGACGGGCGCTGGTGGCTCACGACGCCGTGGGCCGGGGGGGTGACTATGAATCCGAATCGTTTCACCGAAAAAGCACAAGAGGCGATCGTCGCGGCACAGGGCGAGACGACGCGCCGCAACAACGCGCAGATGGACCTGGAACACCTGCTCTGGGCGCTCCTGTCGCAGGCCGACGGGATCGTGCCGCAGGTGGTCCTCAAACTCGGGCGTGATCCGCAAGCGCTGCTGCGCGAAGTCAGCGGCGCACTCGATGCCGCGCCGAAACTCCAGTATGTCTCACAACCAAGCCTCGGTACCAACCTGCGAACGGCGCTGCAAAAGGCCGAGGAAGAGGCGACCAACTTCAAGGACGAGTACGTCAGCACCGAACACTTGCTGCTCGGGGTCGTCGCCGCCGCGCCACAGGGGCGCGCGATCGGACGAATCCTGCGCGATAACCGCCTCACGCGCGATGCCATCTTCGGCGTGTTGACACAGATCAGGGGGAACCAGCGGGTGACCGATCAGAACCCAGAGGGCAAATATCAGGCGCTCGAAAAGTACGGGCGTGACCTCACCGAACTCGCCGAGCGTGGCAAGCTGGACCCCGTGATCGGGCGCGATGAGGAGATTCGTCGCGTGATCCAGGTTCTCTCGCGCCGCACCAAGAACAATCCGGTCCTGATCGGTGAGCCCGGCGTCGGTAAGACGGCGATCGCCGAAGGGCTGGCCGGGCGGATCGTCCGTGGCGACGTGCCCGAGGGGCTGAAAGACAAGCGGATCATCTCACTTGATCTCGGCGCACTGGTCGCCGGGGCCAAATTCCGTGGCGAATTCGAGGAGCGCCTGAAGGCGGTCCTCAAAGAGGTCACCGAGAGCGAAGGGGAGATCATCCTCTTCATCGATGAGCTGCACACGGTTGTCGGCACGGGCGCGGCGGAGGGGTCGATGGACGCCTCCAACATGCTCAAACCGATGCTGGCGCGCGGCGAGTTGCACTGCATCGGCGCGACGACGCTGAACGAGTACCGCAAGCATATCGAGAAGGATGCGGCGCTGGAGCGACGTTTCCAGACGGTGCTGGTACAAGAGCCGACCGTCGAGGATACGATCAGCATCCTGCGCGGCCTGCGCGACCGCTACGAGGTCCACCATCAGGTGCGGATCCTCGACAGCGCGATCGTCGCGGCGGCGGTCCTTTCCAACCGCTACATCGCCGACCGCTTCCTGCCCGATAAGGCGATCGATCTCGTGGACGAGGCGGCGGCGCGACTACGGATGGAGATCACCTCCATGCCGGTTGAACTGGATGCGGTCGCGCGGCGGATCAGTCGGCTCGAAATCGAGCGCGAGGCGTTGCGTAAGGAGCAGGACGAGCCTTCCCGCGATCGGCTCTTCGCGCTGGAACGCGAACTGGCCGACTTACAGGAAGAGCGTAATACCCTGCAATCGAAGTGGGAGCAAGAGCGCGACGCGATCCAGGAGATCAGCGCCCTGCGCGAGAAGATCGAAGCCACCCGCCTCGAAGCCGAACACGCCGAGCGCGCCGCCGATTACGGCAAAGCGGCAGAACTCCGTTACGGCGCGATCCGCGACCTCGAAAGTCAGGTCGTTGTGGCGGAGGAGCAGTTGGCGCGACTCGGCCAGGGTGGTCGCCTCTTGCAGGAGGAGGTCACCGCCGACGATATTGCCGAGGTGGTGGCAAAGTGGACCGGCATCCCCGTCAGTAATCTACTCGAAGGGGAAGTCGAGAAGCTGCTGAAGATGGAAGATCGCCTGCACGAGCGGGTGGTCGGCCAGCACGAGGCGATCGTCGCCGTGTCCAACGCGATCCGTCGCGCTAGGGCCGGGTTACAAGACCCGAACCGCCCGCTCGGCTCGTTCATCTTCCTCGGCCCGACCGGTGTCGGCAAGACCGAACTGGCGCGGGCGTTGGCGGGGTTCATGTTCGATGACGAGAACGCGATGATCCGCCTCGACATGTCGGAGTATATGGAGAAGCACACCGTCGCCCGGCTGCTCGGTGCCCCTCCAGGCTACATCGGCTACGACGAGGGTGGGCAACTGACCGAGGCGGTGCGCCGACGGCCCTACAGTGTCCTCCTCTTCGATGAGATTGAGAAGGCGCACCCGGATGTCTTCAACGTCCTCCTGCAAGTGCTGGACGATGGGCGACTGACCGACGGGCAGGGGCGGACGATCGACTTCAAGAACACGGTTGTGATCATGACCTCGAATATCGGCAGCCAGTTCATTAATCAACCGGGGCTGTCGGAAGACGAGATCCGTGAGCACGTGAATACCGCGCTGACGCAGAACTTCCGGCCCGAGTTCCTGAACCGCGTCGATGAGACGATCATCTTCCACGGCCTCAGCCGGGAGCAGATCAGCCAGATTGTCGAGATCCAACTCGGCGGCTTGCGGAAACGCCTCGCCGAGCGGAAGATGGAGCTGACCCTGACGCCGAATGCCAAGCAGTTCCTCGCCGCCGAAGGCTACGACCCGATCTACGGTGCCCGCCCGCTGAAGCGCGTGATCCAGAAACGGTTGCTGGACCGACTCGCGCTGAAGCTCCTCAACGGCGAGATCCGCGATGGCGAGCACCTGATGGTCGATGTCGAGGGCGGCAGCTTGGCGATCAGCAAAGCAGCGGTGACGCTCGCGGCGTAACGGTTTAGCCGCAGGAGAGACAAAAAAGTGCCCCCATCCCTACAAGGATGGGGGCACTTTTTCATCCTTCGGCGCTGGTCTGCATCTCTGCACCGACAAGAAGATCCACCACCATACTCTTGACACACCAAGCGCCGGTGCTACGATGGCAAAGGTCTGACATTTTGTCTTACCAAAAATCAAGCGAGAAAGGAGGGGCCGAAACAGGCTCAACAGCGCCAACAGATCAGCCACGGAAACCTGCGTTCGTCGCCCAAGGGGAGGGCTGCCAACACCATGACCCGTCGCAGGGAACGTTATGGCACAGGAGGAGGAACAGGATGGTGACCACAACTCGGATCAGTCGTCGCCACTTCGTGGCCGCCAGTGCGGCCACTGCCGCCACATTCGCTCTGGCGGGCAGCTTGCCGCTCGTTGTCGGGGCAGCGGGTGAGGCCCGCTTTGCCTATGTCGGCACCTACAGCGGTTCTCAGAGTGATTGACCCGAGGGGGAATAGCCGCAGTGGCGGAACCAGCCTGCCGCATCGTGGGCGGTGATGGTGTCGAGCGCGGTGGCGATGGCGGCGTCCAGCGCCTCGCGGGTG
>JAABUN010004311.1_pt1 | contig 19680 bp, 17 predicted proteins | sample 5559311 | NCBI WGS metagenome assembly JAABUN01 (sample SAMN10711877, study PRJNA513370) | rock metagenome | isolation source: Antarctica rocks | place: Antarctica: Victoria Land, Siegfried Peak sud | reverse complement strand
CAGATCGTCGGCGTGGGCGACGTACGCGTCAAGGTCACTGCGGTCAGGGTCGAGCGCGTCATAGATCTCAACCAACCGCGGGTGCTCGAAGATCACATCAGCCATGTGAGACACCGTAGAGGGATCGTCTATCGGGCGTCTGTGGCTGCCGTATGAGGCCATTGGAGACTGGCCGGCGGGCGTCGTATTCGTTGCTTCTCGGGAACGTTGGAAGTCCTGGGATTTGAGGCGTGCGCTGGGACGTGCCCAATAGCTGACATGGTCGTGACTTCCCAGTGTTGGGGCACGTCGAACTCGGCCGTGATGGCCTCCCGATCGAAGGCGCGGAACTGGCGCACGAACAAACCGAGGGCTTGGGCTTGGAAATTCATGTGCGCGACCGCTTGCCCTAGGTCGTAGCTCGCGAACTCGGAATATTCCCAGTCGGTGTCTTCCACAAGGCGGTGGGAGAGGTTGCCGATGAGGACGCCCGCTGACGGTGCCCACGCTCCCGAGCTCGCCGCTAGATGGCGCACGAGACGGTCGTGGTCTGGTTCACCGCGGCGCGTGACGATAAAGGCCCAAGGTTGGGAGTTTCCGGCTGAGGGTGCCCAGCGCGCCGCTTCCAGGAGCGATTCGACTTCGGCTGGGCTGACCTGCTTAGACGGGTCGAACACGGTAGGGCTCCAGCGCGAGGCCAGAAGCGGGTGCAACAGATCCGGACTTGGTTCATCCACACAAACGATTCTGCCAAACGACCGCACGTCGCCAGGCATCTCATCTGCCTACAGCATTGTCTGACGGCGATCGCTAGTCCCGTAGAGCGATCTTCGTGCGGACTGCGTTCGGTGTCTGACACCGTCTGGAAGCAGCACCAGCTGGGGTGCTGCGTAGCATTACGGCCCCGGTGGTGGCACTGGTCCCGCCGCGAGGCCGCAGCGCCTCGTTTGACTTAGACCGCGCTCTAAGTCTTAGCGTCGGGTCATGACTTCAAGCATGACGAGCCCCGCGGCGTTGCCGATCGCAGTGGTCGCCCGACAGACAGGGCTATCGGCGCACACTTTGCGCTACTACGAGAAGGTCGGTCTGGTGCCGTCGGTGAGCCGGAACTCGGGTGGGCAGCGTCGCTACGCGGCCGCAGATCTGGACTGGCTCACGTTCCTGTTGCGGCTGCGCACCACCGGGATGTCGATCTCGGGAATGCAGCACTTCGCGCAGTTGCGTCGAGGCGGGCAGGCCACCGCCGCGGCGCGGCTGACGCTGCTGCGCGATCACGCGGAGACCGTGCGCGTTCACATCGAGGAGCTGCAGGCCAGCCTGGCCCACGTGGTGACCAAGGTCGGCTGTTACGAGGAGATGCTCAGCGGTGCCGGGCAGGGGAACGGCTCATGATCTCTGCTCGCACCCTCGGGTCAGCCGGGCCCGCCGTCGGGGCCGTCGGGCTTGGATGCATGGGTATGTCTGAGTTCTACGGCCCAGCCGAGGATGCCAGGTCCATACGAGTGATCCGTCGAGCCCTCGACCTGGGGGTGACACTGCTCGATACCGCAGACATGTACGGCCAGGGCCACAACGAACACCTCATCGGACAAGCCGTGCGCGGACGCCGCGACGACGTCGTGTTGGCCACCAAGTGCGGCATCCGACGCGAGGGACAGCGACGATGGCACGACAACCGGCCCGAGTACATCCGCGGGGCCTGCGAGCAGTCACTGCGCCGACTCGGTGTCGAGACCATTGACCTGTTCTACCTGCACCGCCGGAACCCTGAGGTGCCCCTCGAAGACAGCATCGGAGCGATGGCCGAACTCGTCGAACACGGCAAGGTGCGCACATTGGGACTGAGCGAGGTGTCCGCAGCGACCTTGCGTGCCGCCCACCAGATCCATCCCATCGCCGCCGTGCAGACCGAGTACTCGCTGTGGAGCCGCGATGTCGAAGACGAGATACTCCCCGCCGCCCGAGATGTCGGGGCCACACTTGTCGCCTACAGCCCGCTAGGTCGAGGCTTCCTCACCGGCACCATCAGCAGCGTCGAGTCCCTGGACTCCGAGGACTTTCGTCGCAACAACCCGCGCTTTGAAGACGGCAATCTGCGCCGCAACCTCGCTTTGCTCACCGCGGTCCGCTCGATGGCCGCCGACCGCGACGTCAGTCCCGGCCAGCTCGCGTTGGCGTGGCTGCTGCACCAAGGCCCCGACATCGTGCCGATCCCGGGCACGAAACAAGTGCCGTACCTCGAAGAGAACGCCGCTGCAGCCGCACTAACCCTCGACCCCACCGAACTTGCCCAGCTCGAGGCCGCGCTGCCCCGGCACAGCATCGCCGGCGACCGATACCCCACAGCGGCGCTCGACGCCTTGAACGCCTAATAGGAGGCCGACATGACCCATCAGGACAGCCCTTCCACGAAGCACAGCACCGCAGCAGGCGACGAAACCCGATCGCACGCGGCGCCCGCATCCAAGCCCAGCTCGATCCCGACCTCACCGACGGACTGACGCGAGCACTAGCCGACGTTGCCCCTGACTTCGCCCGGTACACCGTGGAGTTCCCCTTCGGCGACGTCTACGCCCGACCCGGGTTGGACCTGCGCGCTCGACAGATCGCCACCATCGCCGCTCTGACCACGATCGGAGAGCAACGTCAGCTCGAGGCCCACCTACGTTTCGCTCTCAACATCGGCGTGCCCAGGGACGAACTCATCGAGGTCCTCATCCAGATGGCCGTCTACGCTGGCTGGCCCCGAGCCATCAACGCCCTCTACACCGCCCGCGACCTATTCCTCTCCCTGGACGACGCAACACACGCCACCGACGAGTAGGTGTCGCCGGCTGGAATGCTCCTCGGCCTGTCACCGTGGACGGCTTGACCCTACGTCGAACCGCGCGCCCACGCGTTCCCGCAAGACCCCGGAAGGCTTGCTCGACCCTGCACCCGGTGAACCGCCAGACGGGCCACCCGCAAGGAACCGCTTGCGGCAACCATGAAGCCGACCGAGGTGCTAGACCCGCTCGTCTCTCAGGGGATCGTCGACCGGTACACCAAACACTGCGCAGGCCGTGCAGACCCACCGCTCGGCGTCCTGGCGACCGCTGACCCCGTCGGTGGTGAGGTCGGTTAGGCGTAACTGGGAAGTTGTTGCAGCGCCCAACGGTTGCCGTCAGGGTCTTGGAAGCTGACGAAGCGTCCCCACTGCTGCTCGTCTACGCCCTGTGCGTTGACTCCCCGTTCGCGCAGTTCGGCCAACGTCGCATCAGCGTCATCGACGACGGCCATGATGCCGTGTTGGGTGCCTGGTTCCATCGTCGTCAGCCCCGTGCCGAACGCAATGGAACAGGCCGACCCGGGCGGGGTCAGCTGCACGAAGCGGACATCGGCGCTGACGGTCTGATCGTGGTCGCAGAGCAAGCCGACCTGCTCGACGTAAAAGGCCTTGGCCCGGTCAACATCGGTGACCGGGATGAAGATGACTTCAATACGGATGTCCATGGTCAGGCTCCCTTCGTTGCTCGCCGCGGTGGCGATACTCCGGGTCTGACGCCTGTTACGGACATCAACTGTCCGAAACATCGAGCATGATGGTTGGCATGAGCGGACCTACACTAATGGGACCGCCAGGTCGCGGTGGTGGGGTGCGCGTGACGAGGCCAGCGCTTTCCATCGTGGCCACGATCTCGCCGATGCTCTGAGGGGTCACGAGCACGCCGCGTGCCACAGCAGCCTGACTGAGTCCAAGGTGCTCCTTCAGATGGGTCTCCGACGACCCGAACATGGAACCGGACGAAACCTCATTGGCGAGCCCCAGGTGCGATGGGACCCCAACCTGTTTGTACGCTTATCACTTCACCTGGAAGTGAACACGGGAGCCCGGGTTGGCGATAAGCCTGATCCCGGGCTCTTCGTGTGTTCCTCCCCTCGTTATCGCACAGGTTCGACGAACAGCGTCGATGTATCACTAACCTGATGGCGGCGCGCTGACTGCCGAATAGATAGTTCCTCGATCCTGGCATCGCGTCGTATTGCAGCAAATAGATCCACACGCGACTTCATCCCAACCCACCACCACCTCGAGGACAACAGATGGAACCACGGCCAGGTGGGGCCAGATCAAACCGTCACAACCACCCCGGCACGTTGCCAGCGGGCCAGATCAGACCGTCAAGGCGAGGCCAACAATCCTTGACATAGTCAAGCTTGAGACTCACCAACCGCTGACCCCGCTTATCTCATAGAGGATCGGTCTGCGGGACGACTGCAACTGTGGATCGCTTAGGAAACGTCCGTGTAACAGTTCCCGAATTTCGGCGGTGCTGGACCACTCGGGCAGAGGTCGACCGAGGGGAGATCAGGCTGGCGAGGGGCCTTCGCGGATGACGCCGCGCACTTGGTCGACGGTCACAGATTCGGGGTTGAACTCGGTGAGCCACCACGTTGCCCCGGCTTTGGCGAAAGGATGTGGGTCGGTTCCTGGTGATAGTGCTACGACGACGTCGTGGGACTCCTTATGGCCCTCTCCTCGCATGTCGCCGATGGTTGCGACCGCCTCGGCCACCTGGTCGGGGTGAGTCAGGTTAACTGGCACGTAGCCCTGGTAGCGAGCAGCTCGTCTCATTGGCTTGCTGCGTCCCGCTAGTCCTCCCACCCATATCGGTATACCGGAGTGCCGGTAGGGAGGGGGATGAAATTCGAAATCGGTGACGGTGTAGTGCTCGCCGGTGTGGTGCACGGTTCTACCGGACCAGGCTGTGGTGAGGATTTCCAGGGACTCATCCAGCATTTGGCTTCGTCGTCGATCATCAACTTCTTCGCCGGTAGCGCTGAGTTCGCGGCCGAAGCGGTCATCGCCTAGTCCGACACCCAGGACTAACCGTCCGCTGCTGAGCCGATCGAGGGTCACGGTCTCCCGGGCGACTTTCGCCGGCCGGCGCCGCGCCAGCGGTGTGATCATTGGCCCGAGCAGGATTGACTCGGTAGCAACCGCGATGGCGCTCAAGCAGATCCATGGGTCTGCTACGCACCTTACCGGCGGCGCCCAGCGCAAATGGTCCCAAACGAAGACACCGTCCCAGCCCGCGGCCTCTGCCTCCACTGCCAACTGGGCCACCACAGTGGGGTCGGCCAACTCCTCGAAGAGAGGCAGCCACAGCCCGGACCGCAGTCCCCTTACCCGGTCTTGCGTCCCAGCAGTCATTGATCAGCCCCTGCGGTGTGCTCGATGAGGGCATCGACCACGAGGTTCCACATGTGAGGTGGGGGAAGTTGGTGCCCCACCCCGTCGAGTTCGATGAGGCGCGCATCGGGGATGTGCTCCGCGAGAGCCTTGCCGTGGGCAAGCGGGAACATCGGGTCAGCCGTACCGTGCAAGATGAGCGTCGCCACTCCAGCGAGATGGCCGAGTCGATGGTCCTCGGAACTTCCACTGTCGAGCAAGAAGTGGTTAGTCATGCTCGCCGCCATATCGTGGGTGCGATCAAAGACTCGCCCGGCCAACACACGCAGTCTTGAGTCGTCAAAAGTACCGGGCCCAGCGTAGGGACGCTCGCCTTCGACGAGGTAGTCGATAACCGCATCCCGGTCCAACCAGTCTGGCTCCGGACCGACGCTAGAGAATGAAGCTTGAACTTTGGCAGAGGGCCCCGGCAGGCCCCCGATCTCGGTGTCGATCGGACTGGTCGAGATCAGTGTCAGAGTCGAGACCCGGTCACGATGCTCGATGGCCAGGCGCTGAGCGAGACCTCCACCCATGGAGAGTCCCACTACGTGTGCGCGGTCGATTCCGATCTCGTCGAGCACGGCGACTGCGTCGCGGACCAGGTCTGCACCGGTGTATTCAGGGGCTCCGGGCGGGTAACTGGTGGAGCGACCCGTGTCGCGCTGGTCGTAACGCACCACCATTCGGTTTCGGCCAGCCAACTGCTGACACAACGCGTCTTCCCACCAGTCCATCGACCACGTCGCTCCACCCATCAACAGCAGCGCCGGGTCCGTGCGCTCACCCAAGATCTGGGCGCACACCTGCACCCCGTCCCCGACACGAAGAAACATCTCACGAGCATCGGTCATGTTCCACTCTCCAATTTCCAGAGCTAGTAAATGTGCAGAATCTGTGGAGCGACTCGGCCGAGCCAGCCGCGAAGTGACGCCAGCAACGGGGAGGCATGACCGACCCATACGTCGGATCGCTCTACGAGTACGTCGAGGCTTTGGAGCGGGGTCCGTGACGCAGGGCGTCGAGGGAGCCGGGCGACCTTCACCCGTAGGTTGGCTCTTGCGGCCAGCCGTCGGGGCTGTTCTCCCATTCCTGTTGGCGACCGTAGACGGTGCGATCCATGATGTGCGCGACGGGAAGGATTGCCTCGGTGCCGCGAGCGGTGGTCATGTAGGTCAGGTATGGCGTGTCGTCTTTGAGCAGGTAGTAGGAGTAGCCGGGCAGTTGTCCCTCTTGGCCCGCCTCATTTTTCTGCGTCCAGCCCCAGTCGTAGTGGTAGGAAGTGCCGAAAGTGGAGACCCACGTGTGGCCCCAGTGCCTTTTGGCGCGCCAGTCCTCGAGCTTGTTGATCGGTGCTTGGGAGACCATCGCGAAGGCAATACCCTCGTCGGATAGTCGCCCCATATCGGCGGGGAGGTTGTCAACTGCCCAAGTGCAACTCGGGCACCCTTCCTTCCAATCGGGCCCGAACATTACGTTCTGCACCATCAGCAAGTGCTTGTCCTCGAACAGCTCGGTCAGACTGACGGCGCCTCGGGGTCCGGTGAAGGAGTAGTTCTCCACCTCGACCATGGGAAGACGGCGACGACTAGCAGAAGCACGGTCGTTATGCCTGGTGACCTCCTTCTCCGCCGTTACCTGCTCCGCCAGTGCTGCGTCGAACCGTGCTCGGTCGACGACGGCGGGGGCGGCTGATATCTGGTCGCTTTTGGTCACGCTACGTGCTCCTTTTGGTCAGCGGACTGGTACAGTCATCTATGTGGACACCGTAGACATGAGCGACTTGTAGCACAAGAGGTGGACAGAAATTCGCGCCCCTACCACTACGGCGACCTGCGCTCTGCCCTGGTCGACACCGGTGTGAAACTCGCCCGGACTGGGGGGGTCAACGCGTTGGGGTTGCGCGAGGTCACCCGCTCGGTTGGAGTCACACCGAATGCGGCCTACCGCCACTTCGCGGACCAGCGCGCCCTCGTCGTGGCTGTCGCTCGCCAGGTCCAGGATCTTCTTGCCGGTGCCATGCTTGAGAAGATGCAGGCGGTCCCCGAGGGGTCTGCTTCTGGTGAAAGGGCGCTGGCGCGACTGCGCGGTGTGGGGCTGGGTTACATCGAGTTTGCGGTATCGGAACCGGGATGGTTCGAACTGGCCTTCCTGACCCAGGACGACCCTGAGGGCGATGCCCCTTCCGTGACCATCGAGGGCGACATTCCGCCGCCCTACCAACTCCTGGTGGACACGTTGGACGACATGCTCCTTACCGGTGCTCTCACGTCCGAACAGCGCGTCAATGCTGAATGGTCTTGCTGGTCAGCGGTCCACGGCTTTGCCGATTTGGTCACCCGCGGCCCCCTTCAGACGCAAAGCCGTGCTGTCATCGACGTGCTCGCGTCAAGCGTGGTCGAAGCGATCATCGATGGCATCAGAACCCAGCCCGATACAAAGACATCCACAATATGATCGACCTGAGCCCGACGTCCAGATTCGGGGGCGGAGAGCGGTCGGCTTGCGGACGGAACTCCCTAAGGCTGTGTTGTGTCACAGAGGATCGCTACCCGGGCGGTTCTAAATGCACGGGTCGGGTCCTGACTTCGAAGTTGCACAATGCCGGTAGCGGTTCCCGACGGTCATGGTGGTCTGGGTCGACATACGGTGTCGATATGACGGTAGATGCCCAATGCTTGGCTGGCCTGGTGGCTCGGGTGCAACGGATGCCATACAGCTGGCCTGGGCCGCCGACAGCTAAGAGCGCCAGGGAGACCGGGCGCGGAACATGCGCGGCTAAACACGCTTTACTGCGTGAAGACATTGAGGCCGCGGGCGTGGCGTGCGAGCGGCTCATGGTGGTCGGTCCTCTGGTCCCAGACGTGTGGTCCGATCTGCAGGATGCGGGTCGAAATTTGCTGGAAGTGCATGAATGTCTGACCGTCGCTACTTCGTGGGCCGGCCCTCTCCTCGTTGATGTCACGTGGCACCCGGCGGCGGTGCGTGCGGGATTGCGCGGGACGTTGGCCTGGGACGCAGCGAGCGACATGGTCTGCGCCGTTCAACCAGAGAAGTCCTATGCCGTCGGTGGCGACTTCCGCGCTCAAAAGGAGAAGTTGCGCTCGAGGCTCTACTCAGCGGCAGAGCGCCACAAACGCGACTATGTACTTACTGAGATTGCTAGACGAGCCAGCGAACTCGAGTGAGCAACCTGCCCGCAAGCCGAACGGTGAACGGCACACGTCTGGACGCTGACCTCCAGCATCAGCTTTGTGTCACAGAGGATCGGCTATCGGAGACGAATGAACCGTTGTCCTGCCGACCTGTTCTGTGAAGGTTCTAGCGCACTGGTCTCGCGGTGGGTGAGACTGATGACCATGCCCTGTCACATTGCTGTCATCGCTATCGACGCCGTAGAACCCCGGGTGGTCGCTGACTTCTGGTGTGCTGTTCTTGGATGGCAGATCGCGGAGGAGACCCACGACGTCATCAGCATCGCCGCGCAGGGCGGGTCGTGGCCTTCAATTGACGTCGTCGCGGTACCAGAGGGCAAGGTTGTCAAGAACCGGCTTCATCTAGATCTGCGTGCTGACGGAGTGACCACGGCCGACGAGCTTGAACGGCTTCTGGCTCTTGGTGCGCGAAACGTAGACGTGGGCCAAGACCTAGACGCCAGTTGGGTGGTGCTGAGCGACCCCGAGGAGAACGAATTCTGCCTCCTTTCTCGCTGCGTTCAGGAAACGCAACGGGTCCCGGGCGAATCCGCCTTTTAAAACGGTTCCTTTTGACGAGCTGGTCTACTAGCCCGGTCGGCGTGCCTGTCTCCGCAAGCGGTTCCTCATAAGGGACGTCGCGCCGCTGAGCGAGTTTCGAAGACCGACAGGGGTGGGGAGCGGCTGAGCGGCCTCAATCCGGAGACGTCGGAATCCTGCACAACCAGTTGGTGGACAACGAACTGCCTGGCACCTAGCCGCTCCAGCTCGGTCCGCTCATCAGACCAACGCACCCGGCGGCGCGTCCATCGTCGCCCGCTCTGTCGCGACCGAACGATCCAGCAACTGCTCGCCCAGGCCCCTCTCCCGGGCGCCGCGCGATCTAGTGATCAGTATCGATCACCAGATGAGCAGCGTCACGACGGTAGGCCGGGTGTAACTTTTCCTCTTGACCCCCCTGAGGGGTGCCTGTCCCGCCAGGTCTTCCTGGCCAGTCAGGGTGTCCACCGAACGGGGTCAATCCCAACTGGGCAGCATCATCAGGGGCGGGGAGGGAGGCTGGCGCGTACCCCAGGTTGGTCTGGCGCTGGCGGGAGTGCTCCTGCTCGGCGCCTTCGGGCGTAGTCAGCGGTCGACCGCGGTGCCGCTCTTGCCTCCGGCGTTTGTTCCGTGACGTGAGCTTCGTCGCCGGCATCACCGTTGGCAGTCTGTTCTTCGTCGCGGTCTCTGGTCTGCTCTATGTGACGTCACTGTTCCTGCAGCAGGGCGAGCGGCTCTCTCCGTTTGCCACCGCCTCGACCATGGCGCCGCTGTCGGTCGGCATCATCGTCACCGCGATCGCGTTCCGCAGCCGCCTCGAGCGGCGGGGGGCGTCGTCTCGTCGCAGCCGGCGTTTCCGTCACGCTGCTCGGCGTCAGCGTCTACCTGGCGATGACGAAGTCGGGGGCTGCGCGGCCCGCTGCTCACCGTGCCATTGCTGTGCATCGGGCTGGGCATGGGCTGCGGCGTCGGGTCACTGTTCGCCACCGCGCTCGGGGATGTGGAAGGGGAGCAGGCCGGTAGCGCCAGCGGCACCCTCAACGCTCTGCAGCAGGTTGCCACTGCCGTAGACGCAGCGCTGGTGTCCACCGTGTTCCTTGCCCGTGGTCAAGGACCGGGGCGTTGCTGGAGCCGCCACCGCTAGCCTCACGGTGCTCGTCGTCCTCATGCTCTGCGGCACACCTTCACGCTACTGCCCCGGAAGGCAACAGTAGATCACCGCTGAGGTACACGCGGATCTGCCGCCCCGATTTAGGGACAGGGACTCCTCGCCCGAACCCAGTCAGTCTCCGACGTGCCCCACAGCAGCACGAACCTCTTAAGCCTCGATCCACCGATGGCGTGTAGGGCTTGAGCGTGCCGTAGCGATGAGATGTCCTGCCGTGCCTCATCGGGGGTGGTATGTCCCGGTGGCGGTGGTCACGCGGGTCTCGTGCGCCGCCGCCCGGTTGCGGCTCCAGCCGTCGAGTCGCTCTTGCAGGTGCGCGATCTCGCGGTGCCGTTCGACCTCGGGATCGTCGACGAACAGCAGTAGTGTTGGCAGGCTGGTGGCGAAGAAGTCCGTTGTCGCCGGGGTCGTGGACCGCTCGGCTAACCATGTCCGCATCCGTCTTCCGAGCATCTCGGCTTCGTCCGCGCGACCCAGCCGGTCGAGCGCTGACATGGCATGTAAGGTCTGTTCGCTGAACGGGGTCACGGCCATTTGGGTGAAGTCGGCTACTGATAGCGCGGCGGACTCCCAGTGACGGTGCGCTTCAGCGGCACGACCTTCGGCCGCGGCGACATCGCCTCGCAGGAGGTCGATCTCGGAGATGTTGGCTAGCGGGTGCCTGGCCTCTCCCAGGGTCAAGGGCGGGTCGGCGGCGGCGTCGAGGTGGGTCGCGGCGGCGGTCGGTTCGTCGACGTCGAGAGCCCGCCGGGCCAGCCCGCAGCAGATGCGGGTCCACACCGCCAGGGTGAGACCCTCTCCTCCCTCCCAGGGTTGGAACGGACGGCCGACGATGTGCCCATGGGCCTGCTCGAACCGGCCCTCGTCGCAGAGCGCGCCGAGGTAGGCGACGAGTAGGTCGTCGCGCTGCGCGACAAGGTCAAGATCGCCTTGCAGAGCCGCGATCCGGGAGGCGGGTGTCGCCCCACGCCGTGCTGCGAGCTGATCTGCCTCGTAGATCAGCTTGGCGTCCGCCGGACGGGATGCTAGCGCCCGTTCGTAGAAGACTGCCGCGGCGTCTGGGTCACCTTCGATGTTGTACGCGGCGATCGCAAGGTTTCGACACACGAGCGCGACTTCGTCGCTCACCATCTGCTGCTCCAACGCCCGGCGCCACGACGCCACCGCGTCGTGGCGCCGGTGGTGTGCGTACAGCCAGTGACCGAGCAGCGCGTGCGCACGCCCGTCGGGGGGCCGCCGCGCTAGGGCCTGGGTGAGCGCGTCAACGTCGTCTAGGCGGGAGGGCAGGCAGTTCCGCGCTCCGACGCGCTCGGCGTCTCGCCAGGCGGTGAGCGCCTCGTCGTCTCGACCGGCCGCCTCCAGCGCGCGGCCGCGGTGGTAGCAGACCAGCGGTCCGACGTTGACCTGGCCGCTGGGCCGGTGCTCGTTGCGCCGACCCGCCTCGTCGAGCGCGTCGAGCGCGGCGGCCCAGAGCCCGGCGGCGCAGAGCTCAAGAGCGACATCGAGCGCGATCGTCGCATCCGAGGTTGGCCGTTCGCCGGACAACCACCGGGCCCACGCGTCGAGCGGGTCCATCTCCAGCGTCCGCGCCAGGACGCGGTCGGCGTCCTGGTGGTCGCCGCGATCGATCAGTAGCGCTGCCAGCAGATCGGCACCCTGCGTGTGTTGCCCGTCGACCGCGAGCAGGGAGTTGAGGGTCGCGATTGCGCGTTCTCGGTCCTGAGCTCTGCTCTGCAGCTGCGCGAGGGCGAAGTGTGCCCCCGAGGCGTGGCTGGCGTCCCACGCTGCCCGAGCGAGCAGTGGCGCTGCTTCGGCGTCGCGCCCGAGCCGCACCAGGGACAGTCCCGCGACCAGGTGTGTCTGGCCGCTGAACGGTGTCGGGGCCCAAGCGCTGATGCGCACGAGCGCCGCACGAGCGTGCTCCCATGCGGCTTCGTAGTCCGCGCGCGAGTACTCGAGCAGGCTGAGGCTGGTGCGGGCGCGACTCTCCCCGGGGTCACGCTGCAGCACCTCCTGCCAGTACGGCTCCGAGGAGCGTGTGGCGTGCCGGTACTGGTCGAGGTAGCGGGCTACGTGCACGAGCTCGTCGATGGTCTCGATCTGCGACGGCATCGACGGCTCGACGGCCGAGGCTGGGACGCCGCGCTCGGCCGCACTGTGAACGTCGGGTGTTCGGGGATCGACCGGCACATCGGGTTCGTCGCTGATGACCAGCACGACCTTCCCCGCGCTGGACACCTCCAGGGCCGTCCCGGCGTCGACGTCGGACACCTCGAGCACCCAGGGCGTCGCCGGCGTCATCGGACCTCTCCCGACCATGCGGCGGGTCCCGTCACGCGCCACCAGCGCCAGCTCGAGCGCGTCGAAGCGCTCAGACGCGATCAGTCCGATGCACGCCGACCCCGCGACCACGTCGAGTCTGCCGGCAAGGTCGGCGGTTGCGGACTGGGCCGGGCCGATCACGCTCAGCGGGTACCAGTACTGACTGAAGGCCTTCGTTTCCCCGGGCGCCAGGTAGGCGAAGTCCGGCTGGTTGTCGGTGTACACCCCCGCCATGAGCTCGATGTACGGACCGTCGGTGTCGGTGAGGTTGCGGTTCCAGGTAGACCCAAAGGCCGCGTCGCCCCAGGTCCACATCTTCTTGCCCGGCGAGATCTCTCGCGGGGCCCAGTGGACGAAGCCAGCGCTGCGGCCGTGGTCGTAGCCGCCGAAGAACTCCTGCGTGGACTCCGTGACCATGTAGGACGTCGGGACCGGGATGTTGCGGTACCAGTCCAGACGGTCGGCGTCCGGGTGGGCCTCGTCGACCAGCGCCGGATAGTCCACCGAATAGTAGGGGCGGTCTGCCTTGGGGAAGGCGACCACGGCGCGCTTGGCGTGATCAGCCACCCAGCGCACGTCCCGCGGGAAGAAGCACTGGTAGTCGTCGTCGACCGCTGCGGCGACGTTTGCCCACCACAGGAAGGTCTGGCGCAGTTCGCTGCGGTTGTAGAGGCGGACCCGGGCTTCGATTTTCGAGCTGTCGGGTGTGAGCCGGATGCCGTGCATGCCCTTCATCCGGGCAAACGGGTCATGGTCGGAGCACCAGACCGTCACCGCGCCGTCGGCCTCGTGCTCGAGGTGCACGTCCGTGGGCAGGAACGTCGCGGGCCGATGATGCTGGGGCCAGTTGAACTCGACCCCCCCGGAGACCCACGGGCCGGCTAAACCGACCAGCGCCGGCTTGATGACGTTGTTGCGGTAGAAAAGGTCGTACTGTGCGACCTTGTCGTAGGCGATCGCGATGCGGCCGCCGATCTCGGGCAGGATCAGCAACCGCAGCCACTCGTTCTCCACGTGAACGCCGCGCCACTGGTGGGGCATCTTCTGCGTACTGATCCGGTCGCCGAACGGCAGCGGGTACACCTGACCGGAGGAGCCTTGGTAGACGCGTTTGTCCAAGAACTCCGGGTAGCGGTCGGGCTCGGCCGGCAGGTAGGTGTCGATGGACACTGGTTGCTCCCACGCGATGACCTCCCCGGAGCTCCTTGGCCGGGGGGGCTCCGGGAGGACGATCCGCGACACCTCAGGCGCTGATGAAGCCACGGTTCACGCTCCTTTGGAACTGCACGTTGGACCATGCCGGATGGTGCGGAGCGCTGTTGGACCCCACGACGGTGCCCCAATACCCGAGTTCGGTGCAGCACCTGACCGCTTGGGCCGCCACGTCCTGCCCGACCGGCCCGTCCTCGAAGTCCGCGTGAAGCGGCGTGTAGCCGATCCATCCCTCGCCGATCACGGCGGGCACGTCGTGTCGTAGTGCCCACGCGTTCACGGCACGCAAGCGGTCGGCGAGGCCGGTCTTCATGGCGGCCTCGTGGTCCGCGTAGTGCTGGTGAAGCCATCGGTCCCAGGCGAGCGGGTCCACCCAGTCGTAGGCGTAGAACATGCTCAGGCTGATGCCGGTCGCCTCCAGGCGCCACGGCTCGACCGTGGCACGCCACTTCTCGAAGGGCGGCGCGTCCGGACGCAGCAGGGACTGCAACTCCGGAGTGGGGAACACTGGTGGCGCTGCCCGTACTTGTGCCCAGTCCTCTAGCGCTGCGAGCACGCCGTAGATGTAGAGGTGCGCGTGCGCTACCTGGGCGTTGTCCGGGACGGCCGCCATGTCAAGGTAGGGCGGGATACCGTAGGACACGGTTGACATAACGTCCGGGTGTGCGGCCTGGAGCTGGTCCAGCGCGGCTTCGAGGTAGGGCTTCTGCGCCCAGAAAGTGTCCTCGCCGGCAGGTCCGACCTCGGTGAGCCTCGACAGGTCGACCTCGTTGTGGATCTCGAGGTAGGCGATCTGGTCGGCGAGTTCGTGCTCGGTGAGGAAGTCCACCATCCGGTCGAGGGAAGCGGCTAGCGCCTGGTGGCGCCGGCCGGGCGGGATGGCGCAGAGCATGTCGTGCCAGGACGGGTTGTCGAGGAAGGCAGAGCTTTGCTGGTACTCCCACGACGAGATGATGATCTGGACGCCCGCCGACGCGGCGTGCTCGAAGAGCGACACCAGGCGAGCCCGCAGGTCGATCACCGCGCCGCCGGCGACGTCGTACCAGCGAGTCCCCTGGCCGACGTCGTTGCCGACTTGGGCGAACCGAAGGTGTCTGGTGTCGATGTCGTGCTCGCCGAACAGCAGCAGGGGTGCGGCGCAGATGCGTACGGTGTTGTAACCCCGCTCGACCGCCTGCGCGAAGACTGCTGCGAGGTCGTGGAACGGCTCGCCCGGCATCGTCTGCGTGTACCAGGAGAAGTCCCAGAGCGAGATGCTCAGCCGCGGTTGATGTTTGCGCACATGAATCCTTTGCTGAGGTGGACGAGGACCGCCGCGCGGCTAGCGCGCGACCCGAGCGGGCCACGGGTGGCGGTTCGCCCCGCGGCCGCGAGGGCGCGGTGCGGCGCCCTCGCTGCCGAACTACTTCTGGACCGTGAGACCTTGCTGTTCGGCGTACTTCAGGCTGGCCTCCTGCCAATCCAAGAGCCCTTCTTGGATGGTCGTGGACGGTGACGCCCACGCTTGGCCCGCGGTGTCGGGAAAGATGCTGTTCGCGTACGGCTGGAACGGCAGGTACTGCCAGCCCGTCGCGACGTTACCGGCTGCCTCGGACAGCACCTGGTTGATCTTTTGACCACCGAAGTATTCCGGTGTCGCGTTCAGAAACTCCGGCGCGCTCAGGATGGAGTTCTGCGTGGGAAACTGGTCCATGTCAGAGTAAATCTTGGCTCCGGGCCCGGCCGCGGCGAACTCCAAGAACGCGAAAGCTAGGTCCTTGTTTTCGCTGGCTTCCATGATGGACAGCCCGCCGCCGCCGATCTGCGAGGTCACCGAGTCGCCCTTTGCGTACTGCGGCATGGGGGCGGCACGCCAGTCACCGGACGCCTCCGGCGCGCTGCCCACCAGGTTTGGCGGCATCCACGCGCCGATGGGCAACGTCGCGACGGTCCCGTCCGAGAGAACCTTGAACCACTCGTCGGTGAAGGGGTTGACCTTGGCGAGGAGCTGTTCGTCGATAAGCGGCTGCCACATCTGGGTGAACTTCTTGGTGCCGGGTTCGTCGAAGTTGATGGAGACCGTCGTGCCGTCGACCTTGAACGGCCGACCGCCCGCCTGCCAGATCATGCTGGTGGTGAAGCCGGGGTCGCCGTTATCGGCGGTGATGTACTTCGTGGGGTCAGCGGCGTGCAACTTCCTCGCGGCCGCGACGTACTCCTCCCACGTCGTCGGTACGGTGAGTTCGTACTGGTCAAAGACCGCCTTGTTGTAGAACAACACCATGGGCCCCGAACCCTGGGGAAGCCCCAAGATCTCGCCTTCGAACTGCGAGGCGCTCCAGTCGCCGGGGGTGAAGGTCTCTTCTAGGGACCCGGCACCCAACGGTGCCAGCTCGGTCAACGACTCGGTGATGGCGAACTGCGGGATCGCGTAGAACTCGACCTGCGCGATGTCAGGGACGCCTCGTCCGGCCTTGATGGCATTCTGCAGCTTGGTGTACTGACCGTTGCCGGTCCCGACGTTCTGCAGGTCAATATTGACGTTGGGATACTTCTTCTCAAAACTGGCGACGATCTCGGGCTCCGCGGGGTCCCACGCCCACATCGACAGCTCACCGCCCTTCTCGAGCGCCGCCTGAATCTTGGCGGAGGACTCGGCCGCCTCGGGGGCATCCGGTGACTCCGAGCCTCTTTCGGAGCCGCAGCCGGCAAGCGCCAGCGCTAGCGCGCCAGCCGCTGCCGTCGCGCGAACGAGCGTGCGCATTCTTCGGGTGACCATGTTGGTCTCCTCACTTCGTGTGTCGGAAATTGCGTGGGAACACGGAAAGCTGACAGCACATCGGGGCTACTCCTTCACCGCCCCCGTCGACAGTCCGGACTGCCAGTACCTCTGCAGCAGCAGGAAGATCGCGATCAAGGGAACGATCGTGAGCAGCGAGCCGGTGATCACCAGGTTGAAGATCGGCTCGCCGCCGGCGGTGGCGGCTTGGTCGTTCCACTGCTTCAGGCCAAGGGTCAACGGGAACCAGGACGAGTCGCGCAGCATGATCAACGGCAGAAAGTAGTTGTTCCAGGTCGCCACCATGTTGAACAACAGGACCGTCACGATCCCCGGTACGAGCATCGGCAGACTCACCTGCCAAAACGTGCGGAAGTCGCTCGCCCCGTCGATACGTGCCGCTTCGAGGAGATCCTTGGGCACCGACTCGGCTGCGTACGTCCACATCAGGTAGAGACCGAAGGGTGAGATCAACGACGGAATGATGACCGACCAAGGTGTGTTTGTTAGACGCATCGAGCTGAACATCAGGAACGTCGGCACGGCCAGCGCCGTGGCGGGGACCGCGACGGCGCCGATCACGATCGCGAAGACCGCCGACTTCCCCGGGAAGTTGAACTTCGCCAGCCCGTACCCACCGAGCACCGCCAGCACCGTGGCGCCACCAGCCCCGAGCACCACGTAGAGAACCGTGTTGGCGAACCAGCGGACGAACTCACCGTCGCCATAGGTCAACGTGTCCCGGATGTTGGTGAGGAGCGCAAAGTCACCGCTGAACCACAGTCCGAACGAGTCGAACAGGCTGGCCTGCGTTTTGGTCGCGTTGACCAGCAGCCACACGAGCGGCACGAGGCTATAGAACAGCACGATGCCGGTCACGACGGTCAGTAGCATCGAGCGTCGCGGGCGGTCCAGGGCACGTTTCCGGCTGCGCAACATCGGGGCTTTGCGTCGCGCCCGGCGATGCTCCGCGCTGGTGCGGGATGCGGGAGTCGTAGGGGTCATCTCAGACCTCCTGCCGCATACCGCGTAACTGGACGACGTAGGCGATGGCCATAGTGACCAGGCCCATAATGACCGCGATGGTCGCTGAATAGTTGTACTGCTGACCGTTGAAGGACAATGAGTAGGCGTACAGGTTCGGCGTGTAGTACGAGGAAATGTAGTTGGGCGACAGGCTCTGCAGGATGCTCGGCTCGTTGAACAACTGGAAGCTGCCAATGATCGAGAACACCGTGGCAACGACCAGCGCGCCGCGGATCGCGGGCAGCTTGATCGACCAGGCGATGCGCCACTGACCCGCTCCGTCGACCGCCGCAGCCTCGTACAGCGACGTGGGGACCACCCGCAGGGCCGAATAGAAGATCAGCATGCTGTAGCCCACGTACGTCCAAGTCACAATGTTGCCGATCGCTGGCAGCAACAGCGCTGACCGCAACGGGTCCGGCAGATCCACGCCGAACGCGTCGTTGATATTCCCGACCAGACCGAACCGGGTTCCATACATAAAGCCCCACATCAGCGCGGCCACGACGGCAGGCACGGCGTAGGGCATGAAAATCGCGATCCGGAAGAAGCTTTTGCCGTACAACCGTCCGGAGTCGATTGCCAGCGCCACCAGCAGTCCGATCCCGAGCATGATCGGGACCTGCACCACGAGGAACAACGCAACCCTCAGAAGGCCCTCCCAGAACCGGTGGTCCAACAGCGCCTGGCGGTAGTTCCCAATCCCCACAAACGAGTTGCCGCCCACCAACTGATCTCGGAACACGCTGAGGTAAAGCGAGTATGCAACCGGGGCCAGGAACACCAAGGCGAATACGGCCATGAACGGACCCACGAAGCCCCAACCAGTCCACGACCGGCGCGCGCGCCGCACGTCATAGTGCGTCTCGACTACCTGTGCCACGGAGAGACCTCTTCCTTGAGATCCGCTGATGGTTACGTAACCATGTTTACGTAACCATAATGCCATCACCGCCCGGTCGACGTCAATCAAGACGAGGCAAACTGGCCGTCACAATCTGATAACGTAAACATCCAGCGGTCTGTATGGGTCGGTGGTGCCCGACACCCGAACGAGTTGAAGGCAGCCCACGATGACGTCCATGCCGACTGACCCGAGGTCGACTCCCCGAAGCCGCCGCGCGGCGGGGTCGCGGGGCCGCACAGCCGCCTCGATTGCCGACGTGGCAGCGGCCGTCGGTGTTTCGGCACAAACGGTCTCGCGCGTCTCGACCGGGGCGACAAACGTTCAGCCACACACGCGCGCCCGCGTGCTGGCCGCGATGGACGAGCTCGGCTACGCACCGAACGCAGCGGCGCGGGCACTCAAGTCCGGTTCCTTCGCCACCATCGGCGTGATCGCCCACCAACTGGCCCGCACCGGCGAGTCCCACACCGTCGAGGCGGTGGTCCACGCGGCAAACGAAGCCGGGTACACCGTGACTCTGATCGATCTGCAGAGCCCCTCGTCGCAAGACGTCTCCGCCGCCGTCACCCGACTCTCGCACCAAGCCATCGACGGGCTCGTGGTGATCGGTGCCGAGACCACGGCGCCCGCCACGATCTCGCTGCCGCCGAATCTGCCGGTGGTGGTCTCGGACGCCCGGTTCGTCGGTCACCACCCCGCCGTGGGCGGCGATGACGCCGATGGCACGCAGCATGCCGTCCGTCATCTGCTCGACCTGGGGCACCAAACCGTGCACCACCTCGCCGGGCCACCCAGTTCCGTCCCGGCGCGGCAGCGCCTCGACGCCTGGCGCAGCGCTCTGCGCGCAGCCGGCCGCCAGGTACCGGTCCCGTCCCAGGGGGACTGGACCCCGGAGTCCGGCTATCTGGCCGGTCGGCAGATAGCCCATGACCCGTCGATCACCTCGGTGTTCTGCGCCAACGATGAGATGGCCGCCGGACTGTGCCGGGCCCTGCACGAGGCCGGTCGATCTGTGCCCGGTGACGTGTCGATAGTTGGCTTCGACGACATCCCACTGGCAGAATATTTCACGCCGTCGATGACGACGGTCGCCCAGGACTTCCCCGCGATCGCCCACCGACTGGTCGACCTCCTCCTCGAGCAGATCCGCGAGGGGAACGCACTCAAGGATGTGCACATCCTCGTCCCGACGCGACTCGTCGTACGCGTCAGCACCGGACCGCCACGCAGCACTGCGGCATTCTGATTAGCGGACGGTAACGAATGGCGAATTCAGGCGGTCGTTGCAACGGTGGGTGATTCTGGGTTCGATAGTAGTCGTTGCATGGCTTCGGCGGGTGTGGACCAACCGAGGGTTTTGCG
>JAABUN010004310.1_pt1 | contig 19681 bp, 9 predicted proteins | sample 5559311 | NCBI WGS metagenome assembly JAABUN01 (sample SAMN10711877, study PRJNA513370) | rock metagenome | isolation source: Antarctica rocks | place: Antarctica: Victoria Land, Siegfried Peak sud | reverse complement strand
GGTATTGGGGTGCATCCCTGTCCGTTGGGGATAGGTGAGGCGAGGGAGCCAGGTGGTGAGATTGGCGGCGAGGAGATCGGCGAGGGGTGCCAGGGTCTCCGTCCAGCGTTGGCCGTCCGGATCGTCCCAGGTGGCAAGCTCGTGATGCAAGGTCAGCAACCAGCCCCAACCGTAGGGCCGTTCCAGTGTCTGGTGGTTCCCATCGCTGAAGAACCTCACCTCGGCCGCGATGTTCTCCTCGGTCAGCAATTGATCGAGCGCGGCGCGAGCCGTGGCGGCGGGGATGATCTCCGGGACGCGGCGGAGGAGGCGAGCGACAACCCAGTGCATCTCGACGCAGGAATGCCAGTCAAAGGAGCCGTAGAAGGCTGGATGCATCTCCCGGTGGGTCGGATATGGGCCGGGTCCGCTTGCGATGAAGTAGGGCATGTTGGGATATTCGCGGGTGATGTTCGCGAGCGCGACCTGCAGGTAGCCGGCGGCGCGTTCGCGTAGCAACGCTGTCCGGTGGGGTTGGTCGAAGGGCATCGGGTTCTCCTGGCGCGCGGGGCCGTGGCTCTGGCTGGCACTCGCGGGTGCCGGACAACGACACTTCGCTCACGCGCGCCGGCGATCGTTGATCTTTGGGACGGAGATGAGCAGGTCGCGCGAGTTAGCTGAGGTCGGTGATGGCGTGGTCCCCGTAGTAGCGCATGGCATGGCCGCCGTGGGTTTTGAGCACGTCGCGGGCCTCGTCGCGCTTGGCCCGCTCGGGCGTGTGGACCGTCACGAACGACGCGCCGCGCTCGGCCTCCTCAAGATACTCCGCAATGGCGGACTGCTCCTCTGACGGGAAGGCGGCGGCGACACGGGCTAGTGGGCCGCGGTGGTCGATGAAGTCCCTGTAGTTCTTGAGGAATTGCGGTCCGGGGCAGATCTCGGCGGCCGCCTCCGCCAAGCCGGCCTCACGCAGCGCGGCGAGCGCCAGGGTGGCCCGCGACGGGTCATCGATTGCCGCGAGTACGAAGTGGGTGGGGTAATAGCTACCGAGGACGGTCGCGAGTGGATTCTTCGGCTCGGTCATTGATGACGCTCCTTTCCGTGCGGCGTGGCCGCCGACCGTGGCAGACGCCCTACTCTAGCCGATTGCGCCTCATTGGGCCGGGGTCGCCGGGATCATGAGGAGCGCCCGTTCCCCCTCCCTGGTGCCCAGACCAGCAGCCACTGGCTCGATCGGCCTATCATGGCGCGCGGAGGGGCGTGCGCATGGCGGCGGGGCGAGGACGCGATGATAGGGACGGGGCGCCGGCGTCTGAGCGGGCATACCGAGCTCTTGGGCATCGTGATTACCGAGTGCTCTGGGCAGGGCAGTTCGCCTCGACGCTCGGGACTCGGGTGCAGCAGGTGGCAATCGCCTGGCAGGTCTATCTGCTGACGGGGAGCGCGCTGCAACTCGGTCTGCTCGGACTTGTCCGGTTCGTGCCGATCGCGCTGTTTGGCATTATGGGCGGCGTCGTCGCCGATCGTGGCGACCGTCGCCGGACGCTGCTCCTCTCGCAGGTTGCCCTGCTCCTCAGCTCGGCGATGCTGGCCCTGATGACGCTCACGAACTCGGCGTCTATCGGCGCGATCTATGCCGTGACATTCCTTTCGGCGGCGGTGGGAACGGTGGCTGGGCCGACGTATCAGGCGCTCGTGCCGGCGCTGGTCGACCGACGACATCTACCCGGCGCGATGACGATGAATATCCTCGCTTCCCAGGTGGCGGCGGTCTCGGGGCCGGCGCTTGGCGGCGCGATCATCGCCCGCTTCGGGATCGCCCCAGCGTACGGGATGGACGCGCTCTCGTTCGGGGCCGTCATCGCCGCCCTGCTCGCCATGCGGCTCACACCGAGGTTGCCGGGGGCGACCACGCTTGGTCTCGCCGCCGCCCTCGAAGGGCTGCGCTTCCTGCGACGCTCGCCGGCCCTGCTTGGGGTGATGACGGTTGACTTTCTGGCCACCTTCTTCGGCGCCAGCACCGTCCTGATGCCGATCTTCACAACCCGGGTGTTCGGCGTTGGCGCCGCCGGTCTCGGGTTGCTGCTGGCGGCGCCGGCGGCGGGCGCCGTCGTCGCCAGCGTGGTGATGGGCGGGGCGCGGACGGCCCGGCGACCGGGGGCCGGGGTGCTGGTTGCGGTCGCAGTCTATGGCGTCTGTCTGCTTGGCTTTGGGTTGAGCCGGGAGCTCTGGCTGTCGCTGGCCTTTCTGGCCGGGAGCGGTGGAGCGGACGCGGTCAGCATGGCCCTGCGTCATACGCTCCGCAACTTGGCGACCCCGGATACGCTCCGCGGGAGGATCGCGGCGGCGCACGCAACCTTCGACATGGGCGGACCGCAACTGGGCGAGTTCGAAGCGGGGGCGGCGGCGGCGCTTCTCGGGGCGGGGCCGGCGGTCGCCATCGGTGGGCTCGGCACTCTGGTGACCGTGGCGATCGTCGCCCGCCGGGTGCCCGCGATTGCGGCGTATCGGTTTACCGCGGACCCGGCCGGCGCGGCGTGCCGTGGTCTGGTCGAACGCAATCAGGCACCGAACCCGGAATAACCCGAGCGTCGACGAGGGTGGTGCCTGCGATCGCGGAGCGGATTTAGAGAACTCTTGCCCCTGCTGGTGATCAGGAGGCCGGCTCGACGAGATCGCGCAACGCCGCTTGGCGAGGTGAGGATATCGAGGAGAGCGTCGCGGGTGCCGCTGCCCACGGCTGGAGCTCGATGAGCGTCGTCGCCATCGGGCTCGGTTTGGCCGGCGAGAAGAAGAAGCCCTGGCCGATGTCGCAACCGAGCGTCCGCAAAAGGCCCAGGTGCTGGGACGTTTCGACGCCTTCGGCGGTCACCCGCATAGTGAGTGTGTGAGCAAGGTGGATGATCGCTTCGACGATGGCGGTGTCTTCCCGCCCTGGTGCCACGCCGCTGACGAAGGCGCGATCGATTTTCAAGACGTCGACCGGGAAACGTTTGAGGTAGCCGAGACTCGAGTAGCCGCTGCCGAAGTCGTCAATGGCGAGCCCAACCCCGAGGTCTTTCAAGCGTTCAAGGGTGGCACGGTTCGATTCGGCATGCTCCATGACGACCGTTTCGGTGATTTCAAGCATCAAACTACCGGCGGGCAACCCGACATGCTGGAGGATGCCGGCGATCTCGTCGACGATACGCGGATGCTGGAATTGCTTGACAGAAAGGTTCACGCTAACGAGGGGAGCTTGGGAGGCGTACTGATCGAGCCACTGGCGGGCCTGGGCGCACGCCTGTTCAAGCATCCAACGACCGAGGGGCAGGATGAGACCCGTCTCCTCGGCCACGGGAATGAACTCGGCGGGCGGGACGAGACCGCGTTCGGGATGTTCCCAACGAACCAGGGCTTCCATGGCGACGATTCGGCCCGTTCGCAAGTCAATCTCTGGCTGATACTCGACCAGGAAGTTCTCATGCTCCACGGCCCGGCGCAGTTCCGTCTCCAACTCGAGCCGCCGTAGCGCCAACGACCCCATTTCCCGGTCGAAGATCGCGTAGCTCGCCTTCCCTTTCGCCTTGGCCTGGTACATGGCGATGTCGGCCTCTCGCAGCAAATCGCCTGAGCGGTAATGATCGGACCTGCTCAAGGCGATGCCGATGCTCGCGGTGATAAAGAACAATCGCCCGCCGAGGTCGATCGCGGGGGCAAACGCGGCGGCGACACATTCCGCGAGCCGCACGGCTTCCCGGACGTCCTCGACCCCTTCCAGGAGAAGGGTGAATTCATCCCCACCAAGACGGGCCGCCGTATCGCCGGGACGGACGCAGCCCGCGAGGCGCTCGGCAACCGCGACCAACAACTGGTCGCCGGCTTCGTGACCGAGGCTGTCGTTGACGACTTTGAAGCGATCCAGATCCAGGAAGAGGACCGCGGTGGTTTCGCCGCGGCGGGCGGAGCGGTCGAGCGCTTGCTCGAGCCGATCCAGAAAGAGCGCTCGGTTCGGCAGGCCCGTCAGGGAATCGTGGAAGGCCTGGTAGGCAAGCTGCTCTTCCGCTTGTCGTCGCTCGGTGATGTCGCGACTGTTGAGCACGATCCCACGGACGCTGCGGTCGTCGAGCAAATTGTTGCCGATGGTCTCGATGTGCCGCCACGATCCGTCCGCGTGGCGAACCCGATACTCGATCGCCCGACTGGTCCCCGTCGCGGTGATGACCTCGGCGTAGAAGGCGCGGATGAGGTCGAGCTCGTCGGGATGGACGAGCGCGAACGTACTCTGGCCCGTCATTTCCTCAGATCGATAGCCGAGGACACGGGTAACTGATAGACTTGCGTAGCTGATGGTGCCATCAGCCTCAGTGATCAAGATGACGTCCGAGGCGTTACGGACCAGGGAGTGCAAGCGCTCCTGGCTCTCACGCCGGTGGAGATCCTCGGCGAGGGCCACGCTTTCCAACGCCAGCGCCACTTGTGAGCCGAGGGCCTCAAGGCCACCGGGTACGCCGTCCGGCGGTCTCGACTGGCCGGCGACGACAATGACGCCACGCACCTCCTGGGAAATGACGAGAGGGGTCAGAATGGCGGTGCCTGGTCCGGGGTCGAGCGCGAGGTCTCGCCAGAGATTTGGCAACGTAACCCAGCTGACTCGTGCCGATTGTTGGACCATCAAGGCGGCGTAGTCGGACTCTGACAGCTCGTCAAGATCGATCTGCTGTCCGATCGCGGCTGTCGCTTGGCCGCCGGCCGCGGCGACAATCGCGAGCCGTCCTTCCGTCTCGACACCGACGCGTACCTGGGCATCCGGGTGCCGTGTTAGCTCCCGCGCCGCGTCGAGGGCGACCGCGTAGATCCCTTCCCGGCTGGGAGCCGCGACGAGAGAAGCGGCGGCCTTGCGCAGGATCTGTTCGCGCGTGACGGCTCCGCCAAGTTTGTGCCGGGCTGATTCCACTGCCTGAATGAGCCCGCTCATGCGCACGACGACGAGCAAAAAGATAATGGCGGAACCAATGGAGATGATCGGCACATCGACCGTCGCGCCGCGACCCCACTGGATCAGGAGTGCGGCTGGCACGAGGAGCGCCGCCGCCGAGAGGAGGAGGAGGCGTCGTGTCGAGAGGCGGGTTTGCCGTGAGGAACTAGGGGCGTTCACCGCGCGCATCGAAGGATGAAGGGCAGCGGCGCCCCAGAAGACGTACCAGAGCAGCCAGATACCGTCGACCCAGTCGCCGCTCGAGTATCCCGTGGTGAGGACGAGCTCGGCGTAGATGACGTCGGCGACGAGGGTGGAGACGATTGCCAGGAGAACGAGACGGAGCGAGAGCGGCCAGAAACCCGGGGAAAACACCAAGCGGGCCACCACCGCCAGCATCAGCACATCGATCAACGGGTAGGCCATCGAGACCAAGCGCTGTGACATCGACAGCGTCGGGTCAGACGCATAGGGATTCATCAGGAAGACCCAGGAGAGCACCCCGGCGGCGGTGGCGATGATAGCTGCGTCGATCAGGCCGCCACGGTCGCCGCCGGGAACGCGGGTTTGGATGAGGAGGACCAGGGCGGCAACGACGGTCAGGTTGCCGGCGAGGAAGAAGGCATCCGCGATTGAAGGGAACGGGAGCGGTTGCCCAAGGACCGGCTCGTAGCCGTTGATGATGAGATCGCCGACGACGAGCATCGTGAGACCACAGGCGACCAGGAGCCAAGGCGAGGGGCGAGCCGGTTGGAAGGAGCGCACGCCCGCGATAATGGCGAGGACCGCGGAGAGACCAAAGAGCTCGTAGGAGAACGCTTGGATGAGACCCGACAACTGCAAGTAGACGGCAATTGAGACCAAGCCGATCCCGAGGTAGATCGACCAGCCCGCCCGCAGCAGAGAAACCGTGCCGCTGGCGAGTGCGGCCCGGTCGTTGGCGAGGTGAGTCTGGTCGGCGGCGGAGCTCATAAGCACCCGCATCGTCTGTCCCCGTGCACCCGGCGTGGCAACCGTCCCGTATCTCGGGCCGCCGACGTGTCACGAGCGATGGAATGGTCTCTCATGCGGTGAGGTCGGAGGGCATGGAGTTCCACCGGTACTCCTCGTTGCACGTTCCACGCCGTCACTCAACTCAGGATGACGATCACGGGCGAGAGAGCCGGCTCGTGGGCTAGCCGTTCGCGGTTGGGAGGTGACTGTGCCTATCTCCATAATCAATTGTATCGTACAGTGCCTCTTTCACGATCGCGAACTGCTTCATTTGAATTTGATCAGCGAGCGGTCAAGAGGCTACCGGCCAGGTGCGGCCAGTCTCTAGCCAGCGATCGACCCGCACGCCCTTACCGGCGCTGCGTCAAATCGCCGATTGGTCAATGTGCTCACTCATTGATCTACTAGCACCTCGCATGGTATTAGATCGGATCACGTTTGGTATAATCTCGTCAATGATGGAAACGGTCATCTGGGACATAACACTGGCTATGGATGCGGGACGGAACTGGTCCACGCGCGTGGGGTCGGCCGCACGGGGCGGTGACGAGGCTCGATCGAGCCTCGTCACCGCCCCGCCGTCGTCCGTGGGGGACGCATCGACGCCGGTGTGGTCGGCCCAGGGGACGAGCCGGGCGCACCAGGCTGTCAGTCGAGGTCGCGATCTTGCAACTACGAGAGTCGGTGCGAATACCAGTGACCGAGTGGCTAAGGAGATGAGGATCGCAGAGACCGGTGACGGCCAGCACGTAACGACCTCATGGAAGCGGTTGGCGTTGGCGCTATTGGCCGCGGCGTCATTGGTGATCGGGTTTGTCTCCGCCGAGATCACCTTGATCGGTCCGGTCCTCTTTCTGGTGCATTGGCTCGGCTTCTGGTCGGGACTGGCCGTCTTCACATCATCATGCGTGCTTTTCGGCGTGATGATGCTGTGGGTGACGGTTCGTTTCTGGCCCGAGCGGGCGACGCGGGCCAGCCCGGACGTGCTCTCGACCGGGCCGGTCCGCCGGGTGATCCGCACGGTTGCCCGGCGCTCGCGCCCGCTTGGCGCCCTCGGGGTGGCCTGGTATTGCGGTCCCTTCGCCAGCCCGCCGATCTTGCGCGCGCTCGGTTACCAGGGGCGAGGTCTGGTGATCTGGGTGCTGGTCTCCGGTGTTCTCTTTGGTGCCTTCTGGTACAGCTTCTATGGCGGAGGATTCACCCTGCTGACGAGCATGTGGTCGTGACCCGGCGGTCCAGAACCCCACGATTCCCCGCGTTCAAACGACTTGAACGGGGTGATCGGGAAGAGGTGGAGCGCCTGACGGCGGTCGTGCCCCCGTATTCCGACTTCAATTTCGTTAGCCTGTGGTGCTGGGATACGGACGATGTCTGCGAGATTTCGCGTCTCAACGACAATCTCGTCGTCAAGCTCAAAGACTACGCCACGGACGAGGTCTTTCTCTCCTTCCTCGGTCTGAATGCCGTTCCTGAAACGGCCACGGCGTTGCTGGCGTTCGCGCGCCAGCAGGGGATCGAGCCGAGCTTACGTCTGGTGCCAGCCGAGGTGATCGAAGCGAACCGCGATCTCCGACGACATGTGTCCGTCGTGGAGGATCCGGGCAGCTTCGATTACGTGCTGTCAATTGAAGAGTGGGTGGGTCTGCATGGCGGCAAGTTCCGCAACAAGCGCAACGCCATCCACGGATTCGAGCGGAAACATGCGCCGGAGTTTCGCCTGATCGATGTCCATTCGCGTCAGATTCAGCGAGAGATGGTGCAGGTGTTCCTGCTCTGGTCGGAGAAGAAGAAGCGCTTTGGATTGGGCGAGACGAGGAACGAATTGCTAGCCATGCGGCGCGCCTTCAGCGTTGACCGCGTCTGCGATCTCACGTGCTTCGGTGTCTATGAGCAGGATGTGATGCGCGGTTTTTCCATCAATCAAATGCTTGGTGACGGTTACGCGATGGGGCACTTCTGGAAGGCGGATCATAGTTTATCGGGCATTTACGCATACATGCTGCACAACAGTTGTCGCTATTTCGCGGATCGCCAGCTCCGGTTCTTCAACATCGAGCAGGACCTCGGCAAGAGCGGTCTGGCCTTTTCCAAACACCTCTATCGTCCCGCCCATTTGTTCAGGAAGTACGCCATTTCGCCCTTGAGCGAGGTCGCGGCGACCGAGCAGGAAGACGGTGCGCGAACCCGTCGCCGGACAGGGTCGCGCCGACCACCCGCTCCGGAGAAATAGGCTTGGTGGCGACGGAGCGACGACCCCGCTGAGAGCGGCTATGCCATGGCGGACGGCGTGGTCGTGGCGTGTCTCAGTTGCCGCGGCCGCGGGTGAGATCGTCGCCGCCGTTCACCTGCGCCGTTATTCCAGCCGGCCGTAGTAGACCTTCGTGTCGTAGGTGAAGGCCACGGAGCCGTTCGTCTGGGTGGCCGCGAAAATCCGATCCAGTTCGTCGAGCATGGCTTCATGGCCGGGCTGTCGCGGTTCGGGTGCGTAGGACGAGGAGAGGAGCCGGCCGCGCAAACTGGTCAGGTCGAAGTCCTGCTGGTTCCCGAACGTGGCGACCCGGTACGCGCCAGCGCCGAAGAAGGCGTCGAGCGCCGTTGCGTCCGCGGCATCCTGGTGCTGGACCTTCGCGTAGTCGGTGCCGTAGGTGACGAGCATCCGCTCGTAGGCTTCGAGAAACGGGGTACCGGTGGTCCGGCGCTCGTTCCAGATCAGGGCGACCCAGCCCGCCGGACGAAGGATCCGAGCGAACTCGATCCGAGCGCGGACCCGATCGAACCAATGGAAGGCCTGGCCGGCGGTGACGAGATCAACGCTGGCCGGGGCCAGTGTGGTAGCTTCGGCGGCGCCGTCGACACTGTGGAAACGAGGGTGGGCGCCGAGGAGGCGCTCACCGGCCGCGCGCATCTCTAGGTTGGGCTCGACGCCGTAGACGGGGTTGCCATGGTCAAGGAAGAGACGCGTCAGATTGCCGGGACCCGAACCGACGTCGGCCACAACCCAGTCTTCCGTCAGCCCGCAGTCGGTCTGGAGCAGATCGATGACGGCTGGCGGATACGAGGGGCGGTAGCGGACGTAAGTATCAACCCTGCTTGAAAAGCGGCGTGTCGGATCATCCATGAGGGCACCCTACCAGATGGATCGCCGCGCGTTCATCAGCCGATCCGTACGTGAGGCGAGCGGCAGCCGTCCCTCCGGGTTGGTTCACCAGCGGTGCAGCGGCTGTCGCCACTCGCAAGCGTGGCGGGGACGAGCGCGGCCTCGACAGACGCCAGCGAAAAATTGGCGCGCAACTTTGCCGCGGTGGTCAATACGTCCCGGTGCTTGACCGCTCTCAGCACGTGGTGCGTCCGTCAGTAGCCGCACGGTGGGGGAACGCCCGGTTGCGCTGACCCGGTCAGACGGGTCACGACGATCCTACCGCCGCCGTAGATGGTACCTCGTGCCTGAACGGGGAAGCGGATGGTCGGTGCCGTTCCCACCCACGTCGTGGTCGCGCATGGCGTACAACCGCTGATCGGCGACCGCGACCAACGTCGTTGGCTGGGTGCCGTCATCGGGGAGCGTCGCGACCCCGTAGCGGACGGTCGCACTCCTGCCTTCCTCAGACCCGTCTTCCAACAACTCACGCCGGATTTCCGCCGCGACACGTGACGCGTCGTCCCCGCCCGCCCCACGCATGATCACCGCGAACTCGTCCCCGCCGTAACGGGCGACGACGTCCTCGGCCCGGACCGCGCGGCTGACAACCTCTCCCACGCGCCGGAGGAGGGTGTCGCCCGCGAGGTGACCAGCGGCGTCATTGATTTCTTTGAGTCCTTCCACGTCCATCAACACAACGCTGAGGGGTCGGCCCGCCGCTGTATCCGCAGTCAAGGCGTCATAGAACGCGCGGTGGTTGGCCAGGCCGGTTAGGCCGTCGGTGGTGGCGGCGCGCTTGGCGGCGTCGTGGAGTTGGGCGACGTGGACGACCACCGCGACTTGGCCGGCGACCGCGGTCAGCACCGCTTCATCCGCCGCGGTGAATGCCGCGATCCGGTCAGACTCCACGTTGATAACGCCGATACGGTGGTCTTCGACGATCAATGGCACGGCCAACTCAGATCCTTGCTCCAGGGAACGCTCGGAGTGGTACCGGGGCTCGCGTTGGACATCGGGGACGTTGCGCGGGCGACCGGTGCGAACCACCTCGCCCAGGACGCCAATATCGAGCGGCTGACGGTAATCGGATCGGATCATGGCCCCGATGCCGCTATACGCGGCCAGTGCCAGCTCATCCCGATCGCGGTCGATCAGCATCAGCATCACATCCTGATACCCGAGGCGACGCCGCACGATGTCCGTGACACGAGCGAGGAAGGTCGGGAGGTCCGGGATGTGGCGCATCTCGCCCGCCAGCTCCACCAGCAGACCGAGCGCCCGCGTGTCACCCATCTGGCCGGCGACCGGCGTGCTGGAGTCCGGGTCGCTCGCTGCCAGCCCGGGGCTGGAGGCGGCCAACACGCCAGGCGCGGTCGGCCTGGTCGACTCGTCGGAGAGAAGCACCTCGGCGAGCGCCTCGACGACATCGGGGCGGAACTGGCTGCCGGCCGTCCGGCGCAACTCCGCGATCGCCTCATCGAGTGGTCGAGCCGGCCGGTACGGTCGGGCGGTGACCATCGTATCAAAGGCGTCGACGCAGGCGATGATCGTGGCCCCGAGGGGGATCGCGTCGCCACGTAACCGATCGGGATAGCCGTGACCATCGATCCGTTCATGGTGGTGACGGACCAGCGGCACCAACGGCTGGAGGGTGTCGGCCCCGGAGGAGATCAGGATATTGCCGCCGGTGGCGGCGTGCTCGACCATGATCGCGCGCTCGGCATCGTCAAGGGGACCCGGTTTCTGGAGGATGCCGTCGGGGACGCCGATCTTGCCGATGTCATGGAGCAGCCCAGCCAGCTCGATGGCCTCCGCCTCGGCCTGATTGAGACCCATCGCGACGGCGATCCTGCCCGCCAGGCGACCGACGCGCTCTGAATGACCGTGAGTCAAGGGATCCTTGGCGTCAACCGCGGAGACCAGCGCCTTGACGCCAACGAGGTACAACTCGCGGTTTCGCGAGAGGAGATCGGCGTGGCGAATGGCAGCGGCCGCGTGCTCGGTGAGGACGCGGAACACCGAGAACTCCTCCGGGGTGAACGGCGTCTCGCCAACGCGGCTGAGCAGGAGGACGCCGACGACATGACTCGCGACCACAAGCGGCGCGACCATCACATGCTGCCCCTCGGCGCGGTAGCGGGCATCGTCCCGCGCGTAGAGGGAGCGGGGGTCAACGTGGGCGTTGTTGACCAGCTCCGCCTCGCCCGCGACAAAGGCATGGCCAACGAGACCCTGGCCGACGTCGAAGGTCCAGTCCGACGCGTCGAAGTCCACCCCATCGTCGCGGCTAAAGGTCGGGCAGAGGCGCGCGCCGTCGGCGGTCACCCGATAGGGGGCGATGACCTCATGCGGGACGAGCGCGGTTAGCTCGTTGGCTAGGACGTCGAGCATGGTGACGAGATCTGGGGCCGAGGCTAGCGATCGCGTGATCGTCAGTACGGCTTCCAGGTCCGCGGCGTGGCGGGTTGCCGCGTCCCGGCTGGCGATGGTATCGGCATGGAGCTGAGCGAGCGCCAATGCGGCCGCGGCCTGCTGGGCGATGGTTCCGAGTGTGCGCTGATCGTCCTCGTCGTAGGCTCCGGGATCGTATCGCTGGACGGAGAGGACGCCGATCAGATCGTCGCCGCGGAGCATCGGCACGAAGAGTGCTGACTCGGATCGTTTGGTGCGGTAGCCAACCTGCAGGCCGGGCTCGGTGATGGGGTCGGGATCTCGGGTCTTGAGGTAGGCGCGGTGGGTTTGGATCACGTGCCAGGTGGGGCCAGCGGTGAGGCGTAAGCGCCGCCCGCGGGAAACCCACTCCTGATCGACGATGTAGGGAAACCAGATCTCCTCCTCCCCCTTCCCCACCAGCGCGACGAAAAAGGCGTCGGCGGCCAGTACGCGGCTTACCTCGGCATGGATGATCGCGCACAACTCCTCGACCTTGAGGCTGCTGGCGAGCGCAAGGCCGACCTGGTTGAGGAGCGCGAGGTGATCGGCGCGGCGCTCAGCGGCAGCGGCGTCACGGGCCCGGAGGATCGCGAGCCCCGCCTGATGACCCATCGCTTGGAGGAGCGCGACCTCGTCCGCGGTGAAAAACCGCTCCTCGTCGGTCTGCCAGACGTACAAGACACCCTGGGTCACGTCGGCGGCCACGAGCGGAACGACGAGATCGGTGCGTCGCCCTGGGGGAGGGAAGGGCGGCGGGAAGGCGGTGTTCTGACCCCGGAACAGAGGCTGGCGGGTGCGGATGACTTCCGCCTCGGCGGGGAACTTGTGGGGCGGCAGGCCGTCCACCGCGTCCGCATACTCGGCACCGTAGGCAACTCCGTGGTAACCCGAAGCAACCGTTTCGACGGCAGCTCCATCGTAGGCGTGAACTTCGGCGCAATCGACACCAACGGCCTCGGCCGCAGTGGCTGCCAGCGCGGGCATGAGCCGCTCCAGCGAGCCCACCTCATTCAGCGTCGCGGCGACGCGAAGCAGCGTGTCGGTGTGGGTCTGTTGTCGCCGCTGCGCCGCCGCCAGTCGCGCCCGGTCAATCGCCTGCGCGGCCTGCGCCGCGAGCTCCTGGCCGAAGGGCACCGCTCGTGGTGGGAAGGGACGTGGGGACCGCGAGTAGAGATTGAGCTTGCCCAGGCATGCTGTACCTACGAGGAGCGGCACCATCATCGCGCTCCGGACACCATCTGCCGCGTAGGCGTGCTGCTCGTGCACGGAAACAGACGGATCGTCGACCAGGAAGCGTCGCGCTGTCCGTTCAACGAGCACGGACCGGCTCGTTGGCCAATCGGCGAGGGCGTAGCGGTGACCAGGCGTGGCCACGCCGGACCAGTCCGAGAGGGACTCCTCCGCCACGCCCTCCGTTTCATCACTGCCGGGGTGCCAGACGTCGATGCCGCAGCATTCAGCGCCGGCGACGCCAAGCGCGGCGCGGCAGACCCCGGCGAGGATGGCGCTCAGGTCCGCGTCGGAGACGAAGGCCTGACTGACTTTGAGGAGCGCCGCTTGCTCCTGCGCGCGCTGCTGAGCCTCCGCCAACAAGCGGGTGTTTTGGACCACGAGCGCAGCCTGCCGGGCAAGGTCCTCGGCGAAGTGCATCTCGTGGGCCGAGAAGGCGTGCCGATGGCGGGAATCGAGGTTGAGCATCCCGAGGCAGGTGTCGCCGACCAGAAGGGGGACGAGCAGGACGCTGCGAACACCCAAATCATCAAAGGTGCGGCGCTCGGCCTCCGCTAGGAATGGAGCGTCGGCCTCAAAGCAGAGGGGCTGCCGGCGCGTCAGGACGCGACGCGTCGTCGGCCATTGTTCGAGCGGGTAGCGTGCGCCGGGAACGTCCGCGCTGACCCAGTCTGGCACGGTCTCGTTCGCGACGATCCCGGTTTCGTCGGTCTCGGGGTGCCAGAGCTCGACCGCGCAGCACTCGGCGTTGCCGACACCGAGGCAGGCGCGGGCCACTTCGGCCATTACCGTCGTCAGGTCGAGGCTGGCGGTTGCCGCTTGGCTCACTCGCAGTAGTGCCGCCTGCTCTTGCTCGCGCTGGTGGGTCGTCGCCTCCATCGATTTGCGCTCGGTGACGTCGCGCGCGTTCACTACGATCCCGCCGACGCTCGGGTCCGCGAGCCGGTTCGCGGCCACCACCTCCATCCACCGCGGTGATCCGTCGCGGTGGCGAAGCCTGGTCTCGAAGCGGTCGATCGCGCCTGGACGCCGGCCGAGGTCAGGGAAGAAACGCCGCTCAGGGTCCTCCTCGTCTGGATCGTGAATGTCCGCAAAGGGGTGCCCGAGCAGGTCGTCCGGTCTGTAGCCAAGAATGCGCTCATAAGCGGGACTGAGGTAGCGGCAGACGCCGTCTCCATCAAGGACGGCGATCAGGTCCGTCGCGTGCTCGAGCAGCGATTGCAGGCCTGCCCCGCCCCAGGCGTGGCAGGCCCTCCGCCGGGCCGGGCTCGGCGGCATCCTGGACCTGGTTGGCCCGTGCTCCTTCGGCGGTGTGAGGCGCGGGATAGGTGGTGGTGAGGTCGTGGTCGGTACGCCTGCCGCGATGAGTCTGTGATGGGACGGGGGCATTCTGGACGGGGAGGTCCTCGCGGTCGGCGGAAAACAGATCGTCCGTCGGTCCGGTCATGACGGAATCCTCGGCGTCGTTACCCCTGGGCTTCGCGGCCCAACTGAGCCGACCGGTCCGGAAATCTTCACGTTGGTGGAACAGTTTAGCCCGTGATGTCGTACGTCGGCTAGATAGACTGATCTGTGGCAGCCCAGATCGGCATGGCATCCGCCAGAGACAGCCGAGCTCTGTCATGGCGGAGTCCGGTGCTACCTCCGCAAGGATTAGACCGGGACGTCGGGCGAGGCCTTTTCCCAGAAGAGGCGGAGCCGCTCGTGGAGGGCGGCATGCTCGACGCGTTCGAGCGCCGGGTCGGTGGCGAGGAGCGTCTCGGCGGCTTGCCGCGCCCGGTCTAACAACCGGGTGTCGAAGGCGCCGTCGAGCCAACTCATCTCTGGTAGCCCGCTTTGGCGGGTGCCGATGAAGTCGCCGGGGCCGCGCAATTCGAGGTCCTTTTCGGCGAGGACGAAGCCGTCGTCGGTTTCGACCATCATCCGCAACCGCTCCTCGCCGTCTGGAGTCGTCTCTTCCGCCAGCAGGAGGCAATAGGATCGGGCGCCGCCACGCCCCACCCGGCCGCGGAACTGATGAAGCTGAGCGAGGCCGAAGCGGTCGGCTCCTTCAATCAGCATCACGGTCGCGTTCGGCACATCGATGCCGACTTCGATGACGGAGGTCGAGACCAGCACGTCGGATTCCCGATCGCGGAAGGCCGTCATCACGGCGTCCTTGTCCTTGCCGCTCATCCGGCCATGCAGCGTCGCGATGCGCAAGTCTGGGAAGACGTCAGCCTGCAGACGCTGCGCTTCATCCACCGCCGCCTTCGCCTCGATCGCTTCGGAGGCCTCGACAAGCGGGCAAATGACGAAAACCTGATGGCCCCGGCCCACCTCTTGGCGGACCAAGTCGTAGGCCAGGGAGCGGTCCGGGCCTAAGAAGCGGCGGGTCTCGATGGGGACGCGGCCGGGTGGTCGCTCGCCGATCACGGAGACGTCGAGATCGCCGTTGAGGACCATGTTCAAGGTGCGCGGAATGGGGGTCGCGGTCATCGACAGGAGGTGCGGTTGGGCCCCGGTCGCTTTGTCAGGCAAACCGGCTCGCTGCCGGACGCCGAACCGGTGCTGCTCGTCGACGACGGCGAGCCCGAGCCGGGCGAACGTGACGGTCTCCTGGATCAGGGCGTGGGTGCCGACCAGGACATCGATCTCGGCCCGCTCGACTCCGGCCAGCGTCGTCCGGCGCTCGGCGACCCGGGTGCTGCCGGTGAGCAGGGCGACGATCGGGCGGTCCACCTCAGGGAGCCCGGCGTAGAGACCGCGCAAGTTGTGGTAGTGCTGTTCGGCCAAGATCTCGGTTGGGGCCATCACCGCGGCCTGCCGAACGTTGGCGCGGGCAACCAGGACCGCGGCGGCGGCGACAACGGTTTTGCCGGAGCCAACGTCGCCCTGGAGGAGGCGGGCCATTGGGCGGGATTGCGCGAGATCGCCGAGGATTTCGGTCAGCGCCCGGTCCTGGGCGGCCGTCAGCCGGAAGGGGAGTTGCTGGCGGAAGCGCCGGAGCAACGTCTCGTCGAGGGCAAAGGGGATGCCGCCGAAGGCCTGGCGCTCGCGCTTCCGGCGGACGAGTCCGAGCTGGAGCAAAAAGAGGTCGTTGAAGGCGAGACGCCGCTGCGCCAGCTCCAGCTCCGTCTGACTCTCCGGATAGTGGACCTGCTCGTAGGCCCGGCGTAAATCCGGCAGCGCCAGCTCGCCTGGGGCGTCGCGAACGGTGTCCGGGAGGAAGTCGGTGACCCGGTCGCGGGTGGCGTCGAGGGCGGCGCGGGTGAGACCGCGCAGCGTCTTCTGGGCCAGGCCCTGGGTGAGAGGATAGACGGGAGTCAGGCGTCCGGTGGAGAGGGTTGGCGTGCCGTTGCCGGCGATCTTCTCCCACTCCGGCGAGGTAAAGCTGGGCGTCCCGTATCCGGGATCGAGGGTGCCGCTGACGGCGATCTCGTCGCCGATCGCGACCTGGCGGGCAACATACTGGTTGAACCAGGTGACCCGGACGCGACCGGTGGCATCGGCAATTTGGGCGACGACCCGCGGCGGACCGGGACCGCGCACTTCGCGGAGGTCGATGACCTCGCCGCGGACCGTGACGTCGCCACCGGCGAACCCCAGCGCCGTCCCGATCGGCTCGGTCCGCGAGTAGTCGATGTGGCGTCTGGGAGCGAGCGTCAGCACGTCCTCGACCGTGCCCACGGCGAGGTTCGCCAGCTTCTTGGCGACCGCTGGTCCGACCCGCGGCAAATCGGTGACGGGGGCGGTCAGCGGAAGAGGTCTGACGTCAGGTGGGGTGCGCTCTTGCCTCACCGCCGGCTTCGGACCACCACGGATCGGCGCGATCGCCCCTGGCAGCTTGCCGAATGGCGCGGCGGGGGCACCGGCCTCCCGCAGGTGAGGGCGGAGAGCGTTCAGCGCCGCGGCGAGCCGGGTGAGCTCCTCCTTGCGTTGGTCGTGGGGGAGCGACCGGTACGCGGCGAGCTGGCGCTCGATCGAGGCGACGGCGGTGGCGGCTTGTTGGCTCTCCGCGCGATCGCGAAGTCGTTTGACGTAGGCATCGACCATCCGCAGCGGCATGGCCGCTCGACATCCATCCCGCCACTCCCGGCGCAACGCCTCGAGGGCGCTGTCGACGAGATCACTGGGAGGATGAAGACGGGGGGCTGGGGTGGTTGGTTGGGTTGGGTTGGGGCTCACGCGGTCGCTGGTCCATGGCCGGCGGGGCGGGCGGCGCGTTTGGAATGGACGTCAGTGTACCCCAAAACCGGAGCATCACCCCAGGCGACCCTACGGATTGTCGCCTTCGAAGACCGCCACGCCAACCGCCCCGGGACCGACGTGGCTGGCGATGACCGGCCCCATCTGAACGATCGCGATCTCGTCGCGCGGGAGTCCGGTGGCGGCGGCGAGGCGATCCGCCAAATCCGTGACGTCGGGCCCGCCGCCGCCGCTACCACTACTGAGAACGCTCAACCGCTCGACGTGCGGGAGCTCGTTGACGAAGTCGATCAGACCCTGGATCGCCTTGCCACGGGTCCGCGTGCGCTCGAATGGCACGACCTGACCCTCATCGACCCGGAGCAGGGGCTTGAGCTGGAGGACACCGCCGATCAAGGCCGCCGCGCGGCCGATCCGCCCGTTGCGCTGAAGGAACTCCAGGGTATCGACGAAGAAGACGACGTGGTGGGCTGTCGTCTCCGCCCGGAGCTGACCGGCGATCGCTGGCGCGTCCAGACCCTGCCGCGCCAGATCGGCCGCCCGCCAGGCCTGATGGCCAAGACCCATCGACCCATTGCGGGAATCGACGATCTCGACGGGGATCAGGTCCGCGACGGCCCCGGCGGCGAGGGTAGCGGCTTGGAGCGTGCCGCTCAGTTTTGCGGAGAGGAGAACGGCGACGATCCCGTCATGGTCGGTGGCCAGGCGCCGAAAGATTTCCTCGAAGAGGGCGGGGCTGGGCTGTGACGTGGTTGGGAGCGCCGGTGCCCGCGCTAGGCGGGTCATGAACTGGTCCGTGGTGAGATCGACCTGATCGCGGAAGACCTCGTCGCCAAACTGAACGTTGAGCGGCACCACCGTGATGCCGAGCCGATCGCGCAGATCGGCGGGAAGGTCGGCGGTGCTATCGGTAACGATCGCGACGCGCGCCATGGCCTCTCCCGTGTTCAAAGCCACCACTGCCCGGCTACTCGACGGCGATGACGTAGAGGTAGTGGGGTTGGTTGCCGTCGTGAATCTCGACCGTCAACCGCGGCCGGTTGGCGACGAGGAGCGCCTGGAGCTCCTCGGCGTGGTCGCGGGTGGCCCCCTCGCCCACAAAGATCGTCACCAGCTCGGCCTGATCCAGCCCCGCCCGCGTTAGGGCCGCGCCGGCGACGGTGACCGCCTCGTCCCCGGCGGCGACCATTCGATCGTCGACTAGAGCGATCACCTGGCCGCGGGTGGCGCGGACGCCGTCGATAGTCGCGTCACGGACCGCCCGCGTCACCTCGACGGTGCGGACGCCGTCCAAGGCCGCGGTCATTCGTCGTACATTCGCGTCCAGCGCGTCGTCGGGGTTGAAGGCAGCGAGGGCGGCGAGCCCTTGGGGGACGGAGTGACTTGGGACGACGGCGGTGTGTTTGGTCGCGAGCGCCGGTACCTGGTTGGCGGTGAGGAGGATATTCCGGTTGTTTGGCAGGAGGATGACCTCGGCGGTCGGAGCCGACTCGACCGCCGCCAGCAATTCCTCGATGCTCGGATTCATCGTCTGTCCGCCGGTTACGAGCCCGGCGGCGCCCATCGAGCGGAGGGCGGCCGCCAACCCCTCGCCAGCCGCGACCGCGACCACGGATAGGGTGCCAACCGGCGCGGGGAGCAACCTGTTGGGGGCGGCTGGCGCCCCGCCCCGGCTGACGACGTGGGATGCGCGCTCGGCGGCCAGAGTCCGCGTCTGCAACTGCATGTTGTCGATCTTGATCTGATCGAGCTCGCCGAGGCCAGCGGCGTAGTCAAGGACGCGACCGGGGTTGAGCGTGTGCAGGTGGACCTTGAGCAGACTGGCGTCGCCAACGACAACGGCCGACTCGCCCAGCGCCGCCAACGCGGCGCGTGCCCGGTCGACGTCGATCCCCGCGCCGTGGACCACGAAGTTGGTGCAATAGCCGGCGGCATCACCATGTGGCTCGGTCAGATGATCGAGGAAGGCCATCGCCGATCCCGCGGTGGCGACAGGCGGTGGGACACGATCGCCATTGACCGAGACCTCGCCACGGGCATAGCGATCGAGACCTTCTAGGAGATGAACGATCCCTTGTCCGCCGGCGTCGACTACGCCCGCCTGGCGGAGGATCTCGAGGAGTCGCGGCGTGGTGGCGAGGGCGTCGCGGGCGCCTTGAAGCGCCGCGGCGAGGACGACCGGCAGCGACGCGGACTGGGCTGCCGCCGCCGTCGCCTGCTCGGCGGCGACGCGGACCACGGTCAGCATGGTTCCTTCGACCGGTTCGAGGACGGCCCTGTAGGCCAGGTCGCGCGCGCTACTGAGACCGCGCGCGAGATCGCGCCCGTCGATCTCGGTGCGGCCGGCGATGGCGGTCGCGAAGCCCTGGATGACCTGGGATAGGATGACCCCGGAATTTCCCCGCGCGGCGAGCAGCGCCCCACGCGCGGTGCTCGCCGCCACCTTCCCCGCGTCACCGCTGGCGGCGAGCGCGAGGCGTCCCGCGTCGACCGCGCCGCGCATGGTCAGGAGCATGTTGGTGCCGGTGTCGCCGTCGGGCACGGGGAAGACGTTGAGGGCGTTGATCGCGTCGCGGTGGGTGGCGAGCCAGGCGGTCGCGGTCTCGGCCGCGGCGAGGAGCGCGCGACCGCTCGCCGTAGGAGCGGTCGTCGCCACCGTTTCGCCAACGCCGATGTCTCTCACGCTTCTGACCTTCACCTCGCGCCCGTCCGCGGCGAGACCGCGCGTTGTCTGTGCCACGGCACGTATGCTAGGATGCCAC
>JAABUN010004309.1_pt1 | contig 19683 bp, 29 predicted proteins | sample 5559311 | NCBI WGS metagenome assembly JAABUN01 (sample SAMN10711877, study PRJNA513370) | rock metagenome | isolation source: Antarctica rocks | place: Antarctica: Victoria Land, Siegfried Peak sud | reverse complement strand
CAAGGCATTCAACGCCCTCACACGACTCAAGGCCCTGCCCGAGCTCATCTGCGGCTTCTTCCGCGACCCGGACCTGGCCTACATCACATGCTAAGCGTAGGTCCACCTACTAACGATCTGCTTAGTAACCGACAATGACCTGTGGCCAGAAGCGCCGGGCGTTCGGGAGTGTTCTGGCTTCCGGACGCCCCTGACCGTATGATCTCTGGCGAACTGCAGGCCGACGGCACAGGGGTACTTCTGCGGTTGTTCGAGCCGCTCAGCCCGGCCGCTGACACATGGGACGGCGCGATCGGCCCCACTCCTGTCAATGACCCGCTCGTCCATGGCAGGCTGCTCGATGGGCCGGAGGACGTGACCGTCCTTGGGGTGTCCGGGGTGACGTTGCGGGCTCCATTTGCGCACGGACACCTGGATTTGTTGGCCGACGCCGCGCTCCTCGGCGGCCACGCTGACGGCAAGTCATTCGATCGTGTCAGGATTCAATTCGACGTCCTCGACGCGTGGGCGGACCCTCCGCCGCTGGTCCTCGACGACGACCCCTCGCTCGAGCGGGCGGTCGTCCGGATCGAGGACCTCGAGCTCGCGGCCGCACGGGTCGGGCCGGCTCAGATCCGCTTGCTGTCGCTTGTTCATGGGCGGTGGGGTGACAGCGTCCATCTGGACCAAGACGTCGTCTTTGACGTCTCCGCCGAGCTGGCCGGGATTGACGAGTGGGCCCGGGAGTGGGTTCGGCCCCTCGGTGACCTGCTTGTGGTTTGTCTAGGCAGGCCGGCCACGGTCACCGACATGAGAGTGCTCTGCCTTGACGACCACCGCGACAGGGTGTGGCTTCGAGTCGTGCGAGGGCTCGTTCAGCCGGAGCCGTCCAAGCCCGAGCCGGCCCGTATGCGTAGCTGGGACGCCCCGACGCTGCTGCTTCCGGACGACTCGTCCCTGCCGTTCGCCGAGCTGCTTCCTACGTGGTTCAGCATGCTCGACGACTTAGGCGAGGCCGTGACGCTGCTGTGCGCGCCCCACTATGCGCCGTTCATGTTCGGCGAACACCGGTACGCCAGTACGTTCCAGGCCGCTGAGGCCCTCGCTCGCCGCGTGTTCCCGGGCAAGGAAATGACGCGGAGGGAGCACCGGGCCCGAGTCGACGCGGTCGTGAACGCCGCCGCCGCTGCAGGCGTGCCCGACGATACGGTCAGGTGGGCGCAGAACCTCCTGCAGGCTAGGAATGACCGAACCCTGCGAGCCTTGCTCCAGGACCTGCTCGACGACGCCGGGCCCGTTGGCGCGGCGGTCAGGTCCGCCGCGCCCGACGCGCCTGCTCGCATGGCGCGAGCCCGGACAAGCGTCAGCCACGGAGGGGCCCCACGAGAGAGCGCGCACGTCCAGTACTGGCTAGGCCAGACCCTGGCGTGGATCGTGCGGATGCACCTGCTGCGAGAGGCAGGCGTCCCGCCAGACATCATCTCAGACCGCGTCCTGGCCAAGGCCGGCTTTCGGCAGGCACTGGACCAGATCATGCTGCCGACGTCGACCACACGCTCGTGACACGTCGCCTGCGTCGGGTCGCTTGCCAGGAGTTCACCTCAACCCCGCGCGCAGGGCACGCCGGGTCAGGGCGAAGTGCGGCTACTCCATGAAGAGTCGGCTGCAAGATGTTCTAGTGAGGAAGAGCCAGCGGGACGGCGCACCGGTGGCGGCTGGTTCATAGCCCTGAAGCTTGTCGTTCGTAACGTGTAGGGCGTGATCGTCCTGGGTTCCCGCAGCAAGAGCCAGCCGCCCCCTCCGCACGTCGTACTCGAGGCCCTGGTGTCACCGAATCGCGACCCGGAGCGGCAGTGGCTCACGTTGCTGTACGACGAGGTCGAGCCGCAGGTCCTGTCCGTTGACGGTACGTCAGTGGTTTGGAGCTCGCTTTGGACCAAGCGCCCGAAGGCGGAGGTGCACTGCGATGTCCAAGGTGGCCCGTCAGGCACCGAGCTCCTGTGGACACTCCAAGATGTCGACGACCCAGGCCCAGCGCTAACGGGCCACATGTGCAAGAGGCTGAACGAGCTCATCAACCGCGATCTGCGCTACAGCTTTGGGCAGTGATTGCGCTCGCCGGACCCGGCGCCCGCCGCTTCGGCCAGGTCGTGACGTGCCTCTGACCTTTCTCCGACGAGCAACCCTGCCAGGGAGTGCCGTCAGGCGGTACGGAGCGGTACACTTGAACCATGACAGTGACAAAGCAAGAGAAGATCCGACGGGACATCCGTACCAAGATCGCGGGCGGCGGGTACCCAGTGGGGTCCCGCCTGCCGTCGTACGCCGAGATGGAGCGGCAATATGGCGTCGGGACCAACGTGTGCCAGGGCGCAATCATCGACCTCGAGAACGAGGGGCTGGTGCGGAGCCAGCGAGGCGTCGGCAAGTTCGTACTCGCCCAGCCGACGGCTAGCAGCGTGCCGGTCACGCCTTTGACGCCGGTGGGCCCCGCAGAAGCGCTCATGTCAGTCCTGCTCGGCATCAGAGAGGCCGTAGACGCCGCCCTAGAGCACCTTGATGCGCTGACAGCCTCCGCACATCACCCGGCGCAGTAGGCGATCGTCTGCGGGATGACCGGTTGCCAGCCTCTCGGCGGAGGTCTTCCGAGATGCGGCCGCTCAGTCGCGGGGCCCTCGGGCTGCGTTCCGCTCTGTCGGTCTGAGGTACAGCTGCAGGGTGTTCTTGCTGTCCCGCCACACGAGCAGGGCGGTGACCAGCGAGATCGCGCCGCTGGCCGCCATCTGCATCGGGTAGGACCCCTCCCACAGCACGCCGAACAGGAACAGGGCGCCGAGCAGGGCTTTGGCGTAGCCGGCGACGAAGTAGGAGAAGTCCAGGTGCAGCCACATCAGGATCAGCAGGTGGGCCCCGTCCGCGATCATCAGGATGCCGGGCAGCACCTCGGGGTGCTCCTCGCGCAGGTAGAACATCGTCGGTAGTGCCGCGAGCTCGGTGAGGGTCGCGAACATGACCAGGGAGGCGTAGCCGGGGTGGCCCCATAGCCGGGCCCCTTGCAGCTTGGCGAGAACGACGCCGAGGACCGGCACCGCCAACCCGCCGTAGAGCAGCCACTGGACCCGGACCGAGGGTGCGACCTGCGCCAGGAGTGCGCCGGTGAACCAGAACATGGCGCCGGCGAGGAGGAAGGCGCTCCCGCCTCGCGTGTCGGAGATGAAGCGCAGCCGGGCGCCTCGACACCCAGCTCTTCTTGGCTCGACACCTTGGCGATGAACGGGATCCGCACGCCACACCCTTCCATCAGTCATCTCCAGATGGGGGTGTCACGCTACGACGGGGCCAGTGCCGCGGAATCGCAACTGCCACCGGCAGAGGTCGTCACCGGTTGGGGATCGTCTAGGGACAAGGTCGTCGTTCCCTGTGAACCGCAGCGCTTAGCGGCTGATTCTTGCAGCCCTATGCGGCCAATCGGTGGGCCAGGTTGGGGACGGAAAGGAACTGCAGCTCGGCGACGCGCTGGGCCGTCACGTGCGGCGCCGGCGCGTGACCCGCCCGACCGGACCCGACCGGACCCGACCGGTCCGGGCGCGCGGACCAGCCGGCGTTTCACCCGCCGTCGCACCGGTGAGACCGGACAGGCCGAGTCCGGCCGTCCCGAGGAGAGTTCATGTCCGGTCCGCTGCCCCGCCAGTCTGCCCCCGCGCTCGACCTGCCGCTCGTTGGCGGCGGCCGCTTCGAGCTGGCCGCTTCCGCCCCCGACCAGTTCACCCTCTTCGTGGCCTACCGCGGCGTGCACTGCCCGCAGTGCCAGAAGCAGCTGTCCGAGCTCGACGGCCGGCTCGGCGAGCTGCGCGAGGTCGGCGTGGACGAGGTCGTCGCGGCCAGCGGCGACGACCAGGAGCGGGCTGAGCGGGCCGTCCGCGAGTGGGAGCTGGCCAACCTTCGGGTGGCGTACGGCATGGACGAGGCCACCATGCGCGCCTGGGGCCTCTACCTCAGCAAGGGCCTGACCGACAGCGAACCGGCCCGGTTCAGCGAGCCGGGGCTGTTCCTGGTGCGCCCCGACGCCAGCCTGTACTCCGCGCACGTGCAGTCCGTGCCGTTCGCCCGCCCGCGCCTGGACGACCTGCTCACGGCCCTGGCCTTCGTCCGCGAGCAGGACTACCCGGCCCGCGGCGAGGCCTGAGCGTCGCCCGCCCCCCCACCCCTAATCCCCCGAGGAGTTCTATGCCGCAGCGCCCGTCCGTCGTCGTCTTCGACGTTAACGAGACCCTGTCCGACCTGTCCCCGATGGCTGACCACTTCGCCGACCTGGGCGTGTCCGGCTCGATGGCACAGCAGTGGTTCGCCGGCCTGCTGCGCGACGGCTTCCCGCTGACCGCCGCGGGCGCCTCGGAGACGTTCTCCGTGGTCGCCGACGGCGTGCTGCGCACCCTGCTGGCGCCCGAGGAGCTCGACCGCGACCTGGAGGAGGCCGTGCAGCACGTCATGAGCGGGTTCACCGCCCTGTCGGTGCACCCGGACGTGCCGGACGGGGTCCGGGCGCTGCGCGATCTGGGCCTGCGCCTGATCACGCTGACCAACGGCTCGACCGCGGTCTCGGACCAGCTTCTCGGCCGGGCCGGCCTACGCGAGGCGTTCGAGACGCTGCTGTCGGTCGAGGACGCCGGGGCGTGGAAGCCCGACCCGGCGTCCTACGCCTACGCCGCGTGCACCTGCCGCGTCCACGCCGCGGAGATGCTGCTGGTCGCCGTGCACCCGTGGGACATCGACGGCGCCTCGCGGGCCGGGCTGTCCACGGCGTGGGTCTCGCGCGCCGGCGCGGACTACCCCAGCCACTTCCGGCCACCGACGCACACGGTCCGGGTGCTGCCCGAACTGGCCGCGCTGCTGGCGCCGTGAGCGGCCGCGACGGCGTAGAGGTCGTCCGCCGGGAGCTCGAGGTGGACGGGACGATGCTGTCCACCCTGACCGCGGGCGACCCGTCCGCGCCCCCGCTGCTGCTGCTGCACGGCACGTTCTGGAGCCGGGTGTGGCAGCCCGTCCTGCCGGCCCTCGGCGCCCGGCACCGCTGTGTCGCGCTCGACCTGCCGGGCTTCGGGCGCAGCGCAGGTGAGCTCGACGTCGAGCAGGCCACCGTGCCCGCGCTCGCCGGCGTCGTTGCCCGAACCGCCGACACGCTCGGCTGGGAGCGCTTCGACCTCGCCGCCCACGACATCGGTGGCGGCATCGCGCAGCACCTGGCCGCCACCACCGGCCGAGTCACGAAGATGGTGCTCATGAACGCCGTGATGCTCGACTCCTGGCCGGTCCCGGCGGTCGAACGCTTCCGCGACCCCGACGTGCGGGCCGCCACGACCGGCGCCGACCTCGTCCAGGCCCGCCGCGGCGCCACCCGCAAGGCGGTGGCCCGACAACTGTCCGACGCCGAGGTCGAGGACTACGTCTCGCCCTGGCACAACCAGGCCCGCACACGTTCCTGGACCGCCATGGCCGCGGCCGCCGATGCCCAGTACACCCAAAACCTAGTTCCGGCACTGGTCGATGCCGCCGTCCCGACCCGCCTAGTCTGGGGCCGCAACGACGTGTTCCAAAAGATCGAGTACGCCCGGCGCTACGTGCAGACCGTGCCCGGCAGCGACCTCGTCGAGGTCGCGGGGCTGCACATCCCGACCGAGGACTCCGCGGCCGACATTGCCCAGGCCATGCTGGAGCACCTGGCCGGCTAACCCGCCCCACGTCGACCCGAGCGTTGCGACAACGACGCCACCTACGTCCACCGCCGCCCGGCCGCCACGTCGGCGTGCCGTAGACGGGCGACCCGGTCGTCCTGCTGCACGGCATCCCGACGTGGTCGTACCTGTATGCCGACGTCGTCCCCGCGCTGGCAGAGCACTGCCGCGTACTCGCGGTCGACATGCTGGGACACGGCTGGTCGGACCGGCGTGACCGCTTCGACCGCTCGCTACGCGCACAGGCCGCGGCGGTCCTGCGCCTGCTCGACGTGCTCGGCCTCCAGCGGGCGACCCTCGTGGGACACGACACGGGAGGTGGTGTCGCGCTGATCCTCGGCATCGAGCATCCCGATCGCGTCGACCGACTCGTGCTCACCAACACGGTCGCATACGACTCCTGGCCAATTCAGGACATGATCGCGCTGGGAGATCCCCGATGGCGGGACAAGCCTGCCCAGCAGGTGGCGGCGTGGCCGATGGCCTGCCCGACGGATTCACCCACACCGACCGCCTCACACCGGAGTTCGCCGAGGGCATCGTCGCGCCCTGGTCGGACGCCGACGGCTCACTCAGCCTGATTCGCAACGCCAGCGCCCTGAACACCAACCACACCATGGAGCTCCTCGACCGACACGGCTCGATTTCGGCGCCGACGCTTGTCCTATGGGGAGTGCACGACTTGTGGCAGCCGCTGTCTGACGGACGACGGCTGGCTCACGAGATCCCAGACGCCCGGTTGGTGGAGGTCGACGCCTCGCACTGGATCCCACACGACGCGCCCGAAGAGTTCGCGGCGACCGTGGCTCGCTTCCTCGCCGACACCCCGCTAAGCCGGCCGGAGACCGGCATCGCGTGAGGGCGCTCGCCGTGGGAGCAAGCCCGCGCCGGGACTCTGTGCTACCTCATCGGTGTGATCACGTGGCGCCTCCAGCGTCCGGCTGAGCGCCTCGTCCAGTTGCCTGTGCCTCCGAGTGCGGCGACGCGGCTGCCGATCCACGGAAGCTTCCGCTGGCGACGACAAGACCGGCGACGCCCGCGGTCGCTTCGAGGTCCGCCTTCAGTGGCGTTATCCCCCCGGAGTGCCCCTGTCCGGTCTGCTCCTGCAGCTCGTCGAAGAGACAGGGGGGATTGGCCGAAGGCGGCAGGCGCACCTGACCTGCCTCGGGCAACGGCGATGCTGATCGAGCCTCATCGAGCCTGGTCGCAGCCGGGGAGCAGCGTGACCGCGGCCTGCAGATCTCGGCGAACGCGCACTGCGGGTCGTCCTGCTGCTGGAGCGTCCGCGAGGTCGCTGAGCTGCATGGCAAGCGGGGTCCTGACCGGTGCTGGTGCCGGGGTCCTGCGCGGAGGGCTGCCCGCGGCTCTGCGCCGTCTCATCGTGACGCACGCTCACCGGCCCACGTGCCTTTCCGGCCGAGATCGTGCACCAGGGAGTCGTGTACAACCTGGAGGTGGACACCAGCCACACCGAGTCCCTGGATTGCGCTCGCACCATCGCGGCGCCCGTCGTCGGATGACGATGTGCCACCGGAACCGCGTCCCGCCGGAGGGGGCGTCGGGTAGCCACACGAGCATCGCCGACGTCGCCCCACGCATCTGGCCCGGCCGGGTAGGCGGGGCAGACTGGGGCGATGAGCCAGCGGCTGACGAGGTCCCCGACGCACCAACCGCGTCAGCGCCCGAAGAATGACCCGTATGGGACGAACCGCTCAGTGGTGTCCCGGCTGGTTTAGTGCTCGCTTGGCTCGGCGACGAGGGCTACGGCCCGCGTCCACGCGCCGCTGCCGCCTTCGACTTTGATCGGGAACGCGAGGATGGTGGCCCCGGTCGCCGGCACAGCCGTGAGGTTGGCCAGCTTCTCGATCTGCACATAGGGGTGCTCGATGCCGGCGAAGTGCGCGGGCCACAGCGCCGCCGGATCGCGCCGCTGCTGCCACTCAGCGCCGATCAGCGGGTACGGCCGGTCCAGGCTCCACGCGTCGGTCCCGATGGTCCGCACGCCACGCTCGAGCAGGGCCAACACCGCTTCACGTCCCAGACCGCACCCGGTCTCCCAGAAGCGCTCATCGCCCCACAGCCGCTCCGCGGCGGTGTAGAACGCCACCACAGCGCCTGCCTGCAGGTCAGGTGCGATGGCGGCAAGGCGTTCGACGACCTCTCCTCGGCTGATCAGGTGCCCGGTGGGCAGGTCCGACACGTCCACCACCACCAGCGCCCCGACGCACCACGACAACGGCACCTGGTCGATGGTGGCGGCGGGTACACCGCCCGCTGTCGGCGCGTAGTGCCACGGCGCGTCCATGTGGGTGCCCGCGTGCGTAGACAGCCGGTGCAGCAGCTCACCAGCGAAACCTCGGCCGCCTGGCAGAGCCGCATGTGGGATGCCGAACATGCCCTCCCACAACTCAGCGCCGTCCTCGTGCGTCTGTGCCTGCAGTACCGGCGGGGCCGGCTCGCTCGGCGACGGTCCCAGAGGGTGGGTCAGGTCGACGAGGCGAACACGGTGACCCAACAGAGAGATCAGCTCTTCCACCGGGTCATTGTCCCAGCCGGACCAGCAGCAGCGCCGCCAGCGGGAGCAGGTAGCCGTTGACCACCCACTGCTGCCCGGACAGGCCGACTGCCAGGTCGCGGTCGATGGCCGGGAGGGCGAGGAACGCCACCGTCTCGTCCAGGATCGTGATGCCGAGGCCGAGCGTGACAGCGATGAGGGTGGCGCGCTGGCTGCCGTTCAAGCCGCGGTCGAGCGGGAAGAGGGCACGGCGCGGCTCCGGGTGGCAGGAAAAGGCGGCCGACGCCCGCAGGACGCCGGCCGCGGTGGGTTCAGCAGCAGTTGCAGCCGTTCTCGGCCTTGTTGCCGGGGTCGGCCGGCGTCGGCTGGGTTGCCGCGGGCGTGGCGCAGCACGAGCACCCGCAGGCGCAGGTGCTGTCGGCCTTCGCCGCGCACCCGCAGGTGCACGCCTCATCCGTCGCCGTCGTAGTCACGTCGGTCTCGGTCATCTCTCTCACCTCCCTCCGGTGTCGGTGGTCGAACAGGTGCACAGCAGGTCGGTGCACACGTGCACCTGCTCCCGCCGTGCGGTCTCGGCATCACGACGCACCTGGGCCAACGTCGACCGCAGCGTGGTCTGCAGCGTGGCCAGCTCGGCGATGCGGGCGTCGGTCTCGGCCAGCCTCGTCGACACCAGATCGACCAGCTCGTCCGGACTGCGCTCGCAGCAGCCGTCGGCGATGTCGAGGAACTCCGCCAGGTCGCGGGTGCCGAGCTCCAGCGCCCGGGCCCGGCGGATCAGTTCCAGCCGGCGCAGCGCCGTCGCGTCGTAGAGCCGGTAGCCCGCTTCACTGCGCTCGGGCGCCACCAGACCATGCTCCTCATACAGCCGCAGCGCCTTGCGGGTGAGGCCGGTTCGTGCGCTCACCTGGTGCACCATGAGCAGCTCGGAGCGGGTCATGGTGGCACTGTAGGAGCCGGCCCCTGGGGCCAGGTCAAGGGCTGACCGGACCGGGAGCCAGGGCGAGCAGCGCGTCGAGGTCGGCCGGACGCACCAGCCCGTCGCGCCGGCCGACCTCCCGGCCGGCGCTGAGCAGCACCACCGTGGGGACACTGGTGATGTCGTACGCCGTCACCGCGGCCAGGTCCCGGTCGACGTCGACCCGCCAGACCTGCAGCGGACCGGTAGCGCGTTCGAGCAGCGCGGCCAGGTGCGGCTCCAGTGCCCGACAGGGGGCGCAGGTGGACTGCCAGAAGTCCAGCAGCACCAGCGGGCCGGCGCTGACCTCCGGCAGTCGCCCCGCCGGCGCCAGCTGGACCGCCGTCACCGGGAACCAGCCTGCGCGGGAGCATCCTCGGGTGCCGTGTCGTCCTCGCCGCGACGTCGGCCGACACTGCCGATGGCGTCAAACAGCAGCGCCGGGCGTCCGCCGAGGGAGTTGATGAAGATGGTCGTCACCGAGGCGGCCATCGCCACCATCGCCCACACCGGGTAGATCAACCCGGTCGTGGCGAGCGGGATGCCGACGCCGTTGAACACGAAGGCCAGCGCGACGTTCTGCCGCGTGCGCCGGTAGCTCGAGCGGGACAGCCGCTGGGCGGCGAGCACCGCCCGCAGGTCGTCGCGCACGATCACGACGTCGGCGGACTCGACCGCGATATCGGTACCGCCGCCCATTGCCACCCCGACGTCGGCCTGCATCAGTGCCGGAGCATCGTTGATGCCGTCGCCGACCATCGCGACCCGGGCGCCGCCGGCCTGGTAGTCACGCACCAGGTCGGCCTTGCCCTCCGGCAGCACCTCGGCGCGCACGTCCTCGATGCCCAGCTGCTGCGCCACGTAGGCCGCGGCGCGGGCGTTGTCGCCGGTGACCAGCACCGGCCGCAGTCCCGCTTCCCGCATCTGCGCGATCGCCTCGATCGCTTCGGGTCGCAGGGCGTCGCCGAGCGCGATCAGCCCCAGCAGCCGCCCGTCGGCGGCCACCCCGACGACGGTGCGTCCGCTGGCCTGCAGCTGCTCGACCCGCTCGACGGAGGCGGTCAGGTCGACCCCGTGCTCGGTCAGGAAGCCCGGCCGGCCGACCAGGATGTCGCGGCCCTGAACCGTTGCCCGGACACCGAAACCGGTGATGGAGTCGAAGTCCTGCGTAGCCGGGATGGTGAGTCCGCGGTCGGTGGCGGCGGCGACCACGGCCCGCGCGAGCGGGTGCTCCGAGGACGACTCAGCGGCTGCGGCCATCGTCAGCAGCTCGCTGTCCTCGACCAGGCTGGCTATCTCGCGAACCGCCGGCCTTCCCTCGGTCAGCGTGCCGGTCTTGTCCAGGAGCACGGTGCGCACCGCACCGAAGGTCTGAAACGCCTCGCCGGTACGCATGATGATGCCGTCGTCAGCGGCCTCGCCGGCGGCCCGCACGATCGCCAGCGGCGCGGCGATGCCGACGGCGCACGGGTAGCCCATGACCAGCACGCCGAGCCCGGCGAACACTGCCCGCCGTACGTCGACCTCGCCGGTGATCAGGCCGGAACCGACCAACCAGCCGACCAGGGACAGTCCGGCCACGATGAGCACGGTCGGGGTGTAGAGCCGCAGCACCCGGTCGACCAGGTGCAGGATGCCGGGCTTGAGCGCGCGGGCGTCCTCGACGTGGCGGACCACCTGCGACAGGAAGCTGTCGGCGCCGACCGTGGTGGCACGCACCAGCAGGGTGCCCGAGCCGTTGATCGACCCACCGATGACCTGGTCGCCGTCGCCGCGCTCGACCGGTACCGGCTCGCCGGTGACCAGCGAGAGATCCAGCGTGGAGAATCCCTCGGCCACCACGCCGTCCACCGGCACCCGCTCGCCCGGGCGCACCCGGACCAGGTCACCGGCGGCAACGAGATCCAGCTCGACCTCGCTCTCCACCCCGTCGCGGACGAGCCGCGCCGTGTCGGGCTGTAGGTCGAGCAGCTTGCGGACGGCCTGGCTGGAACGGGTCTTGACCAGCAGCGAGAGCCACTCGGAGAAGATGTGGTAGTTCGCGACGAGCACGCTGACGGCGAAGAAGGGTGCCGTGGGGTAGTCGGTCAGCGTGCCGGTGAGCCCGATGACGCCGCCGGTGATGCCGGCGAAGGCGCCCACCTCCAGCAGGACGTGCTGGTTGAGGATCCGACGCCGCGCTGCCTGGTAGGCCATCCGCAGGATGTGCGGGGCGATGCCGAGCACGACGCCGAGGGCCAACGCGCCGGCCAGCAGGTCGACGGCCAGACCGCCGAGCAGCCCACTGATGCGGGCTGCGTAGAGCGCGAGGGCAGGCGCCACCAGCCCGGCAGCGCCGAGCGCGGCGCGCAGGGTGCCGTACGGGCGCAGCAGGGCGAAGGCCACCGGCACCATGGTCACGACGACCGTCATCGGGACCACCACCGACAGCACCGTTCCGGTGTCCAGGATCAGCGCGATGGCACTGAGGCTGGCGGCGATCGCGGCCAGCAGTCGACCGCCCTCACGGATCAGGTCGTCCTCCTCCTGCTCGAAGGGACGCAGCTTGCGCGGGTCGTACAGGTCATAACCGATGTCGCGCAGCGTGCCCAGGATCTGCTCCGGGCTGATCAGCGCCGGGTCGTAGTCGACCAGGGCCTGCTCGTGGGTCAGGCTGACCGACACCTGGTCCACGCCGGGCTGGCGACCGAGGGCCTTCTCGATGGTGCCGGTGCACAGCGAGCAGTGCAGCCCGGCGATGCGGGCCCGGATCCGGGCGTGGCCGGCCAGGTGGCTCGGCTCCTCCGCCCACAACTCGGCAGGGGACTCAGGGGTGGAGCGGGTGGGGGTGCTCATGGCTGTCTCCAGGGATCGCCACGGATTGGCTCAGGACATGACCGGATAGCCCGCGACCTCCAACCGAGCGGCAATCGTCGACAGATCGGCCACCGCGTCGTCGTAGCTGACCGCGACCCGGTTGCTCGCCGCATCCGGACGGACGTCACCGACCCCGTCGAGACGGCTCAAGGACTTGCGGATCGCGTTCTCGCAGGCGTCACAGTGGATGTCGCTGACCGTGAAGGTGTGCTGGGCCATGGCGCGTTCCTTTCGCCTCGGGACCTGGGCCAGGGACGCTAGACATTGACGCCACTGGAAGGTCAACACGCGGGCACGACACCACTGCCGACCTCCTGCCGGGCCGGCACCCTGTAGCGGAGGAGATCTCATGCGCATCGGAGCACTGGCCGACCGGCTCGGCCTCAACCCCCGAACCATCCGCTACTACGAGCAGATCGGACTCATCCCGGCCGCTGCCAGGACCTCCGCCGGGTACCGGGACTACGACGAGGGCGACCATGAGCGGCTCGACTTCGTATGCCGCTCGCGGCGTCTGGGATTCTCCCTCGAGGAGATCACCGAGATCCTCGCGCTGCGGGAACGCGGTCGCGCGCCCTGTGACTACGTACGAGGGCGACTTGATGTCCGGCTCGACCAGATCGACCAGCGGATCCGCGAGCTCCGCGCCCTGGAGACAGAACTGGTCGCCCTGCGCAAGGTCGCCGACGAGCTGCCGAGGGACGGGAGTCGCACCTGCCGGATCATCGAGCACACCCAAACTCTGGAAATCTGAGGGCCGCTATCGGCTGCCGATCCGCGTGCAGTCGGCCAGGGCGGCCGCGTTGTCGGCGCTCAGCGACCGGCCCAGAACGACCAGATCGGCCACCCGAGGATCGGTGACCCGGTAGGCACGGTCGGGCCGGGGTGCTCCCCCGTCGTTCATCGCCGTGAGACCTCAGGTGAGGTGCAGCGCGGCGTAGACGGCGGTGGCATCGCGCAGGAACTCCGCGAGCCCCGGCGCCTTGCCGTCGTAGCGCACCTTGAAATCGGGGTTGTCGACGTAGGTGCACCCCAGGCCGGTATAGCTCTCCCGGTCCGGGGTCCAGAACCTGCTGATCTCGGCGTGGTGGTCGGCCATCACGTCCCGGGCCCCAGCTGAGTCCGGTGCGGCCCCGGACCGCATCACCGCGAGCACCCGGTCGTCGAGCTCGGCCTGGCGGTGCTCGGCCTTGCCGTACTCAGCCCTGCCCCCAGCCTTTCGTGGTCTCCCGGGCGGTACGCAAGTGCCCACGCACCCCCTCCCCGTGCTCGGCGACCAGCTGCTCCTCATAGCGAGGCCTGCCGGTCAGAGAAGCTCTCGAACATCTCGTCGGCGCTCATCTGCTGTCCTCCTTGCAGCTGACGGATCGTGCGGGAGACGGTGTCGGCGAGCCGGGCCAGCCGGGCGCCCTCGGTGTGCAGGTCCTGCTCGTGCACGCGCAGCGCCTCGACCTGGTCCTGCTCGCCGGCCAGCACCGCGGTGATCGCCGTGAGCCCTAGGCCGAGCTCGCGCAGCAGCAGTACGCGCTGCAGGCGCAGCAGCTGCTCCTGCTCGTAGTAGCGGTAGCCGTTGACGCCGAGGTGCGCCGGCGTGAGCAGGCCGATCTGGTCGTAGTGCCGCAGCGTCCGGGACGTCACCTCCGACACCCGGGCCACCTCGGTGATCGACCAGGTCATCACGCCCGTCCTCCCGACCGGTCGATACCGGTCACGGCCGACGCTAGAAGTTGCCGCAGCGTCAAGGTCAAGCCTGAGCCGAGGACCAACCGGAGGGCTCGCCCGACTCAGGTAATGCGTCCCGGTCACCGATCGTCCTCTAGGACGCGTCCGCCCGCCGGTACCTGGGTCGTCTGGCTAGGCCGGGTGCATCTTGGACGCGCGCCTGCCGCGCGCGAACGGTTTGTAGAGAACCTGGTCCGTCTGTGTCTCTCGCTGCCGCTGTCACCATCACGAGCGGCAGGACGAAATCCGTTCCCGGAGGTCGCGCTCGTTGACGTCGAAGATCATCGATCTGTCTGCAGCGTCTGGTGGGAAAGCGGAAACTGCGGCATAGCCCGAGAGCCGATCCGACTTGATCTTGACGGCACTTCCGACAGCGCCCGTGTTGGTCTGCGCCTTGACGACAAAGCACACCGCTGTCGCTGCGTCACCGGCTTTGAGCACGCCCACGACGACGTCTCCGAGTGGTTGACCTGTCACCAAGACGGCCTGCCGCGCCTCGACCCGTATCCCCCCGTCCGAGACACCCGATGACTCCGTTCCACAAGCTCCCAGAGCAACGATGATCGCGGCGCATCCTGCCAACGAGAGCATCCAGCGCATTCGTAACTCCTACTTCCTGCGGCCGTGGTCGGACCTTCTTGATCAGACGCCGCAACGTCCTCCGCGGTTCCGGTGTCGACGCATCAGGCTGCAGCCCTCCAGAGTGATGGGGCCACCACGCAGGCCGAGAAGCCGGGCCAACGAGTCTGGCACGCCCGCCGCGGTGTGCCCTGAACCAGATCGGCCAGGGATCCTCGACCGGGACGTAGCCGTCTGTGGTCGGTTGTAATACGATCGGACGATGACGCGGTTCGATGTCGACGCGCTCGACGAGGACTGGCCTTTCGAGGTCGACCATCAAGCCGCCCATCTGTTCAAGCACCCGGGGCTCGGCCTGGACGACGTCGGTGACGTATGGGCCAGCGGCCCCCTGTTCTACCCAGCCACCCCGCCCGCGCACTGGCTGATGGTCGCCGATGTCGAAGGCCGAGTCTTGACCGTGCCGCTGGCCCCGTCGAACACCGGCGACCCCCGCCGTTGCCGACCCATCGGCTGCTACGTCGCCGCCGCCCACCTCGCCCGCCGATACAAGGAGGACCGATGACCACGATGAACTCCGACGAGGAGAACGCCTTCTACGCCGACCCGGCCAACCAGCACCCGCAGGGCCCACCGGTGCGCCGCAAGGCCAAGCTCAGCGAGCCCGTGCCGGTGCGCTTCCCAGCGGACCTGCTCCGCGAGGTCCGCGACCACGCCGCCGCCGACGACCGCTCAGTCTCCAACTGGATCCGCCGCGCAGTCGAGCACGAACTAGACCGCACCCGAAGCTGAACGTCACCGATAGCCGATCGCTATCCGGACGCCTGCCGGCTCTTGATGAGGTGGACCAGTCGGTAGCCGGCGGGTGTGGGCTGTCGAGAGCTCTCTCGATAGCCGAGCCGGGCGTACAGGCGCAGGTTGCCGGCGCTGTGCTCGCCGGTGAACAAGCGCAACTCCTCAACAGAGTCGGGCAGCTGCTCCTCGACGGCGGCCAGCAGGCGGGTGCCGAGGCGTTGGCCTTGGCAGTCCGGAACGACGGTGAGTCGACCGATCGCCGCCACTCGCGAGCTGTCCGTCGCGACGCGAGCCCGGACCGAGGCGACGAGCCGCCCGCTAGGGATACGCCAGCCCAGCGCCAGGACGTCCGGGTCAGCGAGCTCGGCGGCCATGTCGGCAAGGGACTGCCGCAACGGCGGGAGGTTTACGTCAGCGTGGGCTTGGGCTTCCGTGACGTAGGCGGCGCGCTGCAGCGTCAGCACCTCGCCGGCGTCCTCAGCGCCAAGCCTGACCAGCGACTCCTCCACGACCACAGCGTCTCAGACACGATCCCCTGTGACACAAGATCACCTAGGTTGGAGGCGGCGGCCGTGCGCGTCGCTGGCTAATGGGACGGGGCTGGCTGGTCGGTGGCTGGGGCCGCGGCTGGCGGCCTGCCCACCGCCATGCTCGCCGTCGCCGCCCTCGCTGCGCTCCTGACAGCCGCAGCTTTCCTAGCGCTGCGGGCAGCCCTCCACCGGCGCCGCGACACCCGAGCTCCACTTCCGGATGACCTCGCTGTCGGTGGTACCAACAAGATTCCGGCTGGCGATGGTCACAGGAAGGGAAGGTGGTGAAACTCCTGGCCGTCAGCTATGACGACCAGGCTGTAGGCCTGGTGCAGCTCACCGGCGACGAGCGGGCAGGTCATCAGCCCTGGGGCGACGTCGGCATCGAGCAGGCAGGTCTCTTCCAGAGACCCCTGGGTGGACTGGCGATACAGGCTCACCGAGATGTGGCAGATGGCCAGCACGGCAGCTGTGATCCGCCCACCGCGACCATCTGAGGTAAAGGTCAGGTCGTTGAGCAGGACCGCAGTTCCGAGGTTATGTTGCAGCGCGGCGATCACTTGGGCCACCGCGACCGGGCCGAAGGCGTCGACGAAGCCAACAGTGGGGTCCTGATCGGCGAAGGCTTGCTTGAGGCGGTCAGCCCGAGGCCCCAGTACCGCTCGGCCAAACGCGATCAACTTGAAGTCTCGGGCGTCATCGCGCCCGGCGGCGGTGTCGGGCTCTGTGCAGCCCATCGCGTCGACGCCCAGCTCACGCAGCGAGGCAACGACTTCCTGGTTCTTGACCGGAGACAGGCCGATGACCAGCACCCGCTGACCCCTGGTGGGCTCGCCGACGCTCATGTCAGGCCACCGTGGCTGTGGCGCGTAGGTGACGCAGGGCGTCGCTCCACGCGATGACCTCGCCGAGCATCGTGGACAACCGTTCCCCGGTGCGGGCATCGACCTCAACGGCGTCGTTGACGACGTCGGTGAAGCGGTTGAGCCCAACCTGGCTGCGCACGTCGGCGAGCTTGAGCTCAGCAGCGATCAGGCGCAGGTGCTCCACGGCGCGTAGGCCGCCGTCCACGCCGTAGCTCACGAACCCGCAGGCCTTGTTGTTCCACTCGGCGTACAGGAAATCGATGGCGTTCTTCAGCGCCCCCGAGGTGGAGTGGTTGTACTCCGGGGTGACGAACACGAACCCGTCGAACCTGGCGATCGCCGCGGCCCAAGCCCGGGTGTGCTCCTGGGTGACCTGGCCGCTCATGGGTGGCATCGGCTCATCAAGCATCGGCAGGTCGTAGTCGGCCAAGTCAAGCACCTCAAACGTCGCATCCTGACGACCGGAGGCGACGCCGTGGACCCAGCGGGCCACCACGTCGGCCGAGCGCCCCGGGCGGGTGCTACCGACGATGATCGCGATCCTGGGCAGGGTCGGACAGGGTTCTCCGGCAGGGTCGTTGCCAGAAGTGTCGTCGGTGGACTGGGCACTGAGCATCGTCTTCATGGCCCTCACGCTGGACGTTGAACATATGTTGAAGTCAAGTCAGGTGTCTGTCATCATCGACACCATGAACACGACAGCCCGGATCGCTGACGGCCCGCTCACCCTGACCGTCGGTGACGTCGCGGCCGAGGGCGGGGTCGCTGCCTCGGCGGTGCGGTTCTACGAGAAGCATCACGTCGTCACCGCGCGGCGGACGGCAGGCAACCAACGACGCTTCGATGAGTCCGCAGGCTGTCGGATCAAGGTGGCCCGGCTTGCACAACGCGTCGGGTTGACCGTGCGAGAGATCGCAGAAGTCTTCGCGGACCTGCCCCCTGAGCCAGGCCCGGAGGACTGGGGACGAATAGCCCACATCTTGATCCAGGAGTCCGAGAGCCGCACCGCCGAGCTGCGAGCACGGCTGGATGATCTGCGGTCCGGAACCAAGTTGTGCGACATCGTGGCACCCCTCAACGGCCACGGGTAGCTTCCCTCGGCCCGGGCTTATCGCGCCCGATGGGGCTGGCGGCCCCCGGGCGGAAGCTTCCTCACATCGCGTCCGCGGGTGATCGAGTAGGACGGCCACCGGGTGGCCACCAAACCATCAGGTGCCGGGAGCGCCGGGCATCCTTCGGCCTACCCGGAGTGGTTGGTGGTGGGATGTCAGGCGTGACGACTGACCAGCTCACCGAGCCCGACGTGCAGACGTTCTTCGCCGCGTTTGCCGCAGCGCACGGGCGTGAGGACGTGGCCGCCTACCTGGACTTCTTCGACCAGCAGGCGGTCTGGGTCACCAGCCGCGGACGGTGCTTTCGCGGTCGTGACGCTCTCGGGGAGTACCTGCACGCAGTCATCCCAGGCGGCCTCGGCTCGGGCGCGGTGCGGTACGTCGTGGAGTCCGTGCACCCGCTCGGCGAACAGGTCTGGCTGGTCGTGGTGGAGCAGACCTACCTCGACGAGGCAGGCACACCCCGCGACGCCGGCGCGGCCCACACGCACACCTACGTCCTCGGCGCCCCGGACGGCAGATCCGACGGCTTATGCATCCTCGCCGGTCAGAACACCGTGTGGGCCGCCGACAGCGCTCAGGGGTGAGCGTGACGCAACGAGCCTCGTTCGTTGTCACCGGCGGCGCCGCGCCGCACCAGGCGACCCGGGAGGCGCCCCGCACTGCCGGCGAGCCCTGACCCGGCATGGCCCGGGCAGCCTGCAGCGGTCCGTCCTGTTCGCCGTCAGCCTGATCCCTGATCGGAGCGAGACCCATGCCTCTGCACCCGCAGGCCGCCGCCTTCCTGCAACGCCGGAACCGAGCCGGCGTTCGTCCCGACCACGAGCTCACCGTCGCCCAGGCCCGGGCGAACGCCGAGCAGACGCCGGACCCGGCAACGCTGGAGCCCGTCGGACATATCCAGGAGCGGCTGATACGCGGCCTCGGGGTCAAACACCCGGTGCGAATCCGGATCTACACCCCGTCCGAGCCGCCGCTGGGCGTCGTGCTGTACCTGCACGGCGGCGGGCATGTCACCGGCACGATCAACAGCTACGACACGCTGACCCGCCGGCTGACCAACCGGGTCCCGGCCAACGTCGTGGCCGTGGACTACCGGCGCGTGCCAGAACACCGCTGCCCCGCAGCCGTCGACGACGCCGAGACCGCCTACCGGTGGGTGCTCAGCCACGCCCAACGACCTCGGGATCAGCGGCTCCGGATCCGTCGCGCTGGCCGGCGACAGCGCCGGCGGCAACAACGCAGCCGTCTTGGCCCAGCGCCTGCGGGACATGGAAGTGCCGCCGCCCGCGTTGCAGGTGCTGCTTTACCCGACGCTGGACGCGGTCGGCTACCGCACCGGGACTACCTACCCGTCCTACCGCGATTGCGCCCGCGGTTACGGCCTGACCTGCCCCGACGGCCTCTGGTACTGGAACCACTACCTCGGCCCGGACGGCGACCCGGCCGACCCCGCTGCCTCGCCGCTGCGCGCCACCACCCTGGCCGGGCTGCCGCCCGCCTACCTGCTCACCGTGCAGTACGACGCGCTCTGTGACGAAGGCACCGCCTACGCCGAACGCCTACGAGCCGACGGCGTCCCCCGTCCAGCACCGCCAGTGGGACGGGCACCTACACGGCTTCCTCGGCGACCCCGGCACCTACGACGACACCGAACCCGCCCTGGACGAGATCGCCTCCGCCATCCGCACCGCGCTCACACCCGGAGACTGACCGAAGCAGCAAGGTGCCGGCTGGGGATCCCCTCTGGCACAAGATCACCGACGTCGTCCACGGGCGGCCGGGTGCGCCGCTGGTCGTTCGGCTTGCGGGACGAGTTGGGATCGAGCTGTGTATCCCTGATCGCTTGGCGTCGGCAGCCGCGTAGCGCGTCGCTCACCGGCCCGACGCAGCGATAGCAAGCGTCCTCGTCCGTCTAGATGACCGATTCCAAGGGTTGGTGCGGCGTGTTGCGCTGAGGAACGCGTGGAGGGTGCCCAGGATCGGCGTTGGAACCCGACGCCGAACAGGAGGTTCGCGTGGACGCCGACCTGGACACC
>JAABUN010004307.1_pt1 | contig 19698 bp, 16 predicted proteins | sample 5559311 | NCBI WGS metagenome assembly JAABUN01 (sample SAMN10711877, study PRJNA513370) | rock metagenome | isolation source: Antarctica rocks | place: Antarctica: Victoria Land, Siegfried Peak sud | reverse complement strand
TTTCGCATCATTTTGCGAATCGGTATCGCCAGCAGTGCGAGAACGACTGCTCCAATAAAGAGCGCGACAGTTGTCGCGGTAAACAGCGTTGGCATCTGTTCCAGCTTTTCGGGGTCGACGAGTCCGCCGACGAGTCCGCCGACCAGATTACCGATTGACGAAGCGAGAAACCAGATGCCCATCATCTGTCCGACGTAGCGTCGCGGTGAAAGTTTCGTCATCGACGATAAACCGACCGGACTTAAACAAAGCTCGCCGAGTGTCTGAAAAAAGTAGCTGACGGTCAGCCACATTGCCGAGACTTTTAACGCGCCGTTGCTTCCGACTACGATATTTGCGGCGAAAATCATCACGAAAAATCCGATTCCGGCAAAAAGCAAACCGAGCGCGAATTTTCCCGGACTCGATAAATCTCGTCCTTTTGCGCCCATCCTTAACCAGACGGCGGCGAAAACCGGCGCGAGAATTATGATAAACAACGAATTTATTGACTGAAACCACGTTGCCGGAACCTCAAAGCCCGCGATGGTTCGTTCGGTAAAATCTTTGGCGAAAAGATTGAGCGAAGTCGGCGCCTGTTCAAATGCCGACCAGAAAAATACCGCAAAAATGAACAGGACTATGATAACAAGAACCCGCTTTTTCTCGTCGCTGCTTAGATTGCCCGCGATAAATAAATACGCGAAAAAAATAACGGCAAGACTGACCAGAACGTAAGCCATATACTTGCCGATAACCTGAGCGTCAAGCGTGATAAAGCCCGTCGCCGCCAGAACGATGACGAGCGCGAGAATGGCGAGTCCGATGCCGAGAATTAATTTCACCTGAGTTTCCTGCCGCGCTTGAATTACAGGGTCAGGATGTTTCGTCGGATGCATTCCAATGTCGCCGAGCGTCGTGCGCGAGCGAATCGCGAAAACCGTCAATCCGATGAGCATTCCGACGCCCGCCGCGCCGAAACCAAAGTGCCAGCCAACTGTTTCGCCTAAATAGCCTGTAATGATTTGACCGAAAAATGCGCCGACGTTGATTCCCATATAAAATATTGAGAATCCGGCATCGCGCCGCGCTCCGCCTTCCGGGTAAAGGTCGCCAACAATTGCCGAGATGTTCGGTTTGAGCAAACCCGTGCCGAGAACAATCAAAATAAGTCCGAGAAAGAAGGCGAGTTTTCCGCCTTCAAACGCCGACAGCCCGATAGCGATATGCCCGGCGGAAATACAAATCGCGCCGTAGAGAATCGCGCGCCGCAAACCTAAAAGTCGGTCGGCAACCCAACCGCCGGGAAGCGACGCCAGATAAACGCAGGCGCCGTAAATACCGACAATCGCCGCTGCCTGTCCGCGCTCAAAGCCGAATCCGCCCTCAAACAGCGCCGCCGACATAAACAAAACAAGCAGCGGTCGAAGCCCGTAATAAGAAAATCGCTCCCACATCTCCGTCAGAAAGAGCGTCGTTAAACCGCGCGGATGTCCGCCAATACCTCGATTGTCTGGTTGTGAGCCGGTGTTATTGATTGATTCAGCCGTGGAACTCATAATTTTTATTTCTTTTTCCTTGTGTTTTGAATAGAATTTGGCAAAATATAGCAGATTGCGACGCCAAAAAAAAGGTTTAATCGAAATTTTGTGAATCAAGGTGTGAAAAGAGTCAAAAAATTAATAACGGAACTTAAGAAATTAAAAGAGAAGTTTTCCGCATTTGCAGCGCTGGAGGATTTTATCTAAACTGTTAGAACTTTGCCCTTGTAGCTCAACGGTTAGAGCAGCAGACTCATAATCTGTTGGCTGTAGGTTCGAATCCTACCGAGGGCATTTTTACTCATTTCTTAAAAAGCAGTCTAAATATCGAAACTTCTTTGTTTTTCGATATTTAGACTGCTTCTCTTTTTTGTGGATAAAGCGGAGAAAGGGGGTAAAACGGATACTTTTGGACTCCGTTTGGAGGCGAAATTTGAGTAGGATTTGATTTAAAGTGTAATTATTATTGTAAACTCATCACAGTATACCTCTTAGCAAATTCAAGTTTAATGTGATAAAGCCAAAACATGTAAATTTAATTTGTCGGTATTTTACTATAGAATCTGATGAAACAAGTGAAAGATGACTTAGAATATCAAATTGAAGAAATAGTAATACCGGAAGCTGTCAAAAATCTTCCGATTAATTATTTCGATTTTTCGATGCGGCTCGAAAATGTTTTGCGACGTTTGAACGTAGAATTATTGGGCGATTTACAAGAAATGTCTTTTGATGAAATAGAACATACTCGTAATTGTGGGCGAAAGACAGTAGATGAATTACATGAATTTATTGAGAAACTTCAGGATGAAAATTCTGTTGAAATGCTTGTCGCAAATTATCAGCAGCGGATTGAAGATTTCGCCTGAACTGATTCTTAACAGCAAATAAGAGAAGAAAGATTTGAGGTAAACGATAATTTCATTAACCGAAAAAGCAGTTGGCAGTATGTCCGAAGAAGAATCAAAATCTGCGCCGACCGATGCGCCTGTGATGGACGACGAAACTTATGGGTTTGTCCAGGAAGTATTTCAGCTCGCGCGAACCGGCGACGCCGAACGTCTGAAAGAATTTCTTGAAATAGGACTCGCACCGAACATCCGCGACGGCAAAGGTAATAGCTTATTGATGCTGGCAAGCTACAACGGAAACTTTGATGCGGCGCGTGTTTTACTCGAACACGGCGGTGATCCCGAACTCGCCAACGACAGCAGTCAGATTCCGCTTGCCGGTTGTGCTTTCAAAGGCGATTTGGATATGGCGCGTCTTTTAATTGAAAACGGCGCAGATGTTAACGCCCGAATGCCAGACGGGAAAACGGCTCTAATGTTCGCCGCGATGTTCAACCGCACCGAAATTATTGAGTTGATGCTGACACACGGAGCAGATGCGTCTTTGCAGTCAAGCGACGGAATGACAGCAATCAGTCTCGCACAGAAAATGGAAGCTCAAGCTGCTGTAGAACAATTGAGCGCGGTAAAGGAATCAAACGAATAAAGGAGACGGGAAAAGAAACAGATTTAGAACCGCTTCGAGAAGCAATCGAATTTGCCGTTACTTTGCCTGAAAATGTTTCGGTAGTTATTCGCGGTTTCTGGCTGTGTCTCGAAGGCGAAACTAACCTTTGCAAAGACCGAATCAAATCTTTCACGAGCGCGGACGAAATCCGCTTTCGCTGGTCGAAAAATAAAACCGCGTGGTATTTCGCCGCCGTGCCGAGTTCCAACCGTTCCGGTCATTGTTATTCGTTTGAAGAAATCGAAGTGATTCACGGGCGCGAAGTCGTCAGCGAGCGCGTTAGACAATCAAAACTAGCCGCTTGAAATTTGACGCGCCAGAGAAGAACTTCGGCGCGAACTAAAAGGAGAAAACACAATGAGCGAAAAACTTTACTTTGTCGAATTAATTTCCATTTCCAAATTTCTGAATTCACACGAATAAGACCAGCCACTTTTTTATTCAATCGGACGGCAGGAAGTCAGCAGCTTCGCGGCATAACCCGCGAGAAATCAACAGTTTGTTTATGAAACAAAGAGGAATATCTAGGACATGGATTTTCGATGTATAGTGGCGGGCGATTGATGGAGGTTTCGAAATTAGATTTTGCCAGAAAGTTTATTGATTGAATATGAGATGTCAGAATTATTGTTCATTTTATTACAATACAATTTCTTGTAAATTTTCTATAAGAACAATTTCGCCTGAAATGTAATTTCAGATTCAGCCCGATTGCCGATTCGGGTTAAAAGTTTTGCGCTGCGCAAGCTACTACTTTTAGGTAAATTTTCAAGGGTCTAGAGTAGCAAAAGTATGTTAGAGCGGATTTTGCTCCAGTAATTTTAACAGCAAAAGCTGTAAGTTAGTCAAATCAATGGCGAAATACTTGATAATTTAATAAGAAATTAGGCTAAAAAGTTTTATGTCCAAACTGAGTCCAAAAGTTTCCTTTTTGTAGATTTTGTCCGCTTTATCCGTTTATCGTTAAACACGATTAAATGATACTTTTATGTAACTTACGTTTTTATAACATTTAACAAAAACAATAGATTCGCCTACCGAGCGCATTTAGATGTTCAGTAAAAGGCAGCCGAAATTTCGGGCTGCCTTTTTTATTGTATATTGGCGAACTGAAACATTTTCGTATATTCTACGTTTAGTTAGGACACTATAACTTCGCGGTTACGCGCTTTGTTCGCAAATAAAAATATGAAAAAAATATATTGGCTTTTTGCTGCGCTTTTTGTTTTTTGCTCACTCACAAAAGCACAGGAAAAACTGCTTACTATTGAAGAGATTTTCGGTGACCGCACGACGCGCGTTCCGTTTAGCGGAAATTTAACTCCGCTACAGTGGAGCAAAGACGGCTCACTCAGGCAGATAAAATCCGCTGCGACCGGTGCGGAAGTTTACCGCTATAATGCGCTGACGGGCGAAGCCGTTCCGCTTTACGATAAATCGAAACTCGAAGCCGCGCTCGTTCCGCTCGGCATCAAGGCGGAACAGGCGCAAAAACTTTCGAGCCAGCCTTTGAGCGTTTTGAACAACGCGGAAGATGCCGCGATTATTACGTCCGACAACGATTTATATTTTTACGATTTGAAAATCGGCTCGGCTAAACGCTTGACCAATGACCCGGATGAAGAATTGGAAGCGGCTTTTTCACCTGACGGCAAACTGGTCAGCTTTGTGCGCGGAATGAATCTTTACGTCACAGATATTGCGACGGGAAAAATAAAACAGTTAACGCGCGACGGCGGCAAAAAGATTTTGAACGGGTATCTTGACTGGGTTTACGAAGAAGAACTCTACGGGCGCGGAAACAAACGCGGTTACTGGTGGTCGCCGGACTCGAAATACATCACGTTTTTGCGGACGGATGAAAGTCCGGTTCCGAAATTTATGCTGGTTGACCATATTCCGACCGACCAACGGCTCGAAGATACGGATTATCCGCAGGCGGGCGACAAAAATCCGCTCGTTACGCTCGGAATCGTAGATGTTGCGAAAAACAGCATCGTACCGAACGTATCGAAAATTCCCAAAATCGGCGGCAAACTTCCCGCAAGTGTAACGCGCTTCGGCGATGCTGTTAGATTCGTTGATTTGTCAAAATACAAACCGGAAGATTTTTTGATTTCGCGCGTCGCGTGGTCGCCCGATTCACAAAACGTTGTTTTCCAAGCGCAAAATCGCATCCAAACTTTTCTCGATTTGAATGCGGCGAATATAAATAACGGCAAAATAACAAACATCCTGCGCGAATCTTCGCCGACTTGGGTCGAAGTCGTCGATAATCCGAGTTATTTAAAAGACGGCTCGTTCATCTGGCAATCGGCGCGCAGCGGTTTCCGTCATCTTTATCACATCGACAAAAACGGCAGAATTATCAAACAAATCACCGACGGACGATGGGAAGTTCACGATTTTTACGGCGTTGATGAAACGAACGGTTTTGCATATTTTTCCGCCGCCGGTGAACACTCCTGGATTGCCGACGACATTTACCGGGTTCGTCTGAACGGCAGTAATTTAAAGCGATTGACTGAAATGGAAGGCTCACACCGAGCCGAATTCAGCCCGGATTTTTCGCAGTTTATCGATATCTGGAGTGATGTCAACACGCCGCCCGAATCGCGGCTTTACAAGGCGGACGGAAATTTAATCAAAGTTTTGGACGAAAACCGCGTAGAAGTTTTGAAGGATTACAAACTCGGCAAAACGCAGTTTTTGAACGTCAAAACGCGCGATGGCTTCAATATGGAAGCCGCAATGATTTTACCGCCGGATTTCGACCCGTCAAAAAAATATCCCGTAATGGCTTACACTTATTCGGGTCCGCACGCACCGACGGTGAAAAATCAATGGGGCGGAAGTCGCCAGATGTTTCACCAGCTTCTGGCGCAGAAAGGTTATATAGTTTGGATTTGCGACAACCGAACGGCGTCCGGCAAAGGCGTTGAATCTGAACACCGAGCTTATCAAAATTTCGGCGAGCTTGAACTGCGCGATTTGGAAGACGGCTTTAATTATTTGAAATCGCAAACTTATGTTGACCCAACGCGAATCGGTATGTGGGGCTGGAGCTTCGGCGGTTATATGACGAGTTACACGATGACGCACAGCGACATTTTGAAAATGGGTATTGCCGGCGGACTCGTCAGCGATTGGGCTTTGTATGATTCGATTTACACCGAGCGTTATATGCAAACGCCAAAGGAAAATCCGACCGGCTACAAAAAAAGCTCGGTCATCGCCGCGGCGAAAAACTTAAACGGCAGACTGCTGATTATTCACGGCACAATGGACAATAACGTTCATATGCAGAACGCGATGCAACTCGTTTATGAGCTGCAAAAAGCAGGCAAGCAGTTTGATTTCATGGTCTACCCGACGCAGCGTCACGGCGTTTCAAACCCGCCGCAGGTGAAGCATCTATACCAAATGATGCAGGATTATATTTTGAAAAATTTGTAGAAAGAAACTTGAACAAGCAGAAACACAAAAAGCGATTGACTAAAAATTTTTAGTCAATCGCTTTTCGCTTTTTAAATCTGATTGAATTTTTTATTCCGCTTTTTTTTCGTCCAGCACGACATCGGGAAATTCTACCGCTAATTGCTCACGCGTTTTTGAATCGATTTCGCCGCGAAGCGGTCGCGCGCCGACGTTAGGTTTGAAGTTTCCGCTGTCGTCGTAAAGACGGCGATACTGCGCCGTATTTCTGATGATTCCCTGCACGTAGCCTTTTGTTTCTTTGAACGGAATCGCTTCGACGAATTCGTCCATTTCAGACGGCAGCGTCGCTCGCCACTGCGGAACGCGATTCGGTCCGGCGTTGTAGGCGACGGCGACGAATTCGACGCGCCCGAATTTATCGAACTGGTCGCGGATATACGCTGTTCCCAGTTCGATATTGAGCGCGGGTTGGAAAAGCGTGTCGGCGTAAATCGTCGTTGCTGACGCATTGTATTTTCTTGCAACCGCACGCGCAGTCGGAATCAGCAACTGCATTAAACCATAAGCATTTGCGCCGGATTTTGCTCGCGGGCTGAAAATCGTTTCCTGACGGATAAAACCAGCGATTTGAAACGAGTCGAGACTGCGCGCTTTTGCCCAGTATTTGATGTCCTGCCAATTCGTCAACGGGTAAAAAATACTCCACTCCTCGCGTCCCATTTCTTCGGGAAACATCTGCGAATAATCGGGATAGCTTTTCGCCAGCGCGAGCAGCGCACTTGTGTTGTCGCCCTTCAAGCGAAAATGTTTTGCCAAAGCGAGATTAACTTTCGGGCTATTCGGCGCGGTTCGCTGCGCTTCTTTGAGTTCGTCAATCGCCCAATCGAAAAGCCCGATTGTACTTAATTGTTCAGATTTGTCGGCGCGTTCAAGTTCGTTTTCAGTCGCGGTTTCGGGCGCGACAGTTACGACTTTCAGATTTGCAAGCGCTTTCGGCACGAGCGAATTTGCCGGAAATGCTTGATTGGTCTGACATTTTCCCTGCGCGCGCAAATTTGCAATGCGCTGCAACGCCAGATAACCATACCAATTTGCGCCGTAACGATAGAGAACTCCGTCGTAAAGCGCGCAGGCTTCGGCGATTTTTCCAGCACGTTCGGAATCGCGTGCTGCCCAATATCCGGCTTTGCCGCGATTTGTAGAATCCCGGTCAACATATCGCGCGAGATGTTCGGTCAACATTTGCGACGATGCTTGAAGATTGTTGTTATCGTGTTCGAGCCAGGCGAGTTCAAACTGCGCCTGCGCCACGGCAATCGCATTCGGATAAGCGGCGACGGCGGTTTTCAAAAAATACGATTCGTCCGTTTTGTTTTTGGCGTCGCGCGCAATCATTCCGACATCAATCAATGTTTTCGCCGTCAAATCGCTCGAAGGAAATTTTTGTCGCATTTCTTCAACCGTCGAACGCGCCTGTTCCCAAAGTCTGGCGGTTGCAAATCCTCGCGCGAGTTGGTTATAACCTTCTGCTTTTTGCGGCGCGGACGACGGAATCGAATTAAACGCGCTTTGCGCTTCCGGCATACGGCGCGAATTTACCAAAGCGGTCAAGCGTCTAAGACTTATTTGCGGTGTAGATGCGGTCGGAAAATTCAAAACGGCATTTGAATAAGCGTCCGCTGCGTCTCTATAACTTTTTGCGACAAAAAGCTTGTCGGCGCGCGCCAGAATTTCCTCCGCCGTCTGCGGCGCGAGATTTTGTCCGAGAGAAATTAATTTCGTTTCGGCTTCTTTTCCGGCGTCTGAGCCTGCGCCATAAAAATAAACTTTACGATAAAAATTTATTGCTTGCGCTTGATTCGTTTGTTGCTCGTAAGATTTAGCAGCGAGAAGAAGCGCGTCGGCGCTCTTTTCATCAATCAAATCCTTTAAAAAACTCGGAATTTGCGCGGCTTGTCCCAATTGTAACGCGCTGCTTGCCCAGAGCAATTTTGCTTCGCGCGCGCGCAGCGATGTCGGGGAATTTCTGACGAGTTCGGCAAAAACGTTCATCGCTTCCGTGTGTCTTCCGGCTTGCTGAAAAGCGCGTCCTCGCAGCCACAAAGCGTAATCGGCAACATTCGTTTTCCGACTAAAAACATCTGAATTCAAAATGTCAGCCGCACCGTTAAAGTCATTGTTTTCAAACCGAATCCGCGCTCGCAGAAGTTTTGCCAACGCGCCGGTTCTGGTTTTTGCGTAGCGATTTTCGATGTCCAAAACTACCGCTTCGGGGGGAAGTTTTCCGTCTTTCGTCAACGAGCGCAAAATCTGCGCGGCTTGCTCTTCCGACATCTGCGAAACAAACGCCGAACAACTTGTCGTAAACGGAACAAGCAGAAATCCGGCGGCGAAAAGAAAAATCGTCGAAATCGAAAACGAATAAAGGCGAGAATTTCTGTAAAAAAACATCTTATGTATTTACTCCCGATTTATGATGCGAAAAAGTGCGGACGATTTATCCTGTCTACCCTGATCAGAAATGTCTTTTCAAGGAGAGATGTTCATTATATGATAGCAGAGAAGTTTTATTTTTTTGGAGTAGTTTAATGAAAAAATTTTATCTCACTTTATTATGCGTTTTCTTTTTTGCCGCAACAGTTTCGGCGCAAAATCCGACGCCAAAACCCACGCCGGAAACGGACGAAGATGTTGTAAAGATTTCAACCACGCTCATACAGGTTGACGTAACCGTTACGGACAAAAGCGGAAAGGTCATAACCGACTTAAAGCCTGAAGAAATTGAAATTTACGAAAACGGCGAGAAACAAAACATCACGAATTTCTCGTTTATTTCAAATATACGGGCGCAAACGGAAAAGTCAGTCCCTGGAACAACTGATAAAACCGCCGTTCCCGTTCCTCCGACGCAATTGCGTCCCGAACAAGTCCGCCGCACGATTGCGCTTGTAGTTGACGATTTATCACTGTCTTTTGAAAGCGTTTATTACGTGCGCCGGGCTTTGAAAAAATTTGTTGACGAACAGATGCAGGACGGCGACTTGGTGGCGATTATTCGCACGGGCAGCGGCGCCGGCGCGCTCCAGCAATTCACTTCCGACCGGCGACAGCTCTACGCGGCGCTTGAAAAAGTCAGGTGGAATCCGGCAGGAAACGGGAAAATAGGAGCATTTGCGGCGATAGAAGCCACTCCGCTCGAACAAGCTAAGGCATTGGGCGCAAACGTAAGCGACGAACAACTCGAAGCCGACCGAAACAGAAACCAAAATTTTAACGATTTTCAGGGAAGCGTTTTTGCCACCGGAACGCTCGGCGCGATGGATTTTATCATTCGCGGGATGCAGGATTTGCCCGGACGAAAATCCATTATGCTGCTCTCGGATGGCTTTAAACTTTTTACAAAAGACGAAAGCGGATTTACGGAAAGTTCGAGAATTCTAAATTCGCTGCGGCGCTTGATCGACGCGGCAAATCGCGCGTCGGTCGTCGTCTACACGATGGATCCGCGAGGATTGCAAACGCTCGGGCTGACGGCGGAAGATAATACGAACGGGCTTTCCAGCGACCAAACCGAACAAAAACTGTCCGACCGCCGCACCGAACTTTTCGACACGCAGGAAGGTCTCGTTTTTCTGGCACGACAAACCGGCGGTTTTCCGATTATCAACAACAACGATTTGAGCGGCGGCATCCGCAAAATACTGGACGACCAGAGTTATTATCTTGTTGGTTATCAGCCGGATGCCGATACGTTCGACCCGAAAACGCGGCAGTTCAATAAGCTGCAAATAAAAGTTAATCGGAAAGACGTAAATGTGCGTTACCGGAGCGGATTTTTCGGCGTCAGTGACGAGCAAATAAAAAAACCGCTCAACCAAACGCCGCGCCAGCAAATTATGAACGCGCTGACTTCGCCGTTTGCGGTCAACGGAATCACGCTGCGTCTGAATACGTTGTTCGGAAACGCAGCCAAAGACGGTTCTTTCGTGCGCTTTCTTCTTCACATTGATGCCAAAGATTTGAAATTTACAGACGCGGCGGATGGAAATAAAAAAGCTGTATTTGATGTCATTGCAGTAGTTTACGGCGACAACGGAACGATTACGGACCAAATCAGCCAGTCTTACACGCTTACGACAAAGGACGAAAGATACAAGAAAATCCTAAACGAAGGTTTTGTTTATCACTTTCCGTTTCCAATAAAAAAACCGGGCGCATACCAGCTTCGCGTGGCGATTCGAGACGAACAGGGCGAACGAGTCGGCTCGGCAAATCAATTTATTGAAATTCCGAATTTGAAAAAAAATCGGCTTACCGTTTCCGGCATCGTACTGGAAAATCTGACGCTCCGGCAGTGGAACAAATTGCAGCAGGTAAATACGACCGGCTCAACCGGGGCAACGGAAAAAGCAGATGCCGACCAGACAAATCCGATGATCGACACCTCTCTGCGCCGTTTCAAAACCGGAACCGTTCTGCGCTACGGCTCGGAGATTTACAACGCCAAACTCCCCGCCGTGCAAAAGCCGAATCTGACAGCGCAAGTCAGAATTTTCCGCGACAGCAGGCTCATTTTTGACGGTAAATCAATTGCTCTCGATCCGGCTGGACAAACTGATTTGCAAAGAATAAAATTCGTCGGCGCGATAAATTTGGGAACTGAAATGCAGGCGGGCGATTACGTTTTGCAGCTTGTGGTAACAGATAATCTGGCAAAAGAAAAGCAAAAAATCGCCACACAATTCGTGCAATTTGAGATTGTTCGATAAAGAATAAAACCGAAGAAAAAGTCGCTTGATAAAATGTCAAGCGACTTTTTCTTTGTTAATTCAAGCTGTCCGTTATAGAAATTATGAAAGATTCACCGCAGAGGCGCAAAGGGTTTCCCCGAGAAACGCCGGGCTGTTGTCTTTTCTCCGTGATACTCGGCGAAAACTCTGTGCCTCTGCGCTAAAAAATTCCTAACCCGCAGCTTATGTTCTGTTAATGTTATTAAAACAGATTTATATTAAGCGGCAACTACTTCGATTTCCGAATCTATCTCGTCTTTTATCATATTTTCAATTGCCATCAGCGTTCCGGTCAGAGAACTCGGACAACTTCCGCACGCGCCTTGGTAGCGAATTTTTAAGATTTTATCTTCCAAACTCAGAATTTCCAGCCAGCCGCCGTCGCTTGCCAGAAACGGGCGAATTCTTTCGTCGAGCAATTCATTAATTTGAGCAATTACCGGATTGTCGCCATTGACCGCAGCACCGATTGCTCCACCGACGGCTGCCGCTGCCGCTTTTCCGTTCGTGGAACTTGCCGCAACTGATTCTGCCGCCCGAATTGGAACAGCCAGTGTGGGCAAAATCTCGTCCCAATCGGCTTCGTCCGCTTTTTCGACCGTAATCATTTTATCCATATAAAAAACGGATACGACATCGCCAACCTCGAAAAGAGAAGCGGCGAGTTTGTCATCTTTGACTTTGTCGCGCGAATCGAATGAATGCGAAGTGCCAAAGCTAACCGGTTCCTTTAAGATAAATTTTACGGCATTTGGATTTGGCGTTTCTTGAATGTCTGCAATTTTCGGCATCTGTTTTCAAACCTTTTCTGTTATTTCTTAAATATAAAGTTCTATAATCTTTACATTTTTGTCAACATTATATCGTGTCTGCAAAAAATTTTCATTTCCGGCAAATGGTTTAGATGCAAGAAACCCTAAAAAAGAACTTTGCAAATGAAAACTGAACTTAAATGAAAATCTGCGGGAATGTGAAACCCAGGCTTGATTGCTTATAAAGAAAGTTTGAGTTTAACTGAATAAAAAGGAAGGGTAGTTTGTATAAACGCAATACAAAACCAAAACGCAAATTAATTTAACCTGCGCGTTTGGTTTAGTGACAAGAAGGTAATATTCGCGGCAGGAGATAGTTTGAAGTTCAATTTCAGATTTTTTGAAAAAGATTTTCTCGCCTGCCGGAAATTCGATCAGAAAATTCTTATTCGGTAACGTGAATATCTTCGTGCTGATTAACTCTGCCGAACATAAACAGTCCGCCTAAAACTATCGCTGCCAGAGCGAAAAGAATCCCGATAAGAAGAGAAGTCTGATCGTCGTAGTGTTGAAATTTGTATAAAAAGTATGCTGCCAGACCGGCAGAAACTAATCCTAAAAGCGCATACAGAATATCTCTCATAATAAATAACCTCCATCTGTGGTTAAAAGAGTAAAACCTTTTGTGCTTCCGTGTACTTTTGCCCCGAATATCAAGTAGAATCGGAAAATCTGAAAAGTACCCGGAAACTTTCAATTGCCTATTTTGAAATGCAGCTAATAATAACTCCATTCTGCTTAAAAACGCAAGGTTTTTTTTGCTGTCTGCGATAGCCTGGATAATGATGTTTTAACCGCTGATTTTAGGCAGCGGTTTCAAAAAGAGCCAAAATTTGTTTGCCTTCGCCCGATCGCGGGTCAATCGTGCGGAGATGCTTTCGTCCCTGCATTTCCCAAATTGCGGTTATGTTCCCGTCTTTCTCAACCGCGTGGTAGGACATGCCTTCTGTATTTGCAGTGTTTTCATCTGTAGCAGAATCGTTATTTGTCGCCTCGGCGTTTTGGGAATTATTTTCCTCTTCAATCGCCGTTACAGTTCCATTCTCTGACATTCGTTTAAAAAATCTCCTTTAGCTAAATTGTTTTGTTCAATAATTATTTTACGATAACTGAATTTTGCCACACCGCGACGGCGCAGGCAAGTAAAACATGAAGAACAATTGGCTGTGAAGAAAATACCCGAAACCCTCGGCGAAGGCAAAACCTTTTTAAATCAACCGGCGTATAAAGTTTATTCTCCTCCTTTTTAACCCGAAAGAAACTTTATGAAAAATATATTTAAACCTTTGATGCGACGGCTTGTTGCTGTAATTTTCTTGTCAATCTCGGCATTTAGTTTTGTGTCCGCACAAACTACAAAGGAAAGTAGTCCGCAACTTCGGCAAAAAACCTTTGAGAAAGTTTGGCAGACGGTCAATGATAAATACTTTGACGCAAAGTTCGGCGGTGTTGATTGGAGACAGGTTCACGAACGTTATGCTCCGCAGGCGGCGAAGGTGAAGACAGACGCGGAGTTTCACCAATTGCTGAACAAAATGCTCAGCGAACTCAAAGTTTCGCATATGGGAATTCTCACGCCTGAAACACTTGAAAAGTTAAAACAGCCGCCGACGGCTACCGGATTGAGTTTGCGCGAAATCGAGAATCAAATTGTCGTTACGCGCTTAATCGAAGATTCGTCGGCTTTAGAAGCGGGAATAAGATGCGGATTCGTCGTCAAAAAAATTGACGGTGAACCGATTAAAACACTCGAAGATGCACTGCTAAAACTTTCAGGCGCACCGAACACAACGCTTCTACTTTCGTATTTGAACGAAAAAGACGAGTTGCATGAAACCAGTTTAGAACGCCGCACGCTCGCCAACACCGACAAAAGTAAAATCGTCGGCGGAGCTTCTCTTCACGCTTTGTTTGAAGCGAAACGCTTAATTGACAATATCGGCTACATTCGTTTCAGCAGTTTTATTGCCGCGCTTAATCCGAAGATCGAAGCGACGATTGGTTCGATGAAAGACGCGCCCGGAATCATCATTGATTTGCGCGGCAACGGCGGCGGCGATGACGATGTGGCGATAAAAATGGCAGGCTTTTTATTCGACAGGGAAACACAATTGATGATAACAAAAACGCGCCGAGGCGACGATTTTTATTACAAAGCAAAACCGCAAAAAACCCAGTATGTCGGCAAAATCGCAATTCTGGTTGATGAGCTGAGCGGTTCGGCGAGCGAGCAATTAGCGGCGGGAATGCAGGAAGCAAAACGAGCCGTAGTCATCGGCAAGCGAACCCAAGGCGACGATATGGACGCCGACTTGATGAAGCTTCCAAACGGCGCATATTTAATTTACGCCGCGGGCGAGCCGCGCACGCCGAAAGGCGTTGTTATCGAGGGTCGCGGCGTCATTCCCGATATGCAAGTGAATTTAACGCGAAAAGATTTGCTTGCCGGGCGAGACACTCAGCTCGAAGCGGCAATTGAATATATCAAAATAGACAACCGATAAATATAAAGGAACTTGAATTCGGCGACGGCAAAAGTTTAAAGTACTTGTATGGAAAATAAAAATTTAGAAACGGCAACTTTAGGCGCAGGTTGTTTTTGGTGCGTAGAAGCGGTTTTCGACGATTTGCAAGGCGTCGAATCGGTCGAATCGGGTTATTCGGGCGGGCATACGGAAAGCCCAACCTACAAAGAAGTTTGTTCGGAGACGACCGGACACGCTGAAGTCGCGCAGGTGAAGTTTAATCCTGAAGAGATTTCATTCAAGGAAATTTTGCAGGTTTTCTTTACCGTCCACGACCCGACGCAGTTGAACCGGCAGGGCAATGATATCGGCACGTCTTATCGCTCGGCAATTTTTTATCATTCGGACGAGCAAAAGCGCGTTGCCGAAGAAGCAATTCGGGAAATCGAAGCCGAAGGCATTTACGACCGAAAAATCGTCACGGAAGTTACGCCGTTCGATAAATTTTATATCGCCGAAAATTACCATCAGGAATACTTTGCAAATAATCCGAACCAACCTTATTGCGCGGCAGTCGTCGCGCCGAAAGTCGCCAAGTTTCGGCAAAAATATGTTACGAGATTAAAAAGATAAATTTTGAAAGTGTTAAAGAAAGATTCGATAAACAACTATAACGAAACACACAAACAACTCCGTCAAATCTCACTTTCACGGACAATACTTCAAATCTCATTTTATTTTAATTACACATACTTTTATTATTTTGTATCTGCGTTCACTGTCAAAGCAGATACAAAATAATAAAAGTATTTTAACGAGAAAAGAAATTAAAACACGGCAAACGCGATTTGTATCTTGATTTCTCCCCGCCGGTAAAAAATCGCGAAACGCAAAAGCAAACTTGGCGCGAACGTCGTTTTTCATGCGTTAATTATTGAAGCTGTAATTCAATAGTTTGATAAAGAATGTGAGAACTGCACTCAATAGTCGCTAAAAAGGGTAAATCAAGATAATTAAATACCCATAGAAAGGAGGATAGCCAAGCGAAGAATAATGTAGGATTCTATTAACATTAAAAAGGCGATTTTAGCAGGTGTTTGTTATGAAACTTTTACAAGCGTTTCTGAAAACGTTTCTCGTTATTTTGCGCGGCGAAATAAACGCAACTTGCGACCACTGCCGAGGAATCATCGTGATTGATTTTGAGCGCGGGTGTGTGCTGCATTCGTGCGCGGCTAATAAAAGTTATCGGGTTGGAAGCATCTTGCCGTATAGCGAAGTCGAACGCTATAGATAGGCAATTTATTTCAAAACACTATTTGTTATGGTAGAAAAAACTAAATTTCTGTTTTATTACTTCAAGTTGAGATTAACCACTCAATTAGGTGTTCACAAAACTTCTAATCCTGTCGATAGAGAATGGCGATGGAAGCATTGGCAGAGCATAAAAGCGGCGCAACAGCACAGACGGTCGCAGGAAAATGCTTAACAACTTTTTTCAAACTTCATTTCGCCGATTTTTGTGACAGGCGAGAAAAAACAATTAAAAGATGAAAATAATAGAGTTAATAATACTCTTTTCTTTTAAGGGATAAAAATAAAAACACGGCGAACTTTAATTCGGTTCGCCGTGTTTTTATTGGATGGACAATTGTAAAACTAGTCTCCGCCGATTTCCACGCCGTGTTTTTTTGCCGCCTCTTGGATGCGATTTTTAATTGTCTCAACTTCGTCAGCATCATATTTTGCAGCGTTGTCTTTGTGATTGATGTAATTCCAAGCTGCGCGAACATGTTCGGGCGTGTCAATCGGGTATTTGTTATTTGTCGCATCAGCAAATTTTACGTCGCCGTATTTATGTTCGCCTTCTTCAGCATTAACATCATCTCGCTTGTCTATTTTTGTTGATTGATTGCTCATAATAACCTCCCGATTTTTTCAATTCTGTTTGTCTATATTTTCTGCCGTTTCACGCTCTCTGCCCCAAATGTGGTCGACAAGTCCGGCGACGCCAGCTTGTTTTGCACAGTTGGCGCAGCAGAAAAAGTTTTCTTTGGCTTCGACGCCGTGACCGATAATTTTGCAGCCGCAATGAGCGCAAACGGGAGCTAATTTGTGTATCGCGCACTCGAAGCAGTCAAAAACGTGCCGGTTGCCCGCCGTTACAACTTCAAAAGCCAAATAATAATCGTTGCCGCAAACTTCGCACAGTGCCATTTTTTGCTCCTATTTCATCATTCTGTCTTTTATGCCCTTAATCATATCAAGATGCGATTGCAGGGTCGGCAAAGTTTTTGCTGCAAATGCCTTTACATCCGGGTCGGTTCCGCCTTGCGCCTGCGCTGTAAATTCTTTAACGTCTTTTTCATGGTCATCAACCATCGCATCTACATACCGCTTGTCAAAATCCGCGCCGGAAAGTTTTGACAGCTTTTCGACCGTTGATTTTTGCTGGTCATTAATATCGGTCGGAAGCGCAACGCTTTTTTTCGCCGCGACATTCTTCAAATCGTTGTTTGCCTTTGTGTGGTCGGTTACCATTTGCTGAGCAAACTCTTTGACGTCCGCACTCTGGGCTTTTGCCAAAGCCAGATTACCGAGCTGCACTTCAGCCATTCCGCCCTGTGCAGCTTTTGTCGTAAAGCTGCTCGAATCGGTCGCCTCATTGTTACACCCAAATAAACTAAACATGGCAAATACTGCTAATATGCCGAGAATAAATGTTCTTCTCATAAATTTTACCTCCTAGAAACGATAAATGGATCGGTGAGGTGATATATCGCCGTTACTTTCCAGTTTGTAATCTCAAAAAAGGCGACAGTGCATTCTTTACATATCGTCTTTTGTCTTACCGTCCATTTTGTGGTTCATCATTTTGTCGCCCGCCATCTTGCCAGTCATACTCTGCGCCATCGCTAAATGCGACTGCAGAGTCGGCAAAGTTTTTGCCGCAAATGCTTTGGCATCCGTATCTTTTCCGCCGCCGGCTTCTTTTTGAAACATTTTGACGGCTTTTTCGTGGTCTTTGACCATCATTTTCACATACTCTTTATCGAACGCTGCGCCCGACATAGCTGATAATTTAGTCATTGCCGCTTTATGTTTGGCGTCCGCATCGGTCGGAAGCGTAACATTTTTGCTCATTGCCACCATTTTCAGCTCTTCGCTCGCTTTCGTATGGTCGTCAACCATCATTTGCGCCAACCTTTTAACGTCGTCGCTTGATGATTTCTCCAGAGCCATATTGCTGAGTCCAATCTCGTTCATATCGCTCGTCGCCGCCATCATCATAAACTTAGCGTCCGAATTCATCTTGCCGCTCATTTTCATGTTGCTCGAATCCATCCCCGTCTGCTGTGCGAATGCATTCGATACGAAAACCGCCAGCGCTAACATCACTCCTACAGAAAATATCCGTTTCATATTTAACTCTCCCTTGTCCAAATTATTTCGAAATTTAAAAAACAATAGGATTTTTGCTAATTTCACAATTCTTCTAAAAAAGAAATTGTGAAGGCATGTAAAAATTTCATACAAAAACCTTTGTTTTGAGCGGGCTATTGCAAGACTAATGCCACGAAAGCGTGTTCTTAATGTCAAAAGGGTTGTAAAACTTGGGTTAGTATAAACGCGTTAATTCTGAAGAATCGCAAAATTGAAACTACCGGAATGACGACACAGTTATTCGCTGCGGTTGCCGCCGCAGATTCTTTGGCTCTTAACCGAGCGAATAATTTCCCAACCTCAACGAGCGTCGCATTATAAATCATACAATCAAAACAACAAAAGTCGTTACGGTTAGGGACCGTAACGACTTAAAAAGATAAATAATAATTATCTACGCGCCTTTCGCGTCGCGCATTTTTCTGCGGAAATCTTATTTCATTTTTCCGTTTAATTTGCGAGCCATTTCAAGGTGCATCTTCAAGGCAGGCAAAGTCTTGGCGGCAAACGCTTTGGCGTCGGCGTCCGTTCCGCCGTCAGCCTGTCCTTGAAACAAAGCGACGGTTTTTTCGTGGTCTGTTACCTGCCCGTTCATATATTCTCTGTCGAATTCATCGCCGGACAACTTGGACATATTTTCCGCCATTGCTTTGTGCGCCGCGTCTAAATCAGTCGGAAGAGCAGCGCTTTTCTTGGCGGCAAGTTGTTTCAGTTCATTATTGGCTCTTGTATGCTCGGCAATCATTTGCTGGGCAAATTGTTTGACCTCAGCATTTTTCGTTTTTGAGACTGCCATTTTGCCCGCTTCGACTTCCGCCATTCCGCTATACGCCGCTCCGGTCATAAAACCGTTTGGCGTAATCGCGTCGCCCATCGTATTCGCCATATTGCCCATCGAATTGGTCATATTGGCATTTGATGAATTGGTGACCGCCGTGTTTGAGTTAAATATACCGGCATTATTTGAAACACCCGTGTTGGTTCTCAAATTACCATTGTTATTTGCATTGCCCGGACAACCCGTCAAACCCAAAACCGCTGCACCCAATAAAATCGTCAAAGAAAAAATTTTCATAATCTTCCTCCTGGAGTTTGATAAAATTTGAATAGCCGCACGAAATTTTTGTTTGATTCGGTTCTTCTGCGTTTTTCAGTAAGCTGCCTTCTTCATCAGCAAACAGACTTTATCGAAACAAAATAATTTACAAAAATTTTTCGTGTGAACTGAGTATAAGTAGATTCGGTTCACATTTCAATCGTTTTTTAGAAATCTCAAGACTTAATTTTTGTTTTGTATAAGGAAATACTTTTTAACCGAAACGATTCGCTCCGAGTTATATTTGATTTTGCCCGCCGAAAACTTCTTCAATCACAATGCGCATTCTTTTTGTGTGCGAACCTTCCCAATAAACTTTGCCGCATTTAGGACAGCAATAAAACGTTTGCACATTTTCCCGAACCTTTTGCGGCGTATTTGCCCGAACTTCTTCCGCATTCGCTCGCCTCAAAACCGCATTGCAAATCAGACAGCGCGTGAAAAGTTCTTTCGGCTTTTTAATTTCAAAGCGTCTGACAACTTCACGAAACTGCTCAAACGGCTTTTCGCTTTCGAGAAACAAAACATTATCCGCGCTCCATTCTCTCGTCAATTTTTTATCAGGCGTCAAATTGTGCCGATGCGAAACATTAACCCTAAAAACTTGATGCGGAT
>JAABUN010004306.1_pt1 | contig 19708 bp, 24 predicted proteins | sample 5559311 | NCBI WGS metagenome assembly JAABUN01 (sample SAMN10711877, study PRJNA513370) | rock metagenome | isolation source: Antarctica rocks | place: Antarctica: Victoria Land, Siegfried Peak sud | reverse complement strand
CGTTCGTAAGACAATTTGCTTTTCCAAGACAGAGTTGATGCATGACTTGGTGATTGGACTATTTATTAATCGCTACGAGTTCGGGTTATTAATTTAGGAGTAAATAACAAATCTAAAACACTACCCGAAATTTTACCTGTAGTCTAAATTTGGTAGGTCGTTCTTTACCAGAAAACTTGCGCTTGGAATATGAATTGTGGTCAGAAAAAGTACAAATGGGGCGTTATACATTGAATTTAGACATTCACCATTAATTTATTGAGAATAATTGACGATAAGGTAGCAATCACCTATACTGAGCATCAAACATACTTGCAAATAGTTTGCAACAAATAGGGGTCAGCGCGATCGCACAACATGGGGAACGATACACTACAAGCTAAGGCACAGCTACAATTGAGCCGTCGCCAATTTTTAGAAATTGCTTTAGCAGGGGTAGGTGTTACGGGTGGAGCCTTTGCTTATCAACGTCTCAATCAAAAGTCCGTATCTGTAAAAATCCCGAATATAGCATCTAGCGACTTGCCACAAGATAGCAATAACCCAATGGCAGTATTGCGAGATTTTGATTATGGCACGGTAAAACAGGAAAAAGGACGAACGATTAGAGAATATAGAATCGTTGCTGAAAATTCAACAATTGCTCTAAGTAGTGCTGTTAATTTTAATACTTGGAACTTTAATAATCGCATTCCAGGACCAACTTTAAGGGCAACCCAAGGCGATCGCATCCGGGTAGTATTTTACAATAACGGCGGACATTCCCACTCTATGCACTTTCACGGTATTCATCCGGCGGAAGCTGATGGGACACGCCCTGTGCGTCACGGCAATGCCACAATTTACGAATTTGATGCCGAACCCTTCGGCGTACAGTTATACCATTGCCATACTGAGCCTGTAACACGACATATTAGCAAAGGCTTGTATGGAATGTTGATTATCGATCCGCCCAAACCCCGCCCTCCCGCCGATGAAATAGTGCTAGTGATGGGAGGATACGATACAAACGATGATAACAAAAATGAGTTTTATGCTTTTAACGGGCAGCCAAATTATTACAAAACTCACCCAATTCCTATCTATCAAAATCAGCTAGTACGGCTTTATATACTCAATATGATTGAGTTTGATCCGGCAGCCACTTTTCACCTCCACGCCAACTTTTTTCAAGTGTATAGAACAGGTAGAACTCTCGCGCCCAGCGAAGAAACTGACGTAATTACAATGGGAACAGCAGAACGACATATTTTAGAATTTGCCTACAAATATCCAGGCAAATATATGTTTCATCCCCATCAAGATGCGATCGCTCAAGCAGGTTGCATGGGGTTATTTGAAGTTATCCCTGCAACAGCATAAATTAACAAGTTTTTCACTAGCACTAAATAAGTATCATGTCTATCTTACGATTTTTGTTTCTCACTTTTGCGGCGGCTATGCTATCAGTTTTATTTAGCTGCAATCCAACTCCATCAGTTACAGAAACGAATGTTTCACCTAGCAGCGTTTCTAGCCCAGCAATTGTAGCACCAAGCAAGAACAAAATTAATATTAATAATGCTATTTTGTCTGAATTAGATAAGCTAGAAGCGAAATTAGGAATTCCTGCCTTATCCAACCAAATTCAGGCACAACGTCCTTATGTTAGTCCCGAAGAATTAGTAACTAAAAAATTAGTTAGTCAAGCACAATACGAGCAAATTAAAGATATGGTGACAATTGAAGATGTAGTGCTTACAGGTGTTGCTAAAGATGTAGACTATATGACTAAGCTAGGATTAATGAAGGGACACTTGTTAGTTGCCAAAGAACTATTAGATTTACAGAAACCTGCTCAAGCTGAACCACACATTGGGCATCCAGTGGAAGAAATTTATTTAGATGTAGAAGACCAGTTAAACGAGCGTAATGTACCAGAATTTAAAACAAGTTTAATTAGTTTGCAAGACTTGGTAAAAGCAAAATCGGCAAAAATAGATACTAATTTTACAGAAGCAGTAAAATCTATAGATAATGCGATCGCCGCCTTGCCAGAAAATCAACGCTCTTCACCAGAATTTGTCTTGCTAGTAATCAATGGCTTGCTAGATACCGCTAATTCCGAATATACCGCAGCGATCGCTAATGGCAAAATAACCGCCGCAATTGAGTATCAAGACTCTCGTGGTTTTGTCAACTATGCAGATGAATTATACGAAGGTATTTCGAGCCAAGTAGCCGGATCAAATGCTGAAGCTGATAAATTTATCACAACTAACATAGGCGAACTAAGTAAAAATTGGCCCGCAGTTATTCCTCCAGCTACTCCAGTAAATCCTCCGGCTCAAGTTACTCAGTTAATTAAAACTATTGAACAAGAGTCACGAAAAGTAGTAGACAGTAACACCACTGCCCATCTATAAAAATTATGCGCGAACTTGACCAAGAAAAAGCGATCTCTTTGCTCAACTCCATCATGGAATTTGAACTAGCTGGAGTAGTGCGTTATACCCACTATTCTTTGATGGTGACAGGGCCTAATCGCATTCCAATTGTAGAATTTTTTAAATTGCAAGCAACCGAGTCTCTCACCCACGCCCAGCAAGTAGGCGAAATTCTCACCGGGCTAGAAGGACATCCCAGCTTAAAAATTGCGCCAATGGAAGAAACTTTCCAACATTCAGTCAAAAATATTCTAGAAGAAAGTTTAAATCACGAAAAAAGAGCGCTGGATTTGTATAAAACATTGCTTGATACCGTCAACGATGCCAGCGTGTATCTAGAAGAATTTGCGCGAACAATGATAGGTACAGAAGAACTGCACACTATAGAAATCAAAAAAATGTTGCGCGATTTTAGCGGAAGTGCAGTTTAAAGCAAATAATTTATAGCAAAAATATAAAGGTAGGAGGAGCTATGCTTATTTCCTCCTGCCTTAAAAATACCCAATAGTAAACTTATGAATTTTAGTGCGGCTATCCCTACATTTGTAATTACTCTCCGCGAAGGCGTAGAAGCGGCTTTAGTCGTAGGAATTGTGCTGGCTTGCTTAAAAAAAGCAGGGCAAAGTCGCTTAAATTCTTGGGTTTACGCGGGTGTGGGAGTGGGAATTATTGTTAGTGCTTTAGTTGGGGTACTTTTTAGCCTAGCAATTCCAATTATCAGCGCCGCTAATCCAAAATACACGACGGTAGTTGAACCACTGCTAGAAGGGGTATTTAGCGTAATTGCGATCGCTATGTTGAGTTGGATGCTGGTGTGGATGACACGCCAAGCTAGGTTTATGAAAGCGCAAGTAGAGGGAACAATCGGCGCGGCTTTGCAAGACAAAAATGCTGGCTGGGGCGTTTTTAGCTTAATTTTGATTGCTGTGGTGCGAGAAGGCTTTGAAACGGTACTATTTATCGCCGCCAACTTTCAACAAGGCTTAGTGCCTGCTTTTGGGGCAATCGCGGGGGTATTCACCGCCGCCGTTGTGGGAGTATTGCTATTTCAATGGGGAGTGAAAATCAACATCCGTTTGTTTTTCAAAACTATGGGAGTGTTATTGCTGCTAATTGTTGCCGGATTAGTAGTATCGGCACTAGAACATTTTGATGTAGCGTTTGCAACTCTGGCACAGATGGATCGTTCTTCTCAAGGCTTGTGTTTTTACTACGAACGATTTACAAAAAATCCCTCTTGCATTTTAGGAGCTAGAGTATGGGATACATCAAAAATATTGCCTGACGATCGCTTTCCAGGAATAGTATTTAAGGCCTTATTTGGTTACAGAGAAAACTTGTTTCTCGTCCAAGCCGTCGCTTATGTCGTATTTTTGTCAACTATAGGCAGTATCTATTTTCGGAGCTTAGGCGGTAAAGTGTTGAGCACTAGACACGATTAGGCTTAGAAACAATATGGCTTTAGTCAAAGAATTATTCACGCATCCAGTCAAAGGATTAACTCCACAAAAATGCGATCGCGTATTTCTACAAGCGGGACATGGGATTCCAGGCGATCGCGCTTTTGCCTTAATGTATGCAAGCGTTGCTACCCAAGTTCCCGATACGGATGTTCCTTGGATGAAGAAAAAAAACTTTGCAATGCAGTGCGATTTGCCCGTTTTAGCGGCGTTAGATTGCAAGTACGACAGCAAGACTACAATTATGACAATCAAGCAGGGCAATAGCGAGTTATTGAGCGCTGCAACTAATAATCAGGAAGGACGCGATCGCCTTAGTACCTTTTTTAGCGGCTACATAGCCGCCCACCGTCCCCAAAAAGGAGCGTTGCGCTTGGTGGGCGATCCAGGAGGCCAAACACGGTATAGCGATCGCGAACCTGTACATATATCTTTAGTTAGTCAAGCCACTTTAGACACACTTTCTAACGCCGCCGGGCAAGAAATAGATGCACGACGATTTCGCCCTAATGTTGTTTTAGAAGGCGTACCAGCTTGGGAAGAATTTAACTGGGTAGGACAAGAATTGCAAATAGGACAAGCGAAGATTAGGATTTCTGCACCAATTACTCGTTGCCTAAATATTGATGTCAATCCCGATACTGGCGAACAAAATATTAAGCTTTTTTCGTTATTAAAGCAGCACTTCCAGCATCAAGAAACAGGTGTGGTAGCCCAAGTAATTAGTAGCGGAGACGTGGCAGTTAATGAAATACTTGCCAAGTAGAAGATAAGGCGATCGCAATTAAAGCTTGCTTCTGTAAGTAATCAAGTTTCTGGCAAGCTTATCAAGGAGCGATCACTTTTATTTAAGCCTTATATACGCTGAATTAGTAGGACTACATTTGCCTGACAAAATAGAGGCTCAAAACGACGGAGAAGGGGAGATTCGAACTCCCGGAAGCTTTCACTTCATCTGATTTCAAGTCAGACGCAATCGACCACTCTGCCACCTCTCCAATTAGGTCAGTTTGGGTCAAAACTAACAGATAATTATCATAGCTCACGATCGCGCTGGCTGCACCACTTGACTTGGTTGCTGATAAATAATTTCTTCCGACACTACGGTAAGATCCTTGTCCATCCACACCAAAGAAGCTTGAGTAATTGCCCCAGCTTGCAAATATACTAAGGAGAAGTTTCGTAAGTCCCCTTGAGGCGATCGCACAATTCGGGGGACACGTGCCGCATTTAGATACATTGTTCCCTCAGAACTCATAAAAAATGTCTTTCTTAAGTGTTCTTTTGTATATCTAAGATTGTGGTGCATATGACCGAAGGTAACTAAAGCAATTGTTTTACCCAATTGTCGCGTTTGCGCGATCGCTTCAGTCAAATCGGGATCGCCGTAATCGCCGCCTAGAGGTTGCCAATCTTTACCACAAGGATCGTCCGCGCTACTTCCCAAACCTACAGGGCCATTGTGACCAAGAAAAATCACCGTCTCGTATGCTGCACTTGCGGCGGCGGCTACTATCCGCTCTGCACTTTCGGCAAAACTTATAACTCCAAATCTCTCCCTGTAAAATTCGGCATTTTTCCAGACTTCTCCACCCCAGCTAAAGGGGCGGCTACCAACTACAGTAAGTTTTAAGTGGGGAAAATCTAGCTTGCCGTAACCTACATGAGTTTCTTTCAATAAATTTATTTGCTCTTGCACCCAATCTTCTTTTTGGCGATCGTAGGGGCATTTTTGCTTACCCCATTCCGAGGCGCTATACCATGCGTCATGATTGCCAAATACGGTTGCTTTGGGAAGATTTACCGCCGCAATTTCTCGGACTACCTGTACCGACTCATTGCCAAAATCTCCCACAAATAGCACCAAATCTACACCCAACTGTTGAAGGGCGAGTGCGTCTGTGGCTTCCCACTGATCGTGAATGTCTCCAACGACAGCGATTTTAATCAACTTGCTAGAGAAAATATTATCCCCAGCACCACTCGTCAGTTGTTCGTGTGTTCTCTGACTGGTCATCCCTTTTTCCTTGCCTGTCTATCTTTAGGATAGGAAACCTCTGTCTATTTTGACAGAAAATGGTCAACAAGCTAATTTTGGTAAAAAATACTATAATTCAAAATATAACTAATTAAGCAATTTTTTAAAAACTGTGTTTACAACTGCCCTTGCCCACAAAAGTCCCCACAACGAGTTACCGCTAAACTTATTTGAAGCAATTTTTGAACTCAAACAAAAGCTGAATGCGGTAATTTTGGCGCACTACTACCAAGAGCCGGATATTCAAGATGTAGCTGATTATATAGGTGACTCTCTAGGACTTTCAAGGCAAGCAGCAAGCACCAATGCAGATGTAATTGTCTTTGCTGGCGTTCATTTCATGGCAGAGACAGCAAAAATTCTCAATCCGCATAAATTGGTACTATTACCAGATTTAGCTGCCGGGTGTTCTTTAGCTGATAGTTGTCCGCCACAAGAATTTGCTGCTTTTATTGCCGCTCACCCCAATCATTTAGTTATTTCTTATATCAACTGTACCGCCGAAATTAAGGCGATGAGCGATATTATTTGTACCAGTTCTAACGCCGTGCAAATTGTCCGCCAAATTCCAGAAACTCAGCCGATTATTTTTGCTCCCGATCGCAATTTAGGGCGTTACGTTATGGAACAAACCGGGCGAGACTTGTTACTGTGGCAAGGTAGCTGTATTGTTCACGAAACTTTTTCTGAAAAAAAGCTCGTTGGATTGAAGATGGTATATCCTGAAGCCGAGATAATTGCCCATCCCGAATGCGAATCAAGCGTACTGCGTCACGCTGACTATATTGGCTCTACTACGGCTTTACTCAACTACTGTCAAAAATCCGCAGCAGATGCCTTTATCGTCGCCACCGAGCCAGGTATTATTCACCAAATGCAGAAAGAGGCTCCGAGTAAGCAATTCATTCCTGCACCCCCGATAAATAACTGTGCTTGTAATGAGTGTCCGTATATGAGGTTAAATACTATAGAAAAGCTTTACTTAGCAATGATTAACCGCACTCCAGAAATAACCATGTCGGAGGAAATTCGTTTAGCTGCTCTCAAACCTATGCAACGAATGCTAGAAATGAGCAACTAAATTTAGACAAGTTATAGATAGTTATTTTATTGACAGCAAATTGACTATAATTGTAGATTGCGTCCTAATTACAGTCTGTATATGCCTAAACTAAAAACCCGCAAAGCAGCATCAAAGCGCTTTCGCGCTACTGGCACTGGTAAAATTGTCCGCCGCAAAGCTGGCAAAAACCATTTGCTACAACACAAATCATCTGATAAAAAGCGTCGCTTCTCCCAAATGGCAGTAGTAAACGAGTGCGATGCGCCAAACGTCCGCTTAATGATGCCATATTTGTAATAATTAAGGATAAATAAACTATGACACGGGTAAAACGCGGGAATGTAGCCCGCAAACGCCGCAAGAAAATTCTTAAACTAGCTAAAGGATTTCGCGGTTCCCATTCGACGCTGTTTAGAACAGCAAACCAGCAGGTAATGAAGGCGCTACGGAGTGCTTATCGCGATCGCAAAAAACGCAAGCGCGATTTCCGCCGTTTGTGGATTGTCCGCATCAATGCCGCCGCCAGACTTCATGGAGTTAGCTACAGTCAACTGATAGGCAACTTGAAAAAAGCAAATATCGGCATCAACCGCAAAATGTTGGCGCAAATGGCAGTGCTAGATCCAACAGGTTTTAGTAAAGTTGCCGAAATGGCAAGCCAAGTTAAATAATGCAGCTAAAAGGCAAAAGGATTGTTATTTTCCTTATTGCTTTTTACTGCACTTTTATGAGTTTTTGCGGTGCTAGTAGCGCCGCCGAACTTAAAGAAATTCAACGCCGGGGCTACCTAACGGTTGCCGTAAAAGATAATCTGCGTCCTCTAGGCTTTCGAGATAGTCAGGGGAATTTACAAGGATTGGAAATTGATGTAGCTAGGCGCTTGGCACAAGACTTGTTAGGCAAAAGTGAAGAATCGGTAAGATTGCAACCAACCGAAAACAGTTTGCGGCTTTCGGCAGTTGTAGAAGATCGAGTAGATATAGCGATCGCAGATTTTACCGCTACCGAATCTCGCGCCCGATTAGTCAGCTTCAGCTTACCTTACTATTTTGACGGTACTGCTTTAATTACAAAAGATGCCGTTATCCAAAGATTAAGCAATGTCGTTAAAAGTAAAATTGTTGTCATAAATGGTTCTAGTACAATTGCTAGCCTACGTTACTTATTGCCACAGGCGCAGTTAGTAGGAGTTGATAGCTATCAAGCAGCGCACCTACTTTTAGAAGCAAATGGAAATAGTGCAGTTGTCTTTGCTGGTGATGCCAGCGTCTTGACGGGCTGGAAGCAACAAGATAATCGATATCGGCTGCTCCCGACTTTAATTGGCGCAGAACCCTTGTCTATAGTGATGCCAAAAGGGTTGCAGTACGATGACTTAAGGCGACAAGTTAATTATGCGATTTCTCGTTATGTATCTGAAGGTTGGCTAGAAGCAAGGGTTAATTATTGGGGTTTGCCTAATTCCACTTCTAGATTGAGAGGTGGCAAGATGGAACAAGATGCAGGCTAAAACCACACTTTTAATCGAGAGCAATGGATAATTTACCGATTGTATATCTTTCAATTTTACTAATTGTGCTACTTGGCAGTGGAATATTTGTTTTTCGCCAGGTTTTGAAAACGCGCAAAACAGAAAATGCCCTAGGGAGACTGCAAAAAAAACTAAATAAAGAAAAGGGAACTGTTCAAGAGTACTACGAGTTGGGCAGCATCTACCTAGAGAAAAAATTGTACTCCCAGGCGATCGCTTTATTTCAGAAAGCAATTAAAGCCGCCGAGCAAGAAACCGAGGAAAATATCGCCCCAATCTACAATGGTTTAGGTTTTGCTGCTTTTTCTCAAGAACAGTACGATTTGGCAATTCGTCACTACAAGGAAGCCTTAAAGCAAAACCCAGATTATGTTTTTGCTCTCAACAACTTAGGTCATGCTTACGAAAAGAAAAACTTGGTTGCTCCAGCCTTAGAAGCTTACGAACAAGTATTAAAGTCTGAGCCAAATAATACTACAGCCAAGCGCCGTGCCGAATCAGTCCGCAAACGGCTAGTTACTTCTACTTAGTTGCGCTCAATCTTAAATACAATAAAAACCGACGGTGTAACAAAACAGTCGGTTTTTAGCTTAAATCCGATGATTTCAGGCTTATTTTTCTAAAAAGCCTTGAATCTGCCTAATAGCTGCGGGAGCAATATTAAAAATTGCCCAACTCGCGGCGGCAATTACTGGTAACAAAACTATAGCTACGCGAAAATCAATGTCCATCTGACGATCGTCCTCTCTTAATTTAGAGATTAAAGTTTTTTAGAGTAGTTCTTATTTTTTATTTTTAGCTGAAACAGGCAAATAAGCTAGACCTTCTAACTATAAATGTTTTTAATCAATCAGTAATAACTGGAAATCCCATATCTGTCCCTTTACCTGCGTGAACTAAAGCTAACTTTTTGTAACGCTCGGCGTGTTCTATGAGTTCGGCGGCGGCGGCGGGAGAATTTTCTTTGATCCGTTTTCCCGGTACGCCTACAACTAATGAAAAAGGAGGTACGTCTTTAGTTACTACTGCCCCAGCACCAATGATACTACCTGTGCCAACTCGTACCCCGTCCAAAATTATTGCCCCAATCCCAATCAAACTACCACGTTCTATATAAGCGCTGTGGATTACGGCTCGATGCCCAACTGTGACAAAATCCTCTAAGATAGTTGGCTTGCCCGGATCGCCGTGCAAAATTGCTCCATCTTGGATGTTGGTACATTCCCCAATTTCAATTCGCTCCACATCGCCCCGAATTACTGCGCCATACCAAATACTTACCCCTGTGGCTACCTTGACTCGACCAATAACAACGGCATTAGTAGCAATAAAAGCAGCTTGAGAAAGATCAGGATAAGGTAAGTAAGACATAATAGACAGGAGAAGCAATAGCGAATAGATTTCCAGGGAAATAGTTGACTCGAACTGGTGTAGCGCTTTAAGCACAATACCATAGTGCTAAACTCTTAGGAGGCAAAGCGGTGCAGACTAAAAGTACATTACTTTTAAGGGCAAGAGTATCAACACAAAGCCACTGGTGCTAGTGACAGAAAAATGCTGATAAGCACTCCATGATCGACTCAAGCTTACAATATCCAATTTTTGGTCCAGAGATTCAGTGTCCCCATTGTCGCCAAACTGTCCCGGCGCTGACACTAACGGATACTTATTTATGTTCGCGTCATGGCGCTTTTGAAGCCGATCCCAAAACGGGAGAATTGGTACATCTTCAGTCTGGTCGTCACTGGAAACAATGGGGTAATGACTGGTATAGGCAACATACCCATCCTGACGGGATCAGATTTGAAATTCATGAAGCTTTGGATCGACTTTATACTCAAGGCTACCGCGCGACGCGGGTAATTATTGCCTGGCGTTATCAGGAATTAATTAGTAGTTATTTAGAACGCAGTACTCCTTGGCGAGGACAGTCAGAATCTCCCAAGCTTTACGGCTTACCTGTAGAGTTCAGTCCCGATCCCCAAGAGGAACCACGCTGGGAAGTAATTAATTTTGACCTAGAAAAAGAGCCTGGTGTCCCGGTACGCTATCCTTACTTTCGCTTGTTTGAATAATGCACCACGTTTCAATTCGTACAGGTAATATTCATAAAGCGATCGCATTTTACGAACTACTAGGCTTTAATGTATGCGATCGCTTTACTACAGGCTATACATTAGCTTGTTGGATGGAAGGCTTGCAGGGGCGCATTGAACTAATCCAAATCCCCCAACCTCACCCCGCTCCTGATGCTTTTAACGATGAGCATTACGTTGGTTATTACCATTTGTCTTTCGACTTAACTGAGACTGTACCAGATTTGATGGATTGGTTGGCGGATTTAAAACAACGTTTTGCCCAAGCAAGCCAAGAGAAGCCAGAGCAATATTCGCCGTTAAAGATACTGTTAGAGCCAGAGCAGCAGCAAATTGGCGATCGCATTTATGAAGTTGCCTTTATTGCCGATATTGATAATTTGCCCTTGGAGTTCCTTAGAGTTTTAACTAATTAGTGTAAGGAAGGCAGGTGACGTTTTTTACGGAGGTTAATCCTTGTCCCCAAAAGTACGCAGCCAAACACGGCAGTTGAAAGTAATACTACACTAGCCCCAGACGCAATATCAAAGTGGTAGCTTAGGTAAATTCCGAAAAAGGATATCACTGCTCCAATTGCTCCAGAAATTATCATCATTTGCCCAAAGCGATCGCTTAATAATCTAGCAATCGAGGCGGGAATAACTACGGCGGAAATAATTAGCGTCACGCCTAAGACATTAAGAGTTGCCACCAGTAGAGTAGCCAACATCAAAGCAAACAGTGTATCCATCGCCAATATAGGTACACCATGAACTTGAGCTACATCGCGGTCAAAAGACCAAAATAGTAAAGGTCGATAAAAGATTACAACTAGGCTCAGTAAGACAACAGTAACTCCAGCCACAACCCATAAATCTTCTGGAGTAACACCTAAGACATTGCCAAACAAAGCAGCTTCAAAGTTTTGGCTAAACTTGCGATAAGTACTGATAACTGCCACACCTAAAGCAAAGCTAGCGGTAGTTACAATCCCAATTGCTGCATCTGAATAGACTTTGCGCCCAGTTAAGTGTTGAATGATAAGAGCCGCAGCAAAGCCCCAAATTCCCGAACCAATATAAAAATTGAGATTCAATACATAACTCAAAACCGCTCCACCTAAAATTGCGTGAGACAACCCGTGAGCGATATAACTCATTCTCCGAGTAGTGATATAAACTCCCATCACGCCACACAATAAACCTGCCATCACCCCCACCATTACAGCGCGACTAAAAAATTCGTAGCGAAAAGGTGCAATCAGAAAATCCATAGTAAGTAGTCTTTAAGTTTTGATTTGAAAATAGGTCTTTAACTCAAAACTACAGTATGCGCTCTTGACGTAAAATCTGAGGTAAATTATTTTGCATTTGGTGGCGTAAAGAAGTACCGCCACTAGCAATTAAAATCCGGTCTTCTTGGTGAAAAACTACCATTTCTGCGCCAAATGTCTGCTCAAGAATTGCTGGAGTAAAAACTTGCTCTGGTTGACCTTGAGCAATTAAGCCGTGATTGAAACATACCACCCAAGGTAAATGGGTAGCTACAGAATTTAGGTCGTGAGTAGAAAGTAAAATTGTCAAGCCTTGTTGATTGAGGTCGGCGAGTAAATGCAACAGTTCGTGCTGGACGTGCAAATCCGAACTGCTAGTAGGTTCATCTAACAAGACAATTTCTGGCTTACCAACAAGAGCGCGCGCTAAAAATACCCGTTGTTGTTGACCGCCAGACAAATCGCCGATTGGTTTGTGGGCAATATGCTCGATCCCAACTCGGTTGAGGAATTCTCGCGCTGCTAGGCGATCGCGTTTTTGGGGAAAAGATAAAATTTTATGTTTTTGGTAGCACCCCATCATCACAACTTCTTCGGCGGTGACAGGAAAGCTCCAATCTACTGTTTCTACTTGTGGGACGTAACCGACCTTTGGCGGCGCAGTTCCAGGTTTTAAGCGCTTACCTTGAAAACGAACTTCTCCTGCCCAAGGATGAATTAATCCTAAAATCGCCTTGATTAACGTGCTTTTTCCACAACCAGAAGGCCCTACTAAGCCCGTGAGTTGACCAGGGTAAATAGATAAATTTACTTGTTGAAAAACTGGATTGGTTTGATAACCGCAGACCAAGTTTCGCACTTCTAACATTGGTTCCATTAAATTCTTATGCGTTGCTACTTGGTATTGGTGCTGGTTGTTGCTGTGGGGCCAACAACATTAGCAGAATTGAGTTTGTTTACTAGATTGGGATTGCCCCCCAAGTTGCTAGCTAGGATACGTAAATTATCCGCCATCATGCCGATGTAAGTATGTTGAGGGTTGGTATTTTCTAAGGACTCTGCTGAACCGTCTCCTGGCAAGTCATCATCAGAAGTATTAGCAGTTTTTACCTTGGTTTCGCGGGCAAGTTGTTCTACAACTTTGCTTGGGTAGACTTCCGAACCAAATACAGCCGGAACTTTGGTTTGTCGGATTTGATCGATTAACTTAGTAATATCTTGCGCCGATGGTTCGTTGAAATCTGAAGGTTGAATTGCGCCAATTACTTCAAAGCCGTATTCTCTTGCCCAGTATGCCCAAGAGTCATGATAAGTAAGAAGCTTACGATTTTGGGGGGGGATACTAGCTACAACTTCACGAGTCACTTTATCTAATTCATTTAAGCGTTGCAAGTAGTTTTTGAGATTAGTAGCATAATACTCTTTGCCTTCAGGGTCTAGCTCTGTAAGATATTGAGCGGCAAGTTTAGCATAGGCTTCAGCATATTTGGGATTGACCCAGAGGTGGGGGTTCGGTTCGCCTTTTTCTTTGGGAAAGCTAAAGTCAAAAAGCCACTGGGCTTCGGTAATAGTTTGGTCGCCTAGTTGATAGATTTTGGTGTCTTGCTGCTTAGAAGAATTTGCCAATTTTTGGGTTGGTGCTTCTAAGCTTAAGCCGTTAACAAGAATTAGATTTGCTTTACTCAGTAAGTCTGCATCTGAAGGGCGAGGTTCAAAGGTGTGCGAATCTGTCCCTTCAGGGATGATGCCTCGCACTTGGACGCGATCGCCAGCAATATTACTAACAATATTTGTTAAAGGAGCTACGGTAGTAACAACCAAAAGTTTATTTTGAGCTTGATTATCGCTAGTAGGTGTACTGGCAACTTCTGACGGACTCGGAGATACAGCTACATTTTGATTATTACTGCAAGCGATCGCCGTAAAGCTCAATGCCATTAATAAGGCATATATCTTCTTCATTAATGATTTATTGTCCTAAATTAAACATATAGATTACCAGTAGAGCTTTTCATGGCTTCTAGGTGCAATGCCATGAGGGGGCATTTTTAGCTGATTTTAAGATAATTTTTAGATTTTTCTAAATAAAATCCTCCTTAGTACATATTTTCCAGCTATTAGCTTGACTTTAATACTGCTGCGCCTCAAATAGTGGAACGGGTAAATAGTAATGACAAGACTACAGTAGAAACCAGCAGCTATGGCTAGCGCTGTTTTTGTACTTACAATTAATTACGACAATATATGTCTGCGATCGCGCGCTAACTCAAGTATAGAAATATCATGGGTAGTCTTAATTATTATTTGGGGATGCGATGCTTTGCGATCGCGCAAGCGCTATCGCGCGCTAACCCAGCGCTGAACTAAAAGCTAGGGATCGCTAGAACTGGAACATGACACTTAGCCATAGTCCCTCCTGACGCAGATTTAATCTGGCTCGTCTTAAACCTGTTCCATCTTCAAAGTCAAAACTGTTGAAGCTATAAGCAAGTTGAAGCGATGTACTGGGAGACAGGCGATATCGAGTACCGACTAACAGATTCCATGTAATGTTTTGATCGGCATTGAGATTAAAACCAGACACATCTCCTCGAATGCCCATTGTCCAACGTTCAGACAAATCCAACTCTGTTCGTGCGCCAATGAGTGGTTCAACGTTAGTTCTAGAGAAGTCAAAGTCTCGATCGAGCGGAACACTGGTGGTGCCGATGCTAATAGTATCGACTTCCAGTTTTTGCTTCCAAATATTAGCTCGGATTCCTAAAATTGGCTCAACGACTAATCGAGGATAGGGATTTAATGATTTTGCTGGGTTGTTCAAAGGCATATCAAGCACGCGATAAAATGCCGCCAGATCGATCGTGCCTTGACGGACAGACACACTTGCATCTGCACTGACTTTAAGATCGGTATTGATACCAAAGCTTTGCAGACTTCCTTGAGGAAAAGTTACCCCAAGATTTCCACTCTGTCCAGCAGAGAGATAGAAGCTGTCCAGCATCAACCCAAATCGATTTTTTCGTGCTTCTAACCGCAGACCAATATCAAAGGCGCGATCTAGATTCAAAATTTCTCCCAACCCCGCGCCAACAGAAGCACCCCGCCCTTGGGCTGTTACATCTGCCCGTACATTCAAGGGTACAAAGAAATAGGGTTCTGCTGAAAATTGCCAGCGTTCGCTGGATGTAGGCTTAGAGAATACTTCGTTAGGCTGCAAAGTGGAAGTATCAGCCTGAACAATAGGACTGAGTGGAGACAGTGACTCTGTAAACGCAGGAGACCGTTCAGGGAATAAATTAGCAGCCTGATTGAGCGATCGCGTTGAATGAATATCTTTCGTTAAAGCGACAGACGAAAGTGAGTCTTGGGTGGAGGTGTGAGGTTGCTCTTTGTAGAGAGCGATCGCTTTGGAGACTGAAATGCTTAGTTTTGGGGCTGGAGGAACTGAATTGAACGAGGTTTTGAGTCCAGGATTAACGCTCTCGGAATTTTGAATAACAGGCAATCGGTCTTCTGCTCGCACAGGAGAAACTAAAAGTGCGATCGCGACTGACAGTGTACTGTTGCAACACCAAAAAAATCGCTTTAACAACTAGTTGTAAAGCTTCATTGAGTAATCATTAAGAGACTGATTCGCTTGGTTGTTTTGATTGCTTTTACTACTTTTTAATCTCATTATTGTCAACTCAGCTACAGCCTTTATAGTTTGCTTTTCTATTATTTCGTGCAGCACATTATGGATTTAATAAATTTGCGTTTTTCTAAAGCTTTAGTAGCTTTAATCAACCTGCTCAGAGGTTATACGAAATATTTAAATTTCGTTAACATGGCTAAAATACCACAGTTTTTTTAATTGTGAAGTAAAAATTTATATGGGAATTTTTAATTATGATTCGCTTTTATTATCTTCAACCTTCTGGCAGTTAAATTACTAAAAAATCTTACTTATTTCAGGTATACTAACAACGAACTGTGGAATTTTCGACTGACATCTAGGTTAGGCGAGAAAAATAAAATCATAGCTACAAGCATTAGGAAATCACTGAACAATTTGAGCGAACATAGCAATTAGTAAAAGCGTCTTCACTCAAATTATCTACCACTATAATCAAACGCCATGATACTTCCTCTTGAACCACTGTTTTGTCCGTGTTGTGCGCCTGTAGTTCTGCATACCTTTTTGTCCCAATATGGAGTTCAAGTTTTTACTCAGCCGCTGCTGCGGCTAGGATCGGGTTCCTTATCGGCTGCAATTGGTTTGAATAAACAACCACCTGCGCTCACCCCTGATTCAAATCCCCTTAATAAGTAACTATAAGGAATGAGTAACTATGACTTTCTTTCATAAATTCACCCGCAGACAATGGCTGAAGCGTGAGATAATACTGGTCTGGGGGCGATCGCAAGCAGCGTTCTTCTATTTATCACTATTCCTTTGATTGGACAACAGACTGCCCAGGCGCAAAAGCCCTTTATTGGCACGCCTGCTGCTAAATCGACATATTTTGATCGCATTATGTCTCTTGTCGATCGTGATCGCCTCGTCACGATTTTCAAAGATATCCACCAGAATCCAGAATTAGGATTTATGGAAACCCGCACGGCTGGTATTGTGGCTAAAGAACTGAAGACCTTGGGCTATGAGGTTAAAACAGGTATCGGCAAAACCGGAGTAGTCGGCATTCTGCGAAATGGTGACGGACCCAAAGTCATGTTTCGAGCCGATATGGATTCCAACGCGGTTGAAGAGGTAACAGGGCTACCCTACGCTAGCAAGAAGCGGATGATGCGTAACGAGGAAGAAGTGCCTGTGATGCACGCCTGTGGTCATGATGCTCATACTACCTGGATGTTGGGTTTGGCAAAAGCGATGGTTGCCCTCAAATCGGAATGGCAAGGCACCCTGATTCTGGTTGGTCAGCCCGACGAAGAAGGCATTAAGGGAGCTAGAGCGATGGTAGAGGATGGACTCTATACCCGTCAGGGAGTACCCGTTCCTGACTATTTGCTGGCACTGCATACGGCTCCTGGTCCAACCGGACTGCTAGCCAATGCAGGTGGAACCCGCATGGCAGGTAGCGACGCAATCGATGTTCTATTTAAAGGAGTTGGCGGACATGGTTCTTCACCACAGTTTGCTAAAGATCCGATTGTAATGACAGCCCACGCCATCACGCAATATCAAACTGTTGTGGCGCGTGGGATCGATCCCCAAGAAGCGGCGGTGATTACCGTGGGTTCAGTACAGGCTGGGCAAGACAACAATGTGATTCCAGGAGAGTCGCTGCTCAAAATTAATCTGCGTTGGTTCAACCCCGCCGTGCGAGAAACATTGATAAAAGGAATTCGCTCCGTCAATGAGTCGATCGCCCGCGCCTATGGTATGCCAGAGGAGCAATTGCCGACCATCACCTTGAAGGGCAGTACAACCCCGTTGGTCAATGACAAATCACTGGTCGATCGCCTCAATGCTCAATTGGTGAATCTAGTCGGGCAAAAGGGAATGATTGCTGAGTTCCCCGCTACAACGGGATCGGAGGATGCCCATTTGCTCAAAGGCGACAATAAAGATATTCAGTTTGATTATGCCTTTGTTGGCATTGCCGAACCTGCTCTGTTTGCCAAAGCCCAGGCAGAAGGCAAGATGGTTCCCTTTTCCAACCACAATGCCAATTTTCAAGTCGATTTGAATGCTATTCCCTTTGGCACAAAGGTTGCATCTGTCATGACAATGGAACTGCTTCACTCTGGCGCGAAATCTTCATGAGTGGTAGCGATCGGCGACTCAAAATTTGGAACACCTCCACAGAAAAATGTCGTCGATTGTTCTTTGGACATTGCCATTGGGGGCGGGAACTTGCAATTAAATCAGACAATCGATTTCTAATTAGCGCGATCGCCGGGGTACTAGCTAGCAATGCAGCCGCAAATCTTGGTATTTGACGAATTTTCAGCGCAATTAGATCCGCGATCGCGCCGCCAATTAATTGAATTATTGTAAACATTGCCCTTAACTGCGCTAATTGCTACCTATGACTTAGATTTAGCTTTAGAAATATGCGATCGCACTTTGGTACTCAGTCAAGGAAAAGTAGTATTTGATAGGGAAACAGTGCGAGTAATGAGCGCTCCTGAGTTTCTCCAGCAACACGCTTTAGAATCACCTCTGAGCTACAGTCGTCCTTATTGTCTAATTAAACATTCCCCAGTAGCGAAGTCTTGATTATTTTTTGGGATGCGATCTCCAGTAGCTTCTTTAGAAATTGCCAACAAAGCTAACTATATCAGCGTATATCGACATTCCTGTAGAATTATTGTTAGGTACCTAGTAAATTTAATCTAAATTACTCAAATACTGAAGATTTTGGGCTAATTTCAAACTGCAATTGTGCGCGGTAGAAGCAAACATCGAATTCCATAAAAAAGTTAACCTGCCCCAAGATAAGTGGTACATTAGCAGACTGTGTCCACGCAAACACGAGTTGTACAGGCTCAAACTGCCCAACGACAGCTTGAACAAGCACGACACGCGCCTCATACCGAGCTAGGTTTCCCGCTAAACTCAGCGCTGTTGTTTGCCGTTCCCATATATAGCCAAGCTCAATCCCTACCGAATAGGGAAGTACATTTACGCTTGCACCAGTATCCAACAAACCGGATTCTGTAACAGAACTTTGCTGATAAACCAAAGTTAGAGGTAAGGATGGACGAAAGCTGGCTTCGCCTAATGCAGCATCAATCGAGACAAAAGGATATCGTTGAGCATTACGCATGGTCTTGAGTTTTAGCAGCTTGTAACGCTTTTAACATCGTATCTGCTGCTTCGATCGAATCGTAGGGCGACCAAACCGGATACACCTGGTCGGGCTTAATCAAATCAATTTCTTGTTGGGCTAATTCTGAGATTAGAACTTGCATGACATAGAGTTTATCTGAGCGATTTAATCCCCGCAATGTCGAGATTAGTTCCGATAAAACCATGCAGAGTACTCCAGCAAGTTAAGTTTTCCTTTCTATCTTAAAGTTTTCCAGATACTGCTAACTAAGTGAATTTCAAGACAGTTATATCCCTAATGTAGCGATCGCACGCTAACTCAACCATTAAATATCACATAAATATCACAACAGTCGCAATTATTATTTTGGGATGCGATCGCCAATAACTTCTCTGAACTCTGGCGTAGTGCGATCGCTCGCCAACTTTACCTAGAAATATCACAATCCATTCTGTTGCAAACCCTTGTTAGCTTGCGTTATCCACCTTTAAGTAATTGGTCATACTCTGAATGCGTCCCAATCCAAAACCATGCCACGTCACCATTATCTTCCACTGCTAAGGCACGATAATGAAGCCCTATTCGCACCTACCAAAACGAACCTACTTTCTTAAAATGAAGCGATGGATATCGAGAATCTTGTTTAAGTAGCTCACAACATCGATTGGCGAGTATCTGAATATCACCCGGCAATTGCCGATAGTGATACCAAAAGTCAGGAGTGGCACGGTATCTCACAGGTCAGTACAACGCCCTTCCCGTAAATGTTGCAGTGCCTTTTCAGCCAGCTTATCAAAACGACCTGCGGCGATATCTTCCTCAAATTGCCGATCCCAAATCTCTGCATCAAACTCAGCAAACCAGGCTCGAAAAGCAGCAAGCTCATCTGACGACAACTGTTTGACAGCCTGCTGAACATCTTTCAAGTCATTCATGTATATAAGAAGTTGTTTCTAAAGAAGTGTAAATGTTAGCGCGAACGCTGGTTGAAGGTGAGCTTGCGAAGCATTAATCGGATCATGGCAATGAAGATCATGCTCTCATGGTGTTCCGGTAGCTCCTCATA
>JAABUN010004305.1_pt1 | contig 19719 bp, 13 predicted proteins | sample 5559311 | NCBI WGS metagenome assembly JAABUN01 (sample SAMN10711877, study PRJNA513370) | rock metagenome | isolation source: Antarctica rocks | place: Antarctica: Victoria Land, Siegfried Peak sud | reverse complement strand
TGCTGCAGGCCGCCGGTCTGTTGTTCTTTGCTTTCGCCGGGTATGCCCGGATCGCCACGCTCGGCGAAGAGGTTCGGGACCCGGCGCGCACCATCCCGCGGGCCGTCCCGTTGGCGTTGGGGATCGTAATGGTGCTGTATGCGCTGGTCGGGGTGGCGGTGCTGCTGGTGCTCGGCGCCGATGGCACCGCTCAAAGTACCGCGCCGTTGCAGGACGCCGTGTCGGCCGGGTCGTTGCACCCGCTCGCGCCGCTGGTACGGGTGGGCGCCGTTGCGGCGAGTTTGGGGGTGTTACTGAGTGCGATGGCTGGGGTGGGCCGCACCGTATTGGCGATGGCCCGTGACCGGGAGCTGCCGGCGGCGTTGGCGGCGGTGCATCCGCAGTTCGCGGTGCCGCACCGGGCTGAGCTGCTGCTCGGGTTGTTCGTGGTGGTCATCGTCAGCGTGTCCGACATCCGCGGGGCGATCGGCTTCTCCAGCACCGGGGTGCTCGTCTACTACGGAATCGCGAACGCCAGCGCGTGGACACTGCCGGGGCGGGACCGCCGTTGGCGGCGTCCGGTCGCCGCGCTGGGGCTGCTCGGCTGCGTCGTGTTGGTGGCCGCGTTGCCGCTCACCAGCGTCCTCACCGGTCTGGTCGTGCTCGCCGTCGGTGTCCTCGCCCGCGCCGGCCTGCGACGCCGGACCCAAAGTGGTCAGGACCGACCCCCGGCCGGGTAACAGCGGCGGGTCAGTTGGTGAGGGTGAGTGCGCCGGTGCAAATGATCAGGAGTAGGGGGACGATGATCAGGCCGCGGAGGGTGAAGGTGGCCCAGCTGATGGGAACGTCGGCTGCCCGGCACCGGCCGGCCCAGAGCAGGGTGGCGAGGCTGGCCCAGGGGGTGATGAGGGGGCCGGCGTTGACCCCGACGAGTAGGGCGGCCATCCGGATGGGTGCGTCGGCGGCGACGGGTTCCATGGCGAGGTAGGCGGGCAGGTTGTTGACGGTGTTCGCGCCGAGGGTGGCGACCGCGGCGAGGCGCAGTTGGTCCACCCACTGTGTCCCGGCGCCACCTGCCGCCCGGCTGAGGAGGGCGCTGAGGCCGTGGTCCTGGGCGACCTGGACGACGGCGAAGAGGGCGGTGACGCCGAGGATCAGCTTCCAGGGCAGCAGCCGCCAGGACAGCAGCTGTGGTGCCCGGATGAGGCAGCCGGCGACCAGGATCAGGGCGGCGGCGGCAGCGGCGTAGGTGACGTTGATTCCGGCGGCGAACACAGGGCCGAGGAGCCCGCAGACCGTCAAGGCGAGGATGAGCAGGGGCCGGTCCCGGATGGCCGGGGCCAGGGTGGGGGTGAAGCGGCCACGTAACGAACGCCGGAAGATGACTGCCAACGTGGCAACGGTGACCCCAATGGCAGCGGCGGCGGCTGGCCACATCAGCCGCGCGAAGGCGGGCGCGTCGACGGCGAGCACATGCAGCGCCAGCAGGTTGGTCAGGTTTGACACCGGCAGCACCAGCGACGCGGTGTTGGCCAGCCAGACGGTGGTGTAGGCGAACAGGGCCCGGTCCAACCCCAGCTGGGTGGCCAAGGCGAGCACCACCGGCGTCAGCAGCACCGCGGTGGTGTCCAGCGACAGCACCGCCGTCGACAAGGTCGCCAACACCACCACCAGGCCCCAGAGCCGGGCCACCGAGCCGCGTGCCAGCACCGCGACCCGGTCGGCGAGCACGGTGAACACCCCGACCCGGTCGACCAGCTCGGCGACGACGGTGATGCCGAGCAGGAAGCCGAGGATCGGAACAACACGGCTCGCGAGCTCTGACCACTGCACCCGGCTACCGTAGTGAGCAGACCGGAACAGCCGTCATCTGGTGGACCTTGTCGCGCCCGCCGCGGGCTTGGGCTGGCGTGTTGTGGATCACTGGGGGTCGGATCGAGGTCATCAGAAGGTTAGGCAGGGCCAGGAGGTAGGTTCGGGTCAGGTGTGCCGGGAAGTCTGGTCGGCGATCTGTGTCGTCGACCCCGAAGGACCTGAATGTCTGATTCGTCGCCCCTGAGCTCTCCGTCCCCCAGTTCGTCATCCCCAAGGCTGTTATTCACCCGCGGCAGCTGGCTGGAAGTGACGCGGGTGACCGCCCTGCTGCGTCGGGAGACAGTCGGTGGGGCGTTGTTGCTGGCCGCGACGGTGCTGGCGTCGGTGTGGGCGAACTCGCCGTGGGCATCCGGCTATGCCGCGGTGCGGGACTTCACGTTCGGCCCCGAGCTCCTGCACCTGGACCTTACCGTTGGGGAGTGGGCCGGGGACGGGCTGCTCGCGATCTTCTTCTTCGTCGCCGGATTGGAGCTGAAGCGGGAGTTCGTCGCCGGGGACCTGCGGGACCCGCGCCGTGCAGCGTTGCCGGTGATCGCTGCGATCGGCGGCATGGTCGGGCCGGCGGTCGTGTTCACCCTCATCAACCTGCGGACCGGCGATGGGGCGTTGGCGGGCTGGGCGATTCCCACCGCCACCGATATCGCGTTCGCCCTGGCGGTGCTGGCGGTGGTGTCCACTCATCTCCCGGTCGCACTACGGACGTTTCTGCTGACGTTGGCGGTGGTCGATGATCTGTTCGCGATCACCATCATCGCCGTCTTCTATACCCGTGACCTGCAGCCGTTGTGGCTGCTCGCCGCGCTGGTCCCACTGGCACTGTTCACGGTGCTGGTGCAGCGTCGGGTCCGGTCGTGGTGGCTGCTGCTGCCGCTGGCCGTCGCCACCTGGGGTCTGGTGCACGCCTCTGGGGTGCACGCCACCGTCGCGGGGGTGCTGCTCGGGTTCGCGGTGCCGGTGCTGCGCAGCCACGCCGCCGGTGGCCCCGACGCCGGCCCCGGTCTGGCTGAGCACTTCGAGCACCGGGTCCGGCCGGTCTCGGCCGGGTTCGCGGTGCCGGTGTTCGCGTTCTTCGCCGCCGGTGTCACCATTGGCGGCTGGTCGGGTCTGATCGGGTCCCTCACCGACCCGGTCGCGGTCGGCATCGTGGCCGGGCTGGTGGCCGGTAAGACGGTCGGCGTCTTCGGCGCCACCTACCTGATGGCCCGCTTCACCCGTGCCACCTTGGATGCGGACCTGCGCTGGGTCGACGTCTTCGGCTTGGCGGTGTTGTCCGGGATCGGGTTCACCGTCTCCCTGTTGATCGGCGAGCTGGCGTTCGGTGTGGGCACCGTCCGCGACGAACACGTCAAAGTCGGTGTCCTCACCGGCTCGCTGCTCGCCGCCCTGATCGCAGCCGCGGTCCTGCACGGCCGCAACCGCACCTACCGACGCCTCCACGACAACGAGCAGCAAGACAACGACCAGGACGGCATTCCCGACGCCTACCAAAGCGCACCCTGACCCACCGCGGCGCCGGGGCTGTCGGTGATCGGCCGCGTTCGTCAGATGGATTCGAGGAAGTCCAGAGTGCGTTGAGTGGTGGCCGGGCCGCCGCCGCCGAATCCGACGAGGTGGCTGAGGCTGGGGCTGTCGAACACTGTGGCGTGGGTGATGCTGTCGTGGAGCTGGTGGACGTGGCGTGGCGCAACCTGGCCGTCGAGGTCGGAGGCCACAATCAGCGTCGGCTGGGTCACGGCGCGCTCGAGTGTCGGGTCAACCGGCTGGTGCAGGTCGTTGGCGAACCCTCGCCCGGACCGCATCCGACCGAACAGCCGGATCAGTTCGTGCCGCTCCTTGAGGGTGAGGTCACCCACGGCGGCGGCTCCGGAGAGAGTGGACAAACTCCCCATCATCGCGGTTAGCCCGGCGCCGGGTAGCTGAGTCATGAGGGCACGCGTCAGCGTCCAGGTCGCGGCTTCGACGTGCGGGAAGAAGACGACCATCGCGACGAGCCGGGTGACCCCATCGGGGTAGGGCAGCGACGACCGAGCCGACTCCAGAACCAGCGAATGCACCCGGGCGGGCTGTTGAGCGGCCATGGCGACCGCGTCGGACCACCAGCCGAGACCCCGATCACGGCATGGGCGCAGCCGAACCCGAGGTATGAGCAGAGTTCGACTGTCTGCTCGGCGAAGTGGGCGGGGCTCGGGTGGGCAGTGAGGGGCGTGCGGCCATAGCCAGGGCGAGACAGCGTGAGGACTGTGCAACCGGCCCTGAGCAGCTCATCCTCCCAAAGAGGCGGACCAGCCCACATATGACCGCCATGGAACACCACGATCAGCCCCTTGGACCCTTCGATCAGCCGATACTCGGTCACCCCAGACGAAAGCCGAACGATGTTGGTGTCCTCATCGCCGCTGCGGTCGGGGGTCAAGCTTCGGCGCCGGGGCATCATGGTCGGCTGAGAACCATGCGGCTCAAGCTGGCAGTGTGCCGCTGCTGGTAGCACCGCGGTGTCCGGGTATCAACCAGGGTCACCATGGTGGAACGGCTCGGATGGCGCGGCGACCCGCCGCCACTCCACCCCGTTGTCCCACACGACGTCAGCGGCCGGCCCACCCGCGGTACGTGGGCCAAATCGTCTCGGTCGAGAAATTTTGCGCCAGCAGCCACAGCACAAGTTGCCGACCCTCAGGATGGACCTCGGACGAGCCGTCGGCCAGCAGCCAGACTGGACGGTCCGAAGTCGGTAAGAGTGCTTTCCCTGCTCGCCATGCCATGCCTACCCCCAGCCGTTCGTCTCACGTGGACCATGTTGCACAGCCCCGTCAGATAACGATGCGTCACGAGGGCCTACTCACACGTTCCCCACGTCACACGCCTCGGAAGCAGTCTGCAGACAACGAAGCAAGTGGCGACAAACTGCACACTTTTGAGCCGAGAGCGTGCGGTTTCCCGCTACCATCCGGACGGGTGAGGGGCAGAGTCAAAGCTCAGCCGTTGACGGCGGCTGCGAGCTGCGCCAAGGACCCCTCCATGGCGTCGGCACTGACCAAGGGGAACGTGATCTTCTTCAGCAGATCCTTATCGGTAACTGCTGACCAGTCGTACGTCAACGTCACCTCGGTCGAGTCCGATCCCTCCGACTTCAGCTCATAGACCCACTCCCACCCGGGCGGCTCGGTGCCGGCCGGTGCGGTCTTCCAGGCAATCAGCTTGCCGTCGGAGAATCCGACAACATGGTTGTCGGTCTGATACTCCCCGCCCATGTGGTCCCCCTCCATGTTCATCCGGAAGACGTCGCCCACCTTCTGGATCCGCTGCGGCTTGTCGGCGGACCGCACGAAGCCCGACCCGTCGAAGTCGGTGTGTCGATCCGGATTGCTGAGCGCGTCGAAGATGTCGGAGGCGGGCGCGTTGATCACGCGGCTGACGGTCTGATTTGTCTCTGATGCCATGAGCCCATTCTTATACGCTGCCGCCAATGCCGCCGACGGGCGGGGCTGACGAGACGCTGCCTCCGCCGCGCGCCCAACGTTGAAACCCAACCGCCATCTGACATCTAAACTCAGGTCAAGAGGTTGTCGTTTGTGGTTTACGCTGTAAAACGACCAGGTAGGGTCGCTGAGATTTCCCCCCCGTTCGCTTCAGGAGGTTCAGACCGTGGCTCACAATCAGACGCAGGACAGTTCAAAGGCCGCCGCAGTCCCTGGCGGATCGGCTGATAAACCGAACGAGATTCCCGCCAAGGGTTGGCTGCAGATCGCCAAGCGAGGCTGGGCCGAGGCCAAGTCCGACCAGGTCCCGCTGCTTGCCGCCGGGGTTGCCTTCTATGCCTTCTTGGCGCTATTTCCAGCCATGATCGCCGGCGTGCTGATTTACGGGCTGGTGGCTGATCCGGCGACCATCTCCGATCAGGTGGGTCAACTGATCAAGCCGCTGCCCCAAGACGCTCAGCCCCTCATCCTCGAGCAGCTCAAGTCCATCTCCGCCAGCAACAGCGGGAAGGCCGGCATCACGGTCGCCCTGGGCCTGTTGCTGGCGCTGTGGAGCGCCTCGGGCGGTATGGGTAACCTGATGACCGCCATCAGCACCGCCTACGACGAGGAGGAGGACCGCTCCTTCATCAAAAAGCGGTTGATCGCCTTGGCGCTCACGCTGGGTGCCATCCTCTTCATGATCATCGTCTTGGGGCTGGTGGCCGTCGCCCCCGTGCTGCTGGAGTCGACCACCTCCGGACCGCTGCGTTGGCTGTTGGAGGCCGTGCGTTGGGTGGTCGCGGCGGCGTTGATCGCGGCAGCGCTGTCCGTGCTTTACCGCGTGGGCCCTGACCGCGATGCGCCCAAGATGCGCTGGGTGTCGGTGGGAGCGGCCGTGGCTACGGTGTTGTGGTTGCTGGCGTCGGTTGGCTTCTCGATCTACGTCGCCAACTTCGGCAGCTACGCCAAAACCTACGGTGCAGTCGCTGGAATCGTCGTGCTGCTGTTTTGGTTGTGGATCACCTGTTACGCCATCTTGCTGGGGGCTGAGATCAACGCGGAGTCCGAGCAGCAAACGGCCGCCGACACCACGAAGGGCCCGAGCGAGCCGCTGGGCCAGCGTGGTGCCGTCAAGGCCGACTCCGTGCCCGAACCCGGCAACACCGAGCCCGAGTCCAAGGAGAAGGCGTCCAGCTCGAACAAGAAGTGACCGGCGCCGTACGGGTCGTTTGTCCGGTGGCGCTTCAGCGGCCTTGGTGGTCGGGCGGCTCGGTTGGGCGTGGAAGCAGCCGGTCCACTGGTTGGGCCGACCGTTTCGAGCTCAACTGGCCGGTACCAGCGTCACGTCGACGGCGACCGGGCCATCGACCGCGGTCCAGGTGAGGTTGCCGCTGATCCGGCCCACGGCGCGAAGGTCGGCCTCCGCGGCCTGAAGGCGGGCGATCGAGGCAGCCGGGCCCGAAAACTTCGCCAGCGAGACCTCGGTCTTCATCGACACCTTCGCCTGGGACTTGGCGCCGCGCAGCGCGATCAAGGCGGCGGCCACGTCGCCGAGCATCGCGGCGTCGCCGTAGTTCGACACCTCCTCGACTGCGGGCCAGGTCGCCTGATGGATCGAACCTTCCCGCCCCCACGACCACACCTCTTCGGTGACGAAAGGCATGATCGGAGCAAACAGGCGCAGCATCACATCCAGCGCGAGGGACAGAGCTGCCTTGGCGGACGCGGCCGGGGCTGCGCCCTGCGATCCGTACGCTCGTTCCTTTACCAGTTCGAGGTAGTCGTCGCAGAAGGACCAGAAGAACCGCTCGGTGACGTCCAGCGCAGCGGTGTAGTCGAAGGCATCAAAGGCGGTTGTGGCCTCGGTGATCACCGTCGTCAGCTGCGCCAGCAGGGCCTGGTCGGCCGGCTCCGTCACCGCGCTCAGCGAGCCGGCGGCGCCGGGGGCTAACACGAACTTGCTGGCGTTGAGCAGCTTGAGCGCCAGCCGCCGACCGACCTTCATTTCCTGCTGGTCGAACGGAGAGTCCATCCCCGGCCGCGCCTTGGCCGCCCGCCAGCGGACGGCGTCGGAGCCGTACGTGTCCAGTACGTCGGTCGGTACCACCACATTGCCCACGGACTTGCTCATCTTTTTGCGGTCGGGATCCATCACGAAGCCGCTGATCATCGAACGCACCCAGGGCAGCGAGCCGTTCTCGAAGTGGGCCCGCACCACCCGGTCGAAGAGCCAGGTGCGAATGATCTCGTGAGCGTGGGTGTTGAGGTCCATCGGGAAGGTGACGTTGAACAGCTCGGGGTTGCGCTCCCAGCCACAGGCGATCTGTGGGCTCAGCGACGACGTCGCCCAGGTGTCCATCACGTCCGGATCGGCCATGAACCCGCCGCCGACCCCCCGCTGGGTCTGGTCGTAACCCGGCGGCACATCCGAGCTCGGGTCCACCGGCAATGGGTCCTCGGCCGCGAATATCGGGTCGGCATAGTCGGGTTCTCCGTTAGCGTCGAGGCGATACCAGACCGGGAACGGCACCCCGAAGAAGCGCTGCCGGGAGATCAACCAGTCACCGTTCAGCCCGCCCACCCAGTTGTCGTAGCGGTATTTCATGTGCTGCGGGACCCACTCCAGCTCCCCCCCGCGGGCCAGCATGGCCTGCTTGAGGTCCTCGTCGCGGCCACCGTTGCGGAGGTACCACTGGCGGGTGGACACGATCTCGAGTGGCTTGTCACCCTTCTCGTAGAAGTTGGCCTTGCGTTGCGTCGGGGTCGGCTCGCCCTCCAGCGCGTCGCTGTCGCGCAGCAGGGCGACCATCGCCTCGCGGGCTCCGAAGATCGTCTTGCCGGCAATGGCGGTCCAGGCGTCGGCATCGGCGACCCACTCCGGCTGCTCGGTCAGGATCCGTCCGTCGCGCCCGATGATCACCCGAGCCGGCAGCTGCAGCTCACGCCACCAGGTCACGTCAGTCAGGTCACCGAAGGTGCAACACATCACCAGACCGGAGCCCTTGTCCGGCTCGGCCGCCGGGTGCGGGAGCACCGGGAGCTCCACCCCGAACACCGGGCTGGTCACCGTAGTACCGAGCAGCGCCTGGTAGCGCTCGTCGTCGGGGTGGGCGATCAAGGCCACGCAGGCTCCGATCAGCTCGGGCCGGGTGGTCTCGATGAACACCGGTCTGCTTCCGGAACTGAAGGCCACCTTGTGGTAGGCACCGGGATAGTCCCGGGCCTCCAGCTCAGCCTGGGCGACGGCGGTCTGGAAGGTCACATCCCACATGGTCGGCGCCTCGGACAGGTACGCCTCCCCCCGGGCGGCGTTGCGCAGAAACCCCTTCTGCGCCACCGCAACGGAGTCGTCGGAGATGGTCGTATAGAGCAGCGACCAGTCCACGCTGAGCCCGACTCGGAGCCACAGGTCCTCGAATGCCTTCTCGTCGACGTGGGTGAGCTCGTGACACAAGGCCACGAAGTTACGCCGGCTGATCGGCACCTGGCGCTTGGCGTCGGCCAGCTTCCCATTCACCCGCTCCGGCGGGGTGAAGTCAGGGTCGTAGGCCACGCTCGGGTCGCAGCGCACGCCGTAGAAGTTCTGCACCCGGCGCTCGGTGGGCAGGCCGTTGTCGTCCCAGCCGATCGGATAGAACACCCGCTTGCCGGTCATCCGCTGGTAGCGGGCAATCAGATCGGTGTGGGTGTAGGAGAACACGTGGCCCACGTGCAGCGAGCCCGACACCGTCGGCGGCGGCGTGTCGATGCTGAACACCTCGGCGCGGGTCTGCGGCCGTACGAAGGCGTAGGTCTGATCGGACTTCCAGCGCTCGAGCCACTTGGCTTCCAGGCCCTCGAGTGCCGGCTTCTCCGGTACCCGCGGCGCCCCGACCAGGGGCGCGTCGGGGTGCAGGTGGGAAGTCACGGAGGTCATGACGGGAATTGTAGGAGAGTCCACCGCAGCCGCGGGCCGCCTCGAGATCACGTGGACGCCTACCGTGTGCTGATAGCCACCGACGGCTTCAACAACTGTCAAAGCGGGCTCCATCTGGGCCGCCAGGTGACTCACCGCTGGCCAGCGCCACCCATGCCTAGACTGGGGCCGTTATGCCTGTCCCCCAGACTCACGCTGAGATCGTCAGCATGCTCACCGGTCGGTGGCCCGAGCATCGGGTGGCGCCGAGTCTCGGCCGGATCAAAGCCCTCGTCGAGTTGCTCGGTGACCCGCAGCAGGCGTACCCGGTCATTCACGTGTCCGGCACCAACGGCAAAGGCAGCACGGTCGCGATGATCGAGTCGCTGCTCCGCGCCACCGGACTACGTACGGGCCGCTTCACCAGCCCGCACGTGATGAGCGTGACCGAGCGGATCACCATCGACGGCGCGTCGATCAGCGACGAGCGTTTCGACGCGACCTGGAACGAGCTGGAGCCGTACGTGCAGATGGTCGACGAGCGCCAGATCGACGGCGTTGCTCTGACCTTCTTCGAGATCATCACCGCCATGGCGTACGCCGCCTTCGCCGATGCCCCGGTGGATGTGGCCGTGATCGAGGTCGGGCTGGGTGGCTCGTGGGATGCCACCAACGTCGCCGACGCCGACGTGGCGGTAGTGACACCGATCGACCTCGACCACACCCACCTGCTCGGCGAAACGGTCGCCGCCATTGCGGCAGAGAAAGCTGGCATCATCAAGCCTGGGGCGCAGGCCATCCTTGCTGGGCAGAGCATCGAAGCGGCCGAGGTGCTGCTGGCTCGGTGCGCTGATGTGGGCGCCCTGCCGCACCGCGAGGGGATCGATTTTGGGGTGCTCGACCGGTCCGTAGCGGTTGGCGGTCAGCTGATCCGGCTCAACGGGGCCGAGGGTCCGATCGACGACATCTTTCTGCCCATGCACGGCGCGCACCAGGCCGCCAACGCCGCTCAGGCGCTAGCCGCCGTGGAGGCGTTTCTGGGGCTCAAGGCGCTCAACCCCGACGTGGTGCGCGATGGTTTTGCCCAGGTCAGCTTCCCGGGCCGGCTCGAGGTGGTACGCCGATCGCCGGCCGTCGTGCTGGACGCCGCCCATAATCCGCACGGCGCCCGGGCTACGGCCGCGGCGATCACCGAGGCCTTCGGGTTCAGTCCGTTGATCGGTGTGGTGGCCATAATGGCGGACAAGGACGCCGAGGGTGTGTTGAGAGTGTTCGAAGAGATCATGAGTGAGGTGATCATCACCGCTGTGAGTTCCACCTCCCGCGGGATGCCGGCGGAGGCGTTGGCCGAACTGGCCGCAGGGATTTTCGGTGCCGAGCGGGTGAGCGTCGCGCCGCGACTCGATGACGCGCTGGAGCTGGCCATCGACCGGGCGGAAGGAGACGGTGTGGGCTCGCCCGGGGTGTTGGTGGCGGGCTCCGTGGTCGCAGTCGGAGAGGCTCGTACGCTGCTGGTGCACACCACCGCGGCGCCCGCGACCGCCACTGATCGCCGCGATGACGACGCTAACGACGACTGGGACAGTTCTTACGGTGACGAATACCGTGATGTCGACGACAACGGGGCTAGCAGCCAGGGATGGGTCACCCCGTCAGACAAGGATGACTGGGGATGACACTCAGCGCGCGCAACCCGATGCGGGTGGTGCTGCTCTCGATCTTGATCTTCGAGGTGATCGTCTTCGGGCTGGCCGTCCCGGTGATGATCTACGTCTCCAGCGTGCCGACCGGATTGGCCGCCGGTCTCGGTGGGGGAGCGGCCCTGCTGGCACTGGCCGCGGCCGGTCTGATGCGTCGAACGGTGGGATATCTAGTCGGATGGCTCACGCAGGCGGCGGCGCTAGCTCTAGGCGTCGGCACCCCGTCCATGTTCGTGGTCGGTGGCCTCTTTGTGGTCTTGTGGGTGATCACCTTTGTGCTCGGCAAGCGGCTGGACGCAGCCGCCGAGTCCCGTGGGTTGCCCGACGACGGGGCGGCGGCCTGAGGATAGGGTCAGGCCATGAGTTCTGACGTCCCTCTCCAGCGTTCCTTCGTGCTGCTCAAGCCCGACACGGTGCGCCGGGGTCTGGTCGGTGAGGTGCTCGGCCGGTTCGAGTCCAAGGGGCTGACCATCGTCGCCATGGACCTCCGCTCGGTTTCCGGTGAGCTGGCCGATCGGCATTACGCCGAGCACGTAGACAAGGCCTTCTATCCGCCGCTGCGGACCTTCGTCTCGTCCGGCCCGTCGGTCGCCGTGGTGGTCGAGGGCGACGCGGCCATCGAGGTCGTCCGCGCCCTCAACGGTGCCACCGATGGACGCAAGGCGGCGCCGGGCACCGTCCGCGGCGATTACTCCTTGTCGAACCGCGAAAACCTGGTGCACGGATCCGACTCGGCCGAGTCGGCGGCGCGCGAGATCGCCCTCTGGTTCCCGCACCTGAGCTAGCCGTCCCCGCCCCACCCGTTAGCTGACTTGTCAGAGTCTCAGTCGGCTACAGCCCGCCGAGACGCTGACAAGTCGGATTAGAGTGTTGCGGGTTATGACGACCACCGGGCTCGATGCCCCAGCCTCGCTGTTTCCCCGGCTCGAGCCGCTGCTGGCCCGGGTCAGCAAGCCCATCCAGTATGTCGGTGGCGAGCTCAACAGCGTGCAGAAGGACTGGGCGGCGGTCGAGGTGCGATGGTGCTTGATGTATCCCGACGCGTACGAGATCGGGCTGCCCAATCAAGGCGTGGCGATCCTCTACGAGATCTTGAATGAACGCGACTGGATCCTGGCCGAGCGCACGTACTCGGTGTGGGCCGACCTGGAGGCGCTGATGCGCGAGCACAAGGTGCCTCAGTTCACTCTTGACTCTCATCGGCCGGTCCAGGCGTTCGACGTGCTCGGGGTGAGCTTTGCCACCGAGCTCGGCTACACCAACATGCTCAACGCACTCGACCTGGCGGGGATGCCACTTCGGGCGGTCGATCGGCGGGAGGACGATCCGATCGTGCTCGCGGGTGGGCACGCCGCGTTCAACCCGGAGCCGGTCGCTGAGTTCATCGATGCCGCGGTCCTCGGTGATGGTGAGGAGGTGGCGCTGAAGATCTCTGAGGTCATCCGGGAATGGAAGGCTGAGGCTCGTCCCGGCGGTCGGAACGGCCTGCTGATGCGGCTGGCCCTCGGAGGCGGGGTGTACGTGCCGAAGTTCTACGACGTCGACTATCTCCCCGACGGTCGGATTAAGCGAGTGGCGCCCAACCGGAGTGGGGTGCCGTTCCGGGTGGCTAAACACACCCTGATGGACCTGGACGCCTGGCCGTACCCCAAGAAGCCGCTGGTCCCGCTGGCCGAAACCGTGCACGAGCGCTACTCGGTGGAGATCTTTCGCGGCTGCACGCGGGGCTGTCGGTTCTGCCAGGCCGGCATGATCACCCGGCCGGTCCGCGAGCGCAGCATCGAGACCATCGGAGCGATGGTACAAGGCGGCATCGAAGCCACCGGGCTCGAAGAGGTCGGCCTGCTCAGCCTGTCCAGCGCCGACCACTCCGAGATAGCCGAGGTGACCAGACAGCTCGCGGACCGCTACCAGGGCACCAACGTGTCGCTGTCGTTACCGAGCACCCGCGTCGACGCCTTCAACATCGACCTGGCCAACGAGCTGTCCCGCAACGGGCGTCGGTCGGGTCTGACGTTTGCCCCGGAGGGCGGCACGGACCGGATGCGCAAGGTGATCAACAAGATGGTCGACGAAGAAGACCTGATCCGTACGGTCGCCGCGGCCTATAGCAACGGCTGGCGCCAGGTGAAGCTCTATTTCATGTGCGGTCTGCCGACCGAGACCGACGAAGACGTGTTGGCCATCGCCGACCTGGCGAGGCGGGTGATCGCAACCGGGCGCGAAGCCAGCGGACGGCGCGATATCCGCTGCACGGTGAGCATCGGCGGGTTCGTACCCAAACCGCACACCCCCTTTCAGTGGGCGGCACAGTGTGATCATGCAGTCGTCGATGCCCGGTTGGCCCAGCTGAAGGAGACGATCCGGAGCGATCGGCAGTACGGCAAGGCGATCGGATTTCGCTACCACGATGGCAAACCCGGGGTTGTCGAAGGCCTGCTGAGTCGGGGTGATCGCCGGGTGGGCAAGATCATCGAGGCGGTCTGGCGCGATGGCGGGCGGTTCGACGGGTGGAGTGAGCACTTCTCCTACGAGCGTTGGATGAGAGCGGCCGAGGCGGGCCTGGCCGGGACCGGGGTGGACGTCAACTGGTACACCGTCCGCGAACGCGAGTACGTCGAAGTGCTGCCCTGGGATCACTTGGACTCCGGCCTCGACCGCGACTGGCTGTGGGAGGACTGGCAGGACGCGCTGGACCAGGTCGAGGTTGAAGACTGCCGCTGGACCCCGTGCTTTGACTGCGGGGTCTGCCCCCAAATGGACACCACGATCCAGATCGGCCCGACCGGCCGTACGCTGATCCCGATCGCGCCGGTCGACCACGCCGTTACTACGCCCGCCCGATAGATCTCACCCGCCGCTGTGGCCCGATCTGGGCCGGTCAGCCCGTCGAGGGTTAGGCTCGCTGAAATGTCCACTCGCGCTCAGCCCGCCCAGCAGGCTCCGCCGGCCCAGCGGCTGCGGGTCAAGTACGCAAAACGGGGACGAGCCCGCTTCACCAGCCACCGCGACTTCGGCCGGGCCTTCGAACGGGCGTTGCGTCGAGCCGGCATCCCGATGGCCTACTCGTCCGGCTTCTCGCCGCACCCGCGGATTTCCTACGCCAACGCCTCACCCACCGGCGCCGCGAGCGAGGCCGAATATCTGGAGATCGGGCTGGCGCGGGAGTGCGACCCCGACCGGGTGCGGGAGGCACTGGATGCCGCCCTCCCGCCGGGACTTGACGTGGTCGAGGTGGTGACGTCACCGCCGGGCGCCTTGGGCGACCTGCTCACCGGCTCCCGTTGGCAGATCGAGCTGGTGGGGGTGCAGCCCGAGATAGGCGAACGGGCCGTTGCCACGTTCTTGGCGCAGGATTCGGTGCTGGTCCACCGCATGACCAAGAACGGGCTGCGCAGCTTCGACGCCCGCCCGGCCGTACGAGTGCTCGCCGTGGAGATGGCAAAACTCGTCCTGGTAATCCAACATCAAGAGCCCCTGGTGCGACCAGACGACGTGCTGTCAGCGCTGACTCAGCTGGACGCGGAATTCGCTCCTCGGGAGGTGCCGATCCTGACCCGGATGACCCAAGGGATCCTCGACGTCGGGACCGGCACCATCGCCGAACCGCCCACCTGAGCCGACGTCTTCACGACAGTGGTGACATACCGCAAGGAAGACGGCGACGACAATTGCCGTTTGCCACCACTTTCCGCGGGGAGGCGGGCTGCAGCTCGTCGACCGGGCCGCCTGCCACCTCGCTGGGGTGATGGCGCTGGGACAGATGGGAAGTGTGGGATACTAGGTCGTGGTTGGAGCGCTGCCAGCGCTTCGCCTCGATGAGGATTCAGCTGCGAAGTGACAGTTTGCAGCGAGGGAATGTCGGAGATTCTTCACCGCGACGAGTACGGCCCACGAGTGTGACGAGGGCCGGTTGACCGCGGGAGAGTCGAAGCGCCGCATCGACCACAGGAAGCTTCCGCAGCCCAGCCACGCTGGAGCAGCGAACGAAAGAGCACGGCATACCGTGCCGCAGAGGAGTCCGGATGCTCGAAAACGAGCCCGACACGAACAACACCGCCAACGCCCCCGAATCGACCCCCACGCCACCGGTGCGGCGTCGCCGCGCCGCGAGCCGGCCAGCGGGTCCGCCAACCAGCGTCGGCGACGCTGCGCCAACCGATCTGGCCGAGGTCGGAGTCACCACACCGGCTGGAGTTGGCCAGACTGAGGTCCCGGCACCCAAAACACAGACCGAGGCGACGGCGCCCGTCCAACCCTCGGAGCGGGTGGCCCCAACTCAACAGTCCGAAGTCTGGGCGCCCACCCAGCAGTCCGAGGCGGTAACCGCCCCGGAGTCTGGTCAGTCCGAGGTTCCGGCCGCGGCGCTCCCAGCCGTGAAGACCGCCGCCAAGAAGGCGCCGGCCAAGCGCGTCGCCAAGAAGGCACCCGCGGCCAAGAAGACCGCCGCCCCAGCAGTGGCCCCGGATCCTAGGGCACCTGACGCCGCCCTCGGCTTCGATGCGTCCGCGCTGGTGGCCTCGGCGCCGGAGCAAGCGCTCCCTGACGCCGCCAGCACCGAGCCTGGCGATGCGCCCGCCGCACCACGGGCCCGCACCCCGCGCAAGCGGGCCGCCAAGAAGGTGGCCACGGTGCCTCCCATTGCACTGGACGCGTCCAGCGCCCCAGCCGACGAGCCCGCGGAGCCGACCCGCTCCGCGGCTGAGCCAGCCATCGAGGTCGATCCCGAAGAGGTTGAGGGCGAGTTCGCCGATGAGGTCACGGTCGCCGATGAGCCGGCGCCCGATGCTCACCCCGAGACCGAGGCGGTCGTAGCGTCCGACCCCACTGACGAGCAGTTGGAGGTCTCCGCACCCGTCGATCGAACCACCGCATCCGGGCGCCGCCGGTCAGCCATCCCCAATCCGTTCGCCGTCCCGGATCCGTTCGTCGTGGTGGCGGCCGACCCTGACCTCCAGTCTGGAATCTCGAGCTCGCAGACCTCGGATGAGGATCTGAGCGAGGAGGACAACGACGCCGCCTCCGATGACGACGAGTCCGGCGAGGGCAATCGTCGCCGTCGCCGTCGTCGCGGCGGTCGCCGTCGTCGGCGGGGGGGCAGCGACGACGACTCGTCGGAGGCCGAACATGAGTCTGAGGATTCGGGCGAGAGCGGCGGCGGCCGCGCTGCGGAGGTCGCCGGATCGGCGAAGATCGCGGTCGGCGCGGTCGCCCGGGAGGACGCCCCAGCGGAGTCAGTTCCGGGGGAGTCAGTCCCAGCCGAGGACGAGCCGACGGGGGAGGAGGATTCCATCGACTCCGAAGCCGACGGTGAAGACTCCGAAGGTCAACGGCGTCGCCGTCGTCGCCGTCGCCGTCGCGGCGAAGAGACCGGTTCGGCTCCCGACGACCCCACGGAGGTCGTCGTCCGGGTTCGTGAGCCGCGGGCCCGCAAGAAGGCCGCCAGCCAAGAAGTCACCGGCATCGACGGTTCGACTCGGATGGAGGCCAAGCGTCAGCGTCGACGTGAGGGCCGTGAGGCGGGGCGTCGCCGCGCTCCGATTCTCAGCGAGGCCGAGTTCTTGGCCCGTCGGGAGTCGGTCAGTCGCAAGATGATCATCCGGCAGCGCGAGGACCTGTCCCAGATCGCGGTGATCGAGGACGGGATTCTGGTCGAGCACTACGTCGACCGCGCGTCGGCTACGTCGCTGATCGGCAACGTCTATCTCGGCCGCGTCCAGAACGTGCTGCCGTCGATGGAGGCCGCCTTCATCGACATCGGTCGGGGGCGTAACGCCGTGCTCTACGCCGGCGAGGTCGACTGGGACTCCTTCGGTGCCGAGGGTCAGGGCCGCAAGATGGAGAAGGTGCTCAAGTCGGGGCAGACGATCCTGGTGCAGGTCTCCAAGGACCCGGTTGGGGCCAAGGGCGCCCGATTGACCAATCACGTCTCCATTCCCGGTCGCTACCTCGTGTACGCGCCGGGGGGTCATCTGTCGGGCATCTCTCGCAAGCTGCCGGACACCGAACGCAAGCGTCTGAAGGACATCCTGGCTGACCTGGTCGGTGAGTTGGCCAGTGTCATCGTACGTACGGCGGCGGAGGGTGCCAGCGAGGAAGAGTTGGTGCGCGACTTCAACCGACTCAAGGCGCAATGGGAAGACATCGAGAAGAAGGTGAAGGCCGGCAACGGCCCGCAGCTGCTTTATGGCGAACCCGACCTCACCGTCCGCATCGTGCGAGATCTTTTCACCGAGGACTTCGCGGATTTGGTCATCCAGGGCAACGGGCTGGCCAATGACGCCTACGACGCGGTGGAGGGCTACGTCACCCATGTGGCGCCCCATCTCCAAGAGCGCCTGCATCGTTGGGATTCCGAAGTGAGTGGCGGTCTGTTCGCCGAGTATCGTCTGGACGAGCAAATCGCCAAGGGCCTGGAACGCAAGGTGTTCCTGCCCTCCGGTGGTTCGTTGGTCATCGACCGTACCGAGGCGATGACCGTGATCGACGTGAACACCGGCAAGTTCACCGGCACGGGCGGCAACCTGGAAGCGACGGTGACCAGCAACAACCTGGAAGCCGCCGAGGAGATCGTCCGCCAGCTGCGGCTGCGTGACATCGGCGGCATCATCGTGATCGACTTCATCGACATGGTGTTGCCCAACAACCGCGAGCTGTTGCTGCGCCGCCTGGTCGAATGCCTGGGCCGGGATCGAACCCGACACCAGGTCGCCGAGGTGACCAGCCTTGGGTTGATCCAGATGACGCGCAAGAAGATCGGCACCGGGCTGCTGGAAGCGTTCAGCAGCGAGTGTGCTCACTGCCATGGTCGCGGCTACGAGGTGCACGACCTGCCGGTCGATTCGCAGAAGCAGGCCGACGGCGGCGCCCGCGAACCACGTCCGGGTGACCACCGACGGGGCGGCAACTCGAACAGCAACGGCGCCAAGTCGCCGGATCGTTCGCAGCAACGAGCGAGTGAGCCCGACCAGGAGCCGGTTAAGGCGACGGCGAACGACGCGGAGAGTACCGGCGGCGATGAGGAACGTCCTAGCCGCAGTCGTCGTGGTGGCCGCGGGCGCCGCTCCGCGACCCGGGAACAGGGCGCCCCCACCGAGGCGACTCCCGAGCCGGTAGCCGCCGGCTAAAGGCATCCGGCGATCCCCTACGGTCGGCCGCGTTCCCGCGGTCCGGCTCCCGGTGGGACGAGGGCCTGCCCGACATACTGGAGGCGTGAGCCAAGCTCAGAGACCCCGGTCGGCTCAGTACGCGCCCGGCCAGGACCAGGTCGGCCCGCCCCTGGTGGTAGCCATCATCGGCGCGGGGCCGTCCGGCATCTATGCCGCCGAGGCACTCAGCCAACAAGTCGAGGTGCCCGTCCACGTGGCAGTGATCGACCGGCTGCCAGTGCCGTTCGGGCTGGTCCGCTACGGTGTGGCGCCCGATCACCACTCCATCCGATCGATTCGCCACACCTTGGAACGCACGCTGGACAAGTCAGGTGTGCGGTTCTACGGCGACGTCAGCATCGGAACGCACCTCACCATCCAGGAGCTGCGCGGCAGCGTCGATGCCGTGATATACGCCTACGGCTCCGGGAGCGACAAGCGGCTGGATATCCCCGGTGAGGATCTGCCCGGCAGCATTGCCGCGCCCGAGTTCGTCGCGTGGTACTGCGGTCACCCCGACGTGCATCCCGACACCCACCCGGCCCCGAGCGTTACTTCCTCGCGCTCCGCCCGTTCCAGCAACCGCGCCGAACGGGCGGCGGAGCTCATCGCCGTGGTCCGCGAGGCGGTGGTCGTCGGGGTGGGCAACGTGGCGCTGGACGTGGCGCGGGTGTTGATCAAGACCTCCGACCAGCTGGCCGACACCGACATGGCCGACGACGTACTGGACGCGTTGGCGGGCAAGGTAGTGACCGACGTGCACCTCCTCGGCCGTCGTGGGCCGGCGTACACCTCGTTCACCACCAAGGAACTGCGTGAGCTGGGTCAGCTGGACGGCGTCGACATCATTGTGCAGCGCGACGACTTCGATCTTGACCCCTCCAGTCTCGCCGTGATCGGACAGGACAAGGTCGCGGCCCGCAACGTCGCCGTGATGCGGGAATGGGCCGAACGCGAGCTGACCGGCGCCCCGCGTCGCATTCATCTGCACTTTTGGACCAAGCCAGTTCGCCTCGATGGACGGGTCGCCGTCGAGGCGGTGGAAGTCGAGCAGACCACGATCAACTCAGCCGGTGCCGTGGTTGGCACCGGTGAGTACCGCCAGATCCCGGCGCAACTGGTGGTCCGATCAGTCGGCTACCGGGGGTTGCCACTACCGGGCGTGCCGTACGACGAGAGCACCGGGCGAGTGCCGCACGCGGAAGGGCGGGTGATTCGCGACGGCGCGTTTTCGCGCGACGAGTACGTGACGGGTTGGATCAAGCGGGGACCGACCGGGGTGATCGGGACCAACAAGTCCGATGCGGTTGAGACCGTCGCCTCTCTCCTGGCCGACGTGCGCGACGGGGAGGTTGCCCCCGGGCATCGCACCGCTGAGCTGGACGAGTTACTGACCACTCGAGGCATCCGCGCGCTCGGCATGCCAGCCTGGCACCGGATCGACGCCGCTGAGATCCACCGAGGCCTCAGCCACGGTCGCCAACGCACGACCCTGGCCCATCGCAGTGAACTGCTGGCCGCCGCTGCGGAGGACCCGCCCGCGGCCCTGCACGCGCCCTGAGCTGAGGTGGCGCCTTTGCCCTTATCTACCGCCCAGGCATGGGTGGGTCGGGGGCGAGAGTTCCGTCGGGTGTGATGTGTTCGAAGATCTGCTCGACCAAGGT
>JAABUN010004304.1_pt1 | contig 19728 bp, 20 predicted proteins | sample 5559311 | NCBI WGS metagenome assembly JAABUN01 (sample SAMN10711877, study PRJNA513370) | rock metagenome | isolation source: Antarctica rocks | place: Antarctica: Victoria Land, Siegfried Peak sud | reverse complement strand
GCGTGGCGTCGACGTCGATGACCAGCGGCCGGGCGGCGCTGACATCGGCGTTCGGCGCGGCCTTGCCTGCTTGGGCCCACACTGCGGCGCGGGCCGCGGCCCGGGCGGCGCCGATCGCGGCCAGCGCGGCGGGGGCATCGGTGGCCAGCGCGTCGATCGCCCGGGACACCGTCGGGTCGGAGGCGACCGGTCCGAACACGCCGGGCTGCTCGCGCAGCAGCGCGATGTCAGCCAGGCACGTCCCACCCACCGCCAGAGCCACGGCCAGGTCCAGCACGACCTTGCCTGGGTCGTGGACCGCGGTCGGCTTGCGCCACGGCGACAGCGCCCGGGCCAGGCCGCGGTCCAGACCCGCGGCCCGAGCCGTCTCGGCCAGCGCCAACGCGCCCGCATGGGACACCAGCCCGTCGCCGTTGGCGTCGGGCTGGACAGCTGGGTAGTACCGCCTACGATTACTCACCTGGAAGGTGCTCCTCGCTCGCTCGCCTCGTGACCCTTAGCAAGTCCGAGTCTGGCTGAGCAGGAGCACTTTTCAGTTCAACGACACACGTGATCTAGGACCACGATGAAAGCCCGAGGCTAGCGGGCCGGCTACACGTCGCCGGCGGGGTTCCCGGAAGCCAGTGAGGTTGCCGGGACGCGGTCCCAGCTCGTCGCCCCTGACGACGGTGTCCCGTAGACGATCCCCTACCGGAACGCCGTGCCCGACTCAATGGCCACCGCGCGAGGTGCCCCGACTGACGTTCGGCTACCGGGCCACCCTGGCACGTTCGCTCATGAGCGGGCGTTGCGTGGACGCCCCGGTGTCGACCCGTCGGGCGCGTCCCGACGCATACGAAGGCGCCGGGGGATGTGGGTCGCGGCTCGTAGGGTTCGCCCAAGCTCGAGGAGCCTTGTGAGTACATTTATCTTCCGACGGCCAGGACCCAGGGGGTTCCGGTAAAGGTCCCCGTGGAGGCCGACGAAAGTCGGCGACGATCTTGCCCCTGCTGCTCTGCGGCGGGGGCACGGTCGTTCTTGGGGATCATCTGGTCCTGATTGCCGCCCTCTGCGAGGCACCGGCGGCCGGGCAAGGATGTTCGGGGCAGCCGGCGGTCGGGCCGGGGCACGCGTGAGGGCCGGCACCGAGGGGCGGTCCGGCTGGCGGGGTGGTGCTCGGTAGTGCTCTGGCTGTTGTGGCGGCGGGCCGGCGAGCGAGCGTCGCCCAGGTGACCGTCGCCCGCTCGCTGCTGCTGTTCGTCCTCGTCGCCGTCACCGAGATCGGCGGGGCGTGGCTCGTCTGGCAGGGCATCCGCGAGAACCGCGGCCTGCTCTGGACCGGCGCCGGGTTCATCGCCCTCGCCGCCTACGGCTTCGTCGCGACGCTCCAGCCCGACGCCCACTTCGGTCGGATCCTCGCCGCCTACGGCGGCATCCTCGTCGCCGGGAGCCTGCTCGGGGGCATGGCCGCGGACGGCTTCAAGCCCGACAAGTACGACGTCGTCGGGACGGCGTCTGCCTAGCCGGCGTCGCCGTGATCATGTACGTCCCTCGCAGCCCTCGACGCCTGACCGTCTCAGCGTCTTGCCGGCAGCCCCCTGAACAGAAGGACGCCGAGGGCGTGCGCCTCGGGGACCGTCAACACGGCGCCGCGCGCGCCGTCGGTGCCGAGCACCCGGTCGGCCGCGGCCCGGTCGGCGTGGAAGTCGATGACGGAGCAGCATGCCGAAGCTAGCGGCCCGTCGCCGACGCGGGCGAGCAGCACGACCGCGTCGGGCGGGTCGGCGACGACGCCGCCGTCCGCTTCGACGCGGACCTCGATCTGCTGGCCGGTGGCGGGGTCGGCGCTGGTGACCAGCGCGGCCTTGCCGAGCATCGCGGGGACGCCGAGGGCGTCGACTGCGCACATCGCGTGCAGCACCGGCCCCCCGTCGACCTGGACGCGGTGGCGGGTCTCAGCCGCGGAGAGCGGGAACGCACCGATGATGTCGCCGTCGGGGCCGAGGGCGACGAGGTCGGCGGCGGCGAGATCAGCCAGCGCGGCACGGGCCCGGTCGGGTGCGAGCCCGGCCCTGTCGGCGAAGTCGGCGACCGGGGGAGGGTTGGCGGTGGCGGCGAAGGGGGGCAGCAGCGCGCGGTAGAGCGCGCGGGCGTCGGGGCCGGTGGCCGCGAGCCGCTCGGGGAACGTCCCCGGCGCGATCCCGACGGCGGACTGGAGGCCGGCGGCGCGGTCGGGGGTCACCGGGTCCTCCAGCGGCGGACGAGCACGACGACGACGGCGAGCAGCACGACCGCGCCGACGACGGCGGGCAGCGCGCTGCCGGTGGCGCCCCCGACGACGGCGATGAGTGAGCCGGCGCCGAACGCGAGCAGGAGGGCGTAGCCGGCGCAGCACAGGACGGGAAGCGCGAGCAGCCACCCCCATCCCGCGCCCGTCATGCTCCTCTGGGCGGTCATGCGCAGCAGCTCGTCGGCTTGTCGCTGCGGAACAGCCCGGCGGCGATCCGCAGGGCCTCGCTCATCGTGAGGTACGGGGCCCAGGTGTCGGCGAGGTCGTCGACGGTGAGCCCGAACTTGATCGCGTACGTCGCGGCGAGCATCACGTCGCCCGCTCCGTCCAGCGCGGCGTGGACGCCGAGGATCTTGCCGTTGCCGGCGTCGGCGACAAGCTTCAGGGCGCCGCGGGTGTCGCGGTTCGCGAGCGCGCGGGGGATGTCCTGCGCGCCGAGGACGCGGCAGTCGCAGTTGTGGCCGGCGGCCAGGGCCTGTTCCTCGGTAAGCCCGGCGGAGGCGATCTGCGGGGTGGTGAACGTGACGCCGGGCAGGCCGCGGTAGTCGACGGTGGCCGGCTCGCCGAGGGCGCCGGCGGCGGCGACGTGGCCGGTCTGCGCCGCGACGTAGACGTACTGCGGCGCGCCGGAGACGTCGCCGGCGGCGAACACCCGCGGGTTGCTGGTGCGCTGGTTCGCGTCGACGACGGCGAACCCCTGCTCGTCGGTCTTGACGCCAGCGGCTTGCAGGCCGAGGTCGCCTGTGTCGGGGTACCGACCGGTGGCGATGAGCAGCCGTTCGCCCGTGGCGTGGCGTCCGCCCGAGGTGGTCACCAGCACCCCGTCCGACGTCGCCTCGATCACGGCGGCGCGCTCCTCGAGCACCTCGATGCCGTCGTCGGCGAACACGCCGCGCAGGACGTCGGCGATCTCGGGCTCGGTGTGCGGCGCGAACCGTCCCACCAGCGTCACCTGCACACCGAGGTGCGCCCAGAGCTGGGCCTGTTCCAGCCCGACGTACCCGCCCCCCATGACGACCATCGACGCGGGCAGGGCCTGCAGCTCCATCGCCGTCGTGCTCGTCAGCCACTTCACCGTGTCGAGGCCGGGCAGGTCGGGGACGTGCGGCGCGACGCCGGTCGCGACGACGTACGCGCCCCCGACGACGGGCTCGCCGTCGACCTCCAGCTCGTCGGGGCCGGTGAACCGGGCGTGGCCTCGGCGGACGGCGAAGCCGTGGGCGTCGGCGACGTCGGCGTACTTCGCCTGTCGCAGCCCGTCGATCAGATCCTGCTTCTGCGCCATGAGAGCCGGTACGTCCACGGCGCCGGCCGACGTCTCCACCATCGGGAACGCCCGGTTCGACAGCGCGCGGTGCCGCTGGCCGGCGGCGGCGAGGAGGTTCTTCGACGGGACGCAGCCGGTGTTCAGGCACGTCCCGCCGAGCGGGCCGTGCTCGATCAGCAGCACGCTCGCCCCCCTGCCACGGGCCTCGATCCCGGCGGCCATGGCCGCGCCTCCGCTGCCCACGACGACCAGGTCCCACGTCACGGTGCTCATGCCCCCGGACGGTAGACCTTCCCCTGCACTGGAAGGTCAAGCCGTAACCTCGGGCCATGCGGATCGGGGAGCTAGCGCGGCGGGCCGGGACGACGACCAAGACGCTGCGGTTCTACGAGCAGGCAGGGCTGCTCCAAGAGCCCGACCGGACCCCATCCGGCTACCGCGACTACGGCCCGGCGGTCCTGGACCGGCTCGTGTTCGTCAGGGCCGCGCAGGCCGCCGGGCTGACGCTGGCCGAGATCCGCGAGATCGTCGCGGTCCGCGAGGCGCAGGGGCCGCCGTGCGAGCACGTCGCCGGGCTGCTCGACGCCCACGCCGCCGACCTCGACCAGCGCATCCACGAGCTCACCGACCTGCGCCGGGAGGTCGAGCGGCTCCGCGCCCGGGCCCGTGATCTCGACCCCGCCGCCTGCGGCGCCGCCGCCGTCTGCCACGTCATCCCGACGGGCTGACCTCTACCGCCGCACGGCCCGGCGCCACGCCCACAGCGCGCAGAACCGGCAGATGAACACCCCCGGCGTCTCGCCCAGCTCCGCCAGCCGGCGGCCCTGCCTGCCGCAGCACCCGCACGACGGGACCGGTGAGGACGACGACGACGCGGCTTCGGGGGGCACGCCAGAACGCTCCCACCCCGCGTCCGGGACCACCAGCAGCATCCCGCTGCGACCCGCGGCACGATGAACGGATGACCGCCGACGCAGCGCCCCGGCCCGGCCTGCGCGGACTGCTGGCCCAGCCCGCCTACCGCCGCCTCTGGACCGCCCGCACGATCAGCCAAGTCGGAGACGTCACGCAGTTCACCACCCTCGCGCTGCTCGTCGTCACCCTCACCGGCAGCGGCGTCGGCGTAGCCGCCGTCGTCCTTGCCGAGATCGTCCCGGTGCTGTTCCTCGCGCCGCTCGCCGGCAGCTTCGTGGACCGCCTCCCCCGCGTGCGGGTCATGGTGCTTGCCGACGTCGTGCGCGTCGTGCTGGCCGGCGTCCTCGCGGTCTGGCACGACCACGTCGCGGTGGCGTACGCCGTCGCGTTCGGGCTGGCCGCCGGGCAGGTGTTCTTCTCCCCGGCGGCGCAGTCGCTGCTGCCGTCCGTGGTGCCCGATGACGAGCTGGTGGCGGCGAACAGCGACATCTGGACGGCCGCCGTCACCGCCCAGATCATGGTCGCGCCGGTCGCTGCGCTGCTCGCGGTCCAGGTCGGGTTCGGGCCGGCGTTCGCCCTCAACGCCGTCAGCTTCGCCCTGTCGGCGGTCGTCCTGCGGGGGCTGAGCGAGCCCGAGCGGACCAGGCCGGTGAAGGTGACACCCCGTTCGCACACGCCCGTGCCGCCCTGCAAGCCCTCGGGCAGATTCCGCTCCTCAAGGCCCTCGCAGCGGGGCAGATTCTTGCCGCGCTGTCGGCGGGCGCGACCAGCGCGCTGCTCGTCGTCCTCGCCCAAGACCGGCTCGGAGCCCCGTCGGGGGTGGCGGCAGCACGATGCCTTCAGGTGGGCCAGCTCTTGCACGGCGCGCCGATGCTCTTGGCAGGTCCATGCCGAGCACTAGCTCACCGGGTAGTGCTCCACCAGGCGGGCCCTCCGGCGAGACGGTTGGGTCAGCCCGGGGCCGGCGTCGAAGCGTCAGGGGTCGCCCAGGACTTCTGTGCTGGCTTCTCTTTGTCGCTTGCCGGAGGCGGGTGGCGACGGCCCTGCACCGCGAGCAGGAGCAGGGTCAGCGCGGCGGCGACGGCTACCAGCAGCAGGGCGACGGGGTAGCCCAGGTGCGGGCCGGCGAGCGCGAGCAGGTACGGGATGGCTAGGCCGGCGTAGGCGACAGAGTAGAAGATCGCGACCAGGCTGCCGAGCTCGCGAGCCGGCGCGAGGTGTTCGACCTCACGTAGGCCGCACAGGATGCACATGCCGTAGCCGGCCCCGAGCAGGAGGGCGGCGCCGGTGGCCGCGGCCAGGCCGGGGTGGGCGGCGGCGGCCGCGGCGGCGAGGAGGCCGGCGGTCACCAACGCCAGGGCTGTTGCGGCGGCGTCGGCGGTGCCACGGGCCATCGAGGCGTCCTGCAGCCGGCGGCCCAGTGGCTGGACGGCCATCCCGGCCCCCAACGCGAGGGCGGCCAGCACTCCCGGGAACGCCGCGGTCAGGCCCCCGACGGGTCCGGTGGCGTGAGCGGGCAGCGTGGTGAACACCAGCGTCACGCTGCCGAACACCCACGGGGCCAGCGGAACCACGACCCTGGTGAAGCGGCGGGACCTCGCGGAACTCGCGAGGCCGCGCTGGGCGTGCCGGCGCCTGTTCGCGGGGGCCGGGACCGTCTCCGGAGTCCGCGGCAGCAGGACCAGCGCGGCCGCGGCCAGCAGCAGGTGCAGCAGGTAGGGCAGCAGCTCCGGCTCGGGCGCCCATTGGGCGAGTAGTCCGGCGACGAGAGGGCCGGCTGCGAAGCCTGCTGTCAGGGCGAGGGCGCCCCTGCGGGCACCGGCGCCGGGCGGGGCGTCGTCGGAGAGCTCCTTGACCCACGCGGTGCCGACCGAGAAGGCCCCGCCGGACACCACGCCGGTGAGCAGCCGCCCCGCGTACAGCCCCGCCGTACCCCACTGGCCGGTGATGAGCACGGCGGTCGCGACGAGAGACAGCGCCGCGAACCCGAGCATCAGCGGACGCCGACCGAACCGGTCGCTGGCCGGCCCGGCGAGCAGCAGCCCCGGGATAAGGCCCAGCGCGTACACGCCGAAGATCGCCGTCGCCTGCGCGTCAGACAGGGCCAAGGTGGTCCGGTACACAGCCAGCAGCGGAACGAACTGGTTCGCGCCGTACCCCACGGCGAACATCACCAGCGCGGGCCGCTTCCACGCCGCAATCGCGAGCTGGCCGCGCTGCTGCCTGGCCCTGCCGACCGAGTCGGTCACGTGCTTCTCTCCCTCTCGCCAGTCGTGCTGCTGGGCGACCCTGCCCTGCTGCGGACGCGGGCCCGGTCGTGGTCGCACGCCGGCTGAGCCTCACGGAGATCGTCGTCGCCTGCCAGCATCCCTCAATCGCAGAGGCAGCGGGCGGAGGGGTGCTGCGGGACCTAGACCGGAGGGGCGGCGTCCTTCCAACCAGCTTCTAACCAGCTCTGCCGCCGGAGCCGGAAGTAGGTCGACGTGACGAGCAGCCCGCGTACCTCAACCACCGGCCCGGTAGTACTCCTGCCCGTCCGGATGGTCCTGCCCGGCGAGGCTGTGCAGCTCGGCGAGGCCCTTGCCGCAGGATCGCCCGGGGCGACGCTGCAGAGTTTGTGGCGCGTCCTCGGTCACGGGTTGTCCCGGACGACGTAGACGACGTTGCTGGTCTGCGGCCTGGCGTTCGGGGCACGGTGACCACTAGGCCGGGATCGTGCACTTCGGTGAGGCGCTGCGCCGCGAGCTGCACGGCGAGGGCGTGCACGTCCTGAACGTTTACTCCGGCGCCACCGCAGCCTGTTGGCGGTCCGCGGCTACCCCGCCATCCTCGCGGCGCAGGCCGTCTCCCGGGTCGGGGACAGCGTCCACTACATCGCGCTCGTCGCGTTGATCTTCTCCCTCACCGGCTCCGGGCTGGCGGTCAGTGGAGCGGTCGTGTTCGAGGCTCTCCCGGTGCTCGCGTTCGGCGCGCTGGCCGGGAGGCGGTCGTCGACCGCCTCCCGCGCCGCCGCGTCATGATCACCGCCGACCTCGCCCGCGCCGCGCTCGCGGTACTGATGAGCCAAGCGACCGCGATCCCAGCGATCTACGCCCTGGCGTTCGGGCTCGCCCTGGGCGGGGTGTTCCACGGCCCGGCCTACCAGTCGCTCGTCCCCGCGGTCGTGCCCGGGCGCATCCTGGGACGCGCGAACGCGCTCACCTGGTCGACCGTTCAGTCCACCCACGTGCTCGGCGCGGCCCTCGGCGGCTCAGCGATCGCGCTGGTCGGGGCGAGCGGGGCGTTCCTGCTCAATGCCGCGACGTTCCTGCTGTCGGCGTTGCTCCTGCGCCGCGTCCCCGAACCGGCATCGCCAACCTCGACGGTGCGCCAGACGCGACTGCGCGCCGAGGCCAGGCAGGGCGTCGAGTTCATCCGAGCCGACCCCGTCATCCGGCAGCTACTCGCTGTGCAGTTGCTCGCGGTGCTCAGCGTCGGCGGCACCGGAGCGCTGCTGATCGTCCTGGCCACCCAACAGCTCGGGGTAGACGAAAGAGACTTCGGACTGCTCGTCGCCGCGCTCGGCGCCGGCGCAGTGATCGGCCCGCTGCTGTTCGGACGCCTCGTGGACCGACTCGACAGCCCGGTCCTGCTGTTCCTCCCCTACCTGGTCCGAGGCGTCATCGACGCCGCGTTGGCCTTCCTCACCGGCTTCTGGGTACCGGCCGCGTTGCTGCTGCTCTACGGAATCAACACCTCTACCGGCGGGGTGGCCTACACCACGCTGCTCCAACGGCGTGTCCCCGCCGAGTACCGCGGGCGGGTCTTCAGCGCCTTCAACATGGTCTGGCAAGCAGGGCGACTGGCGTCCCTGGCCCTCGCCGGACTCGTCGCGGACGTCCTGTCCGTGCAAGCCCTGTACGTCGGCGCCGGGGCGTTGCTCATCCTCGCCGGACTGCTCGGCCTACGAGCGATGCGACAGTCGTCGACCGCTACAACGCGCACACCCCCACTCCGACAGCAGTGACGACGCCACCGACCGCGCGCTCCACCCGGTCCAAGACACGTCCACTCCGATGCCTCGGCAAGCATCGGTGAGCCATCGGCTGCCGGCACGCTCAGGACCACATCACCAGTGACTGCACTGCTCCGGCAGCGCTCGTTGGTCGAGGTCGGTGACGGCCGCGCCACGTTCCCCTGCCATTTCGCGGGCATGCGGGGGGCTGATCCGGCGATCCGGGAGTTGGTGCTACTCAGGCGGTGACCAGTAGGCCGGTGAGGTACATGATCACAACTCCGGCGGTGATGCCGCCGATGCTGGCCGGGTTGAGCAGCTGCCCCGAGCGGGCTCGAAGGGCCGGGGTGATCTGGAGGATCACTTGCGCGATCGCGCCGACACCGACACCGAGCAGCAGCGCTGACAGCTCAGCGTTGATCACCACGGCCCCGAGCATTGCGCCGATGACCGCCGGGCCGCCCGCCAGCAGGCCAAGCCCGGCCAGCTGGCGGCCTGAGGGCCGCTCGTCGGCCAGCGGCGCGACGATGGCGATCCCCTCCGTGGTGTTGTGCATGGCGAACCCGACGACCAGGAACGCCCCCAGCGCCAGTTCGCCGACGGCGTAGGCGGACCCGATAGCCAGGCCCTCACCGAGGTTGTGCAGCCCGATCCCGACCGAGATCATCAAGCTGAGCTGCAGTCCCTGTGCGCCGCGGCCCTTGGCCCGCTCCCGTCGGCCGCGCAGCACGCGGTCGACGAGGGTGAGCGCTAGAAAGGCCAGACCGGCACCGAGCACGACCAGGGCTGACCCGCCGAACGCGCCGCTTGAGCGGCTGCCCAGCTGGAGCGCCCCGATCCCGCTGTCCAGAGCCAAGAAGGCCAGCAGTCCGACGGTCAGCGCGAGCAGCACCTGCACGGCGGCCGGCCCGGCCCGGCGCAGCACCGGCAGCACCAGCATGCCGAGCAGGACCGGGATGATCCCGACGTAGATCCCGAGCAGGGCCATGAGGCCAAGCACTCCCCTGCTGGCGGTGGGCGTGGTCACCGCAGCCGGGATGTCGTGTTCGAGGACGACTCCCGTGGATGTCAACAGGGAAACCAGGTAGGGCTGACCGTCCTGCCAGGGGTAGTCCAGCGCCAGGGTGGCGGTGCCGAGGCGGCCGATCGGCGCCGGGCCGCCGTCGACATCGACGAACACGTCGTTGACCGACACCTGCGCGATCTGCACCGGGTCCGGGCCGGTGTTGCGCACCGTCAGCTCGATCAGGCCGGGTCGCAGCACGGTGCGCTCCACGGCGACCTGCTCGATGGGCGGCCCGTTGCGGTCGGGCAGCGAGCTGCCGGTAAGCAGGGCCAGCGCGCCCAGCGCCGCGGCGACGACCAGGGCCGCGGCGGTTGCCAGCGCCCACAGCGGGAACCGATCGACTCGCCGTGTCGTGGCCGCAGTCGGGCGCTCCGGCGCCCGGTCCACCGCCTCGGTGCGGGTGAGGTCGGGGTCGGCGCTCATCAGTCGTAGACCTCGAAGAAGCCCATCCACCCCAGGTCGGCGAACTCGCTCTTGTGCGCGTGGAACATGTAGCGGCCACGTTCAGGGAAACGGACCTCGCAGATGCCCCGTTGGCCCTGGGCTTGCACGATCGTGTCGGTGAACTCTGTCGGCTCGAGCCGGGTGCCGGTCGGGTAGTAGTCGAAGAAGTTGCCGTGCAGATGGAAGCTGTTGATCGGGTCGTACTCGGTGATGTTGACGAGGTAGATACGGACCAGCTCCCCGCGGCGCACCCGGACCGGCTCGTGCATGTAGTGGAACGGGATGCCGTTCACGGCGTACAGCTGGTTGCCCTGGCCGTCGAAGGTGGTGTTGTAGCCGTGCATGACCATGACTAGCTCGTCGGCGGCTGGACGGGGCTGGGGCGGGTCGACGATGAACGTGCCGTACATGCCCCGGGCAATGTGCTCGGCGAGCGGCCCGACGTGGCAGTGGTAGAGGTGCAGTCCGAAGGGCTCGGCGTCGAAGGTGTAGGTGAAGCTCTCCCCGGGGGAGATGACGCCTCGCCCGACCATCTGCACGCCGTCCATCTCGGCGGCGTGGATGCCGTGGAAGTGCATGGTGTGCGGATGCTCTGAATCGTTGGTGAAGCGGACCCGCAGCAGGTCGCCCTGGGTGCAGCGCAGCGTCGGGCCCGGTATCCGCGAGTTAAAGGTCCACGCCGGGAACCGCACCCCCGGCGCCACCTCCACGTCCCGGTCGGTGGCCACGACGTCCCACTCGCGCACCGTGCGCCCCTGCGGCGTCGTCGACACCCGGCCGTAGTCGAAGTCCCGCACCAGCTCGCTGGGGTTGAACCCGTTCGCGACGTGGTCGACCCTGCCGCCGGCCCGGAAGGTCGGGCCGTCGATCCCGCCGCCGTGCCCCGAGCTGGCTCCAGCGCCCGGGGTCGGGTGGTGGCCCGCTGCCGTCGCGGCGGGGGTGTCCAGCAGCGCGCGTGCCCCGACCGCAGCACCGGCGGTGCCCAGCAGCGCACCGCCGAGGAACCTGCGGCGTGACGGGAGCGCCCTCACCGTCGCTCCTGCTGCAGCAGGGCGGCGGTCACGGCTCGACCTCACCGTGCAGCAACCGGGTCAGCTGGGCGCTCAGCGCGTGCCGCTGTCCGCCGATCTGGACCCACCGCGGACCCGCGAACGGCGCTTGCTCCTGCACGTCGAGCACAGCACCCGGCACGATCCCGAGCGCACCCAGGTAGCGCAGGGCGTCGCTGTCGCGGTCGCAGACCCGCTCCACCCGGAACCTCACGCCGGCGGGTACCCCGTCCAGTGGCTGGCCCCAGGACTCTTCGTGCAGGCCGTGGCGCGGGGGGATGGGGTCGCCGTGCGGATCGCGGGTGGGGTGCCCCAGCGCGGCATCGATGCGCTCCTCCAGCCGTTCACTGAGGGCATGCTCGAGCAACTCGGCCTCGGCGTGGACCTCGTCCCACGGCATGTTCAGCACCCGCGCCAGGAACGTCTCGAGCAGACGGTGCCGCCGGACGACCCGCAGCGCCGCGGCCTGGCCCTCGGCGGTCAGCCGCAGCCCCGAATCCGCCGGCCGTTCCAGGAACCGCTCGCTCTCCAGCCGCTTGATCATCGCGGAGGCGGAGGGGGAGGACACCCCCAGACTGCGGGCAACTCCTCCGGTCGTCACAGGCTCGCCGCGGCTGGCGAGGCCGTAGATGCTCTTGAGGTAGTCCTCGGTCGCGCGTGAAGCCAGCATGACTCAGAAAGGTAGCCGAGGCTAAATCTTGATGCAACCTCGGCTATTCAGGGGGACAAGGGTGGGTGAGACCCTGTCTCCTGGCGTTGCGTGTCCGCGATGCTCCCGGCGCAACTCGCGCGCGGCCTGCGCAGCCGGACCCGGCTTGTCGCGATGACTGGGGTCTTCGCCGCCGGCGTCGCGACGGTCATCCTGCCGCTCCCGCGGTGCCAGCACCCTGTCCCGGTTCCTGCTCCGCTCCTTACGCCGGTGTTCGCGTCGGCGGGGCGCTGATGGCCCGAGGCCTGGCGATGGCCCTCGGCGCGTCGTTCAAGCTCCCGATGACGGGCTCGGCTCCCAGGCCGGGGAGCGGCCTGCGCTCGGTGTACGCGCTCGGCCTTCTCCGGCGCGGCGAGCGCGTGCTGCGCTCCGGTCCTGCGGGGGTCTCAGTGTGACGTACGTCATCGGGATGGTCGCGCCGCTCGCCGCGTTCGCTCGTCTGGGACCGACGCGAACAAGTGCGGGATGATGGGGACGATGGCGAACGGTCACCCCATCGCGGCGCCGGCTCCGCCTCCCGCACAGCCGGCGACCAGGGGCGGCTGCACCGCGGCTTCGTGCTGCGATCAAGGGAGAATGCGTGCGAGGTTCTCCTCGGGGGTCGACCCATGTGGGCGCGGTACGCCGCCGCGTTCCCGAGCCCGCGCGGCGAGCGGGTCTCACCCGGACACCTGGTTGCCCTGGCTACCGCCGCCGGCGACACCCCGGTGGTCGTGTTCCGCCTGTACGACGCCGTCGTGCTCGGAGCAGCCGGCGACCAGGTCCGGATGTGGGAGCCCGCCCACGGCGAAGTCGTCGCCACACCGCGCCACTCCCGGCAGCCCCTGGCAACCAGGAACCCGGGCCTACCTCTCGGCCGGGCTCCCGGGCTTGCTCGTGCAGGGCGACGCGTCCGGCGCCGGGGCGGAGCGGGTGGCCGACCGGGTCCGAGACGTCGAGGGCGTGGCCGCGGCCTTCGCGCCGCAGGTCAACCGGGTTGCCGGCAGCGCGATCGCCTCGGTGCTGCCGGCGGCCGAGACCGCCGACACCGGCGAGGCTCAGGTCGTCGACGGGGTCCGCGACGGTAGACGAACGTCGGTCGGGACGTCACGGAGGGGCATCTACCGATCCAGGAACTTGCCCAGCACGAGGACCTCGCCGTCCTCGTAGCCAAGGGATCCGTAGAAGGCGACGACTGAGGTGTTTGTCGTGCGGACCATCAGGTTGATCTTCGGCACCTTGCGCTGCATCAACCACCGCTCGCTGGCGTTCATCAAGTCCCGTCCCAGTCCTGCACGACGTCGGTCAGGACGTACAGCCAGGTAGTAGACCCAGCCGCGATGGCCGTCGTGGCCCACCATCGCGGTACCGGTGAGGACGCCGTCCTCCACCGCTGCAAGAACCGTCGAGCAAGGACTGCCCATAGCCCGCGTGAGATCGGCGTGCGGGTCATTCCACGGTCGAGTGAGGCCGCACTCGTGCCAGAGCGCCACTGCTTCGTCAGCCCGGAATACTGGCCAGTCCGCGATATGCATCCGAACGACGCTAGCGGGCCGGCTACACGTCGTCGGCGGAGTTCCCGGAAGCCGAACGGCAACCGGGACGTGCCGTGCCCCCGTTCGCTCAGGGGAAGCTCACGACACAGACCCGACGTGGCTTCGTGTCCCCTACTCCCGTTCCATCCCGGGCCGTGCGGTCCTGCGGTGGCTCACGGGCCGCGTAGCACCCCACAACGATGCCGCCACCGGGCACGAAGTCGATGCGGGTGCACTCGGCCGAGCGTCGGCGATCGCCGTCACGGCGCGTCGGCGAGAGTAAAGCCATGACACGTGACCGCGTGGCGAGCGGTGTATTCCACCCAAGGCAGCCGTCGGCGATTCCGCTCGGCAGCCCGGCGGTGAGCGCCTGCAGTGGTCCGGGCTCAGATCATACGGGGTCCTCGACGCCCTGCACTAGGACCTTCTGCAGCGGCCCGCCGTCGACCCCGGCGAGGGCGCACCGGTCGTCGCCGTCTGCGCGCTCTGCGCGCTGGGCCTGCTCGAGCCGCTCGACTGTCCAACCGTCCATCGGTAGGTCGACAAGCTCCTCCGGCACGATCTGCTTGGCCTCGTCGGCGGTCGTGCAAGAGGACTGCGGTCCCTCGATGAGGTCCTCGAGCCGCTGCCGGAGCTCGAGTCGGACCGGGTCGTTGCGCCCGTCGTTCGGCAGTCGGACCCAGTCGCTCGGCGGCGGCCAGTCGGCCGGCATCACCGCGACGTACTGCCCGCCGGTCTGGTAGGCAGCGAGCGCCGGGGCTCGGCCTTCCAGCCGTTCGGTCCCGGATGACGGGCGCGGCGACCACCGCGGGAATGTGACGCACGTCCGTGGTCTTGGTCTTAAAACCGAACGACATTCGACTCGTCCCCGCGTCCTCACACAGGAGTCCCTTCGTGCCGGCTGCTCCCCTCACCCGCTCGACTGGTCGGCGCTCTGCTCGGCTGCACCGCCCCCTGGCCGCGCTGCTGGCCGCGCCGCTGCTCGTCCCGCTGGTCGCGCAGCCCTCCTCCGCGGCCCCGGCCCCGAGCGCCCCGGCCGGGGCCATCTTCCCGTCAGACAAATTGACGGTGAAGGACGCGACGCAGGCCACGGGCCGACGGGTCGCCCTGCCGCTCCCCGACTGCTCGGTCCAGGTCAGCGACTGCCACGAGATCCGCCTGCTGAACCAGCTGGATGGTTTCGACCTTGACCCGCGGGTCGCCATCGCATTCCGTGACGCGGTCGACCTGGCGGAGCTGACCAGCGCCGACGTATGGATTGAGCGGAGCGAGGGCGGCCCACGGATCGGCCTCAACCGGCTGGTGTGGGACGCCGAGACGCGCACGCTGTACGGCCACCCCGTCGCGCAGCTGAACTCCGCGACGAGCTACCGGATCAGTGTCGCCAAGGGCGTGGGCGGGTCCACGGGCTGGTCAACGACCTTCACCACCATGAGCGCCCCCCGCCAGCTGCTGCAGATCCGCCAGCAACTCGACGACGGCAGCGCCTACGCCGCCGCGGGCATCCCCGCCGCGCAGCGCGGCCTGGACTTCGCGCCCGGCGGCACGCGTGCGGTGTTCCCGGCCACCGGCAGCACCATCAGTCGCTCTGACGACCGTGGCCCGGCGGGCGGCACCGTCACCGCGACCGTGCCGAACTCCGCGGTCACCGGTGCATCCGCCCTCGCCTTCGGCTCGTTTCGCTCGCCGTCCTGGCTCACGTCGGACCGGGTCATCCCAGCGACGCCGACCGGCACCGGCGCGCCCGCGGTCCAGGGCAGCGAGCTGGTGGGTGTCGCTCTGCTGGTCCCGGCCGGCCCGAAGCCGGCCGACGGGTGGCCGGTGGCGGTCTTCGGCCACGGGTTCACCCGGTCCAAGCTCGACATGTTCCTGGCGGCGGACCTGAACGCCTCGCGGGGGATCGCCACGCTCGCCATGGACGTGCCCGGCCACGGCTACGGCTCTGGCAGCACGATCAGCGTCACCAGCGCGACGGGGACGACGACGTTCCCTGCCTTCGGCCGCGGCTTCGACCAGGACGGGGACGGCGACATCGAGAGCACTGAGGGCGTCGCCGCGCCGGCCCAGCCGCACCCGCTGGCCAGCATCGGGAACCGGGACGGCCTGCGCCAGACGGTCGCCGACCTGATGGCCCTGGTCCGGGCGGTGGGCACCGGCGTGGACGTCGACGGAGACGGCAGCACCGACCTGCGCAAGACGGGCGTCAGCTACTACGGGCAGAGCTTCGGCGGTATCTACGGCACCATGCTGGCGGGCGCCGACCCGTCGGTCCCGGTGGCGGCGCTGAACGTGCCCGGCGCGCCCATCATCGACATCGCTCGGCTGGGATCGTTCCGCCACCTCGCCGCCGCCGACCTCGGCAAGCGGCAGCCGTCCCTGCTCAACGGCGGTGGACGCGACGGTTTCGAGGAGTCCCTGCCGCTCTACCTCGACCCGCCGGTGACACAGGTCGTGCCCGGCGCGCTGGACATCCAGGCCGCCTTCGCCCGCATCGCATGGCTGTCCAAGCCGGGCAGCGCCGACACCTTCGCGCCGCTGCTTCGCCTGCGCCCGCCGAGCGGCAGTGCGGCCAAGAAGGTGCTCTACCAGTACGCCTACGGCGACGAGACCGTCCCGAACCCGACCAGCGCCACCCTCATGCGCGCCGGTCAGCTGCAGGACGTGACCACCGTCTACCGCAACGACCGCACCCCCACGGCCGACACCAACCCGCACAGCTTCCTGCTCAACCCGGCGCTAGCCGGGCGTGAACAGGGGCAGGTGCAGGTCACCGAGTTCCTGGCGAGCGACGGGCACAGCATCGTCGACCCGGACGGTCCGGGGGATGTGTTCGAGGTCCCGATCACCGATCCCGCGTCCCTCGAGACCCTCAACGCCACGTTCTGACACTGAACGGCTGATGATCGCGGCGCCAGAACGATTCTGCAATCGCGCGTCGACGAACAAGCCAGTGACCGGTCCTATGCGCTGGCGGGGGTTACGCAGCAGGTACGTGGTAGCAGGAGCCGGACCAGGCTGTCTGGGAGCCAGGCCTGGTATTGCTCCCCTGTGCGTCAGGCTGATGTGAGACACCTCGGGTAGCACCTCTGCCTCCCGCACAGGGCGAGAACAGGTTGATCACGTTGACGCTCACCGCTGCAGATCTGACCGGCACCTCGCTTGAGAATGGGGCGATGACCCTCGTTCGGACCGGCCTCGCCGCCGGTCGTTCACCGCCCAGTACAAGCTCGACATGCTCGCCGAGTACGAGGCTGCCGACACCGCCGCGCGGGGTGTGTTGCTGCACCGCGAGGGCCTGTACTCCTCGCATCTGAGCGAGTGGCGCAAGGCCCGTGACAGCGGCACCCTGACCGGTCTGGCCCGGCGTCCCGGCCGGGCAAGAAGTCCGCCGAGCCCGCATCACCCGCGGCCAAGGCAAGATCTTCCTGCGGCTGGCCGAGCACTGGCCCTGGGCGCTCGCACTGGCCACAGCCTTCCAACGACTTCGCCTGATCCCGCTCCCGGCCTGAGGGCCAGCACCACTGCGACCGCACCATCCGCACCAAAGATCACGGAGACACCGGACATCGCACCGGCGCTCCCGCACGCCCCCACACCCGGAGATCACCCGCAGCCGACGAGCGGGCTGCCAGCGTCATCATGAAAGACGGGGCTAGCGACGACGCGCACGAGGTTCTGCGCGAGGTCCATGATCGGATCGTCGAGCGCGGCAGCGTGGGCGAGAGCGACATCAGCGCGCTGGCGTTCTGGCAGCGGCTGCAGGCCAACTGGCCGACTCCTGAACACGCCGGAGTCCGACGTTCGGGCCGTGACGGGCTGCGCCGTGGTCGCGGTGCAGGGCCGGCAGCCAGCGACGCGGGGCTGGCGTCCAGGCGCCGCGATATGCCCAGGCCTCTTCGGCGCCACCGTGCCGATCAGGTGCGGTGCACGTCGTAACCGGACAGGTAGGCCAGCGTGCCGTGCCGGTCGTACTCGAACTCCACCCGCCGCTCGCGGCCAGGCGCCGGTGCCAACTCGGGGTGGCAGCGCGAGAGGGGGCCGGCTCGCTGCGGCAGTGGGGCTTCGCCAGGGCTCGCTGGCTGCGCTTGTCCTGTGGCGGGCGCATCTGGCTGCGGCCACGCCGCGCGCGGTGCGCGTCGTGCGCGGTGACGCACGTCCTGCTGCCAGCTCAGGCCCCGGCGCGCCATGCGTATGCGATCGATGTGGTGGGGCAGGCGCTGCTGGCCAGCGCCCGCGGCCAGGGTCACCGCAAGATCGGCGCCGAGTTGGCCGTGCCGGCCGACACGGTGCGCGGCTGGATCCGCCGGGTGAACGGTCGCGCCGAGTGGCTGCGCGCGCAGGGCACGATCCGCGGCCACGAGTGCGACCCGATGCTGCCGGCGGCCGTCCCGATCGGCTCGGCGCTGGCTGACGCGTTGTCCGCGCTCGGCCTGGCCGCAGCGGCCGTCGTGCGCCGGCTGGGGCCGATTGCGCCGACCTGGCACATCATCGCCATGCTCGCCCGCGGTCGGCTCCTCGCCCCGCAGCGCAGCGGCTGAGCACTGCTCGGCCGGCGTAGCCATGCCCGGACGGTCGCGACAGCCTGACGACCAGCCGACAGCATGACGACCACCGCTCGCCACTGCTCGTCAGTCACAGCGTCGTTTCGGGCCTCTACGTCGTCACCGAACCCGTCGCCGTCGTCGTCATCCAACGCGACCGACAACACAGCACCACGTCATGCACGAGCACGACCATCCAGCAGGACCGATGACGGGCAGCGGCAAGCGCAAGGTCTCTGCGCGTGCAGCCGCTGCGGCGATAGATGACGCGATCCACGGCCTCAGCGGGCCGGATCGCTAGTCGAGGTCGAACTCGTTGCCCTCGACGTCCTGCATCAGCAGGCACGACTCGTTCTCCTCGTCGGCAAGGAGCAGACGCACGCGCCGCGCGCCGAGCTCCTCCAGTCGAGCCGCTTCAGCCTCGAGCGCAGCGACGCGCTCATCGCCGGTCAGCCCCACCCCGACGCGCACGTCGAGGTGCACCCGGTTCTTCATCGCCTTGGGCTCGGGCACCCGCTGGAAGAACAACCGCGGGCCGACCCCGTCCGGGTCCTGGCAGACCCAGGTCGAACCCTGGCTCTCCACGGGGAGCGAGGCGTCGTACAGCTCCCACGAGTCGAAGCCCGGCGGGACAGGAGGGTCCACGTAGCCGAGCACGGCCTTCCAAAACTGAGCAACGGCTCGTGGGTCCACGCAGTCGAAAGCCACCTGCACCTGCTTAACGCTCGCCATGGGGCGAACAGTAGGGCCAGGCCGCTTGTGACCGTCCCGACGCGGCGCGGTGTCGCGAGGTGATGCTCCGCGACGTGCCGACAAGGGGTCGGCTTGGGGCTGCAGACCCTGAACCCAACTCGTCGCTCGCGCCGCCGTCCTTGGCTGCGACCGCGACACCGTACCGGTCGTCCATCGGCTTCCGGGGCCTTCCGACGTGGCGCAACATCGCAGGCCGGCTCTAGCGTGCGGCGTGTGACGGAACGTGAGGTACCGCTTGTCGGCGGCAACACAACCGACGGGCTCGTCCGGGTCGGGGACACGGTCCGTCGCCCGCCTGGGCCGTGGTCGCCCTCCGTCCACCACTTCCTGTGCCATCTGCACGACGTCGGCTACGAGGGTGCGCCGAAGTCGTTGGGCTTCGATCAGCAGGGCCGGCATGTCGTGGAGTACGTCGAGGGCCACGTCTCTATGCCGTTCCAGGTCCCCGACCCGAACGCCGCCATGCAGCGTGTGGGAAGGCTGCTTCGGGACTTGCACGACGCCAGCGAGGAGTACGAGCCGCCGGACGACGCGGTCTGGAACGTTGTTGTACCGGCCGACCGCTGCGACCTCGTGGTGCACCACGACGCGGCTCCGTGGAACCTCGTCATGAACCCCGGCCGCTGGGTCCTCATCGACTGGGACACCACGGCGCCGGGGTCGAGACTCTGGGACCTCGCGTACGCCGCCTACGGCTTCATTCCGCTTTTGCCCGACACAGCTCCGCGCACGGCGGGACGGCTCCTGGCGTCGCTCGCGAGCGGGTACGGGCTGTCCGGCGACCAACGGGTCGAACTGGCAGCGCTGCTTGCGCCGCGCATCTGGAGCATGCACACGCGGTTGGAGCAGGGCCACGAAGATGGCGTCGAGCCGTGGGCGAGGCTGTGGTCGGACGGTCACGGCGCGGTGTGGCGCGCCGATGCTGAGTACGCCGAGCGGCACCACAGGCCGTTCCTGGCCGCCATCCTCGACGACGCGTAGGTGCCTCTCTGCGACGTCCCAGCCCGAGGTTCGGCTTGCGGTGGCGTCCGCGCAACATGCGGCCGCCTTGGCCGCCTACGTCCCGAAGGAGATGACCCAGGGCAAGGTGTCCTGCAGTCGCGGTGCAGTGATGCCAGGCTGCCTCTGGCCTCGAGCCGGCGGAGATCACGTGCGGTGGGTGTGAGGCTCCAGCGAGGGGATTCCTCGTCCCGCGATGAGGTACAGA
>JAABUN010004303.1_pt1 | contig 19731 bp, 19 predicted proteins | sample 5559311 | NCBI WGS metagenome assembly JAABUN01 (sample SAMN10711877, study PRJNA513370) | rock metagenome | isolation source: Antarctica rocks | place: Antarctica: Victoria Land, Siegfried Peak sud | reverse complement strand
AGGCGCTCGAGCGCAAGGTCTTCCTGCCCTCGGGCGGCTCGCTCGTGATCGACCGCACGGAAGCGATGACCGTGGTCGACGTGAACACCGGCAAGTTCACCGGCAGCGGCGGCAACCTCGAGGAGACCGTCACCAAGAACAACCTCGAAGCCGCCGAGGAGGTCGTGCGGCAGCTCCGGCTCCGCGACATCGGCGGGATCATCGTGATCGACTTCATCGACATGGTGCTCGAGGCAAATCGGGACCTCGTGCTGCGTCGGCTCGTCGAGTGCCTCGGCCGTGACCGGACCAAGCACCAGGTCGCTGAGGTCACGTCGCTCGGGCTCGTCCAGATGACGCGCAAGCGCATGGGTACCGGTCTTCTCGAGGTCTTCGGGGAGGACTGCGAGCACTGTGCCGGACGCGGGGTCATCACCCACATGGAGCCTGTGGAGCACCACAGCCACACGTCCGCCCTGGACACCCAGCAGCAGCCGCGCCAGGACAAGCCGTCCCGGAGCGAGCGCAAGCGCAGTCGTGGCCGCGGCAATCAGCAGCAGGACGAGGGTTCGCTCCAGCTGCCGTCGCCCGTCGTCGAAAGCCCGGACCGCGCTGCGAAGGCGGAAGCGGCCCGCGCTGCCCTCGCGAGCATCGCGGCGGCGACGCACAACGCCCACGGCGAACCGACGGAGCGGCTTGTCGCCGAGGCGCATATCCAGGTGACGGAAGCGGTCCTGACCATCAACGGTGAGACGGTGACGCTGCCCCGCGCGGAGAACCGTCGGCAGGTCGGCGAGGAGCCCGCGGAGGCGCCGTCCACGCGCCTGACGTTGCACAGCCTCAGCGAGGCCTTCAACAGGAAGCCCGCGAGCGACGAACCCGCGGGGCCAGACGCGACGACCGCATCACAGGCAACGGAGGGAACGATCCAGGACATCCCTTCTCACGCGACGTCGGAGCCGGCGCCTGCCGACACTCCCGTCCGCCCCTCGCGTCCCCGCCGTCGTGTCGCGCGCAGCGCGCAGGGTGCGGCGGACACGACGATCGAAGGGCACGGCACCGAGGCCGTGGGCGAGCCGTCCGGTACGCGGCACGTGGCGAAGGCGCAGCCCGCCGCACGCACGCCCCAGACATCTGCCGCCGAGCCGCTGATCTTCGGCGTCGGAGTACCTGCTTCGGAGCTGTAGCTGCGGGCCCGTGACGCACGAGGGCCGGAGTTCACGGACTTCGGCCCTCGTGCGTCCGAACGGCGGCTGCTGTAGGCTGATGAGTGACACGGGGTGCCCTGCCGGATGCAGGGCTGAGATCATACCCGTCGAACCTGATCTAGTGGGCGTCCCGCGCCCGTAGCCTAGCGGAGGGATGTCACGCATGGATCCGGCTCACTCATCGCGTCAGCACCGACACAGGATCCCGAACATCCTGGCTATCGCCGGTTCGGACCCCAGCGGAGGTGCCGGCATCCAGGCGGACATCAAGAGCATCAGCGCCGAGGGCGGCTACGCTATGGCCGCGCTGACCGCGCTGACGGCGCAGAACACGCGAGGGGTCACCGGGGTGCACACCCCGCCGGCGGCCTTCCTCCGACAGCAGCTCGATGCGGTCTCCGACGACGTCGTCATCGACGCCGTGAAGATCGGGATGCTCGGGAGCGCCGCGATCGCCGACTGCGTCGCGGCCTGGCTCGACGACGTCCGCCCGCCCGCCGTCGTGCTCGATCCGGTCATGGTGGCGACGAGCGGCGCCCGGCTGCTCGACGACGACGCCGTGCGGGCCGTCGTCGACCTCGCCCGCCGTGCGTCGCTGGTCACCCCCAACATCCCGGAGCTTGCCGTGCTCGTCGGCGCCGCCCGCGCCGAGTCCTGGAGTGAAGCACTGGAGCAGGGGAGCGTGCTTGCCGCGCGCCTCGGCACCCGCGTGCTGGTCAAGGGCGGGCACCTGCCGGGGGAGCGGAGCCCCGACGCGCTCATCCTGCCCGGCGATCCTCCCGACAATGCCACCGTCTTCGACGGGCGACGCGTGGCGACGTCGAACACGCACGGGACGGGGTGCTCCCTGTCGTCGGCCATCGCGACAAGACTCGCCGTCACGGGTGACTGGTCCACGGCGGTGCGAGAGGCGAAGTCATGGCTCGAGGGCGCGCTCCAGTCGGCCGACCTCCTCGACGTCGGAACAGGGAGTGGGCCCGTCAACCACTTCCACTCCACAGCGGAAGCCGGGTTGCAGCAGCGCTTCACCGAGGTCGCTTGGCGGGACACCTCCATGATTCGCAGTGACCTCTTCGAACTTCCCTTCATCACAGGTCTTGCTGACGGGAGCCTCGGCGCCGACCACTTCGCCTACTACCTCCAGCAGGACGCCCTGTACCTCCGGGAGTTCTCCGGCACTCTCGCCCGCGCGGCGGCCCAGGCGCCGTCGGAGGACGAGCAGTTGTTCTGGCTTTCGGCGGCCACGTCGTGCCTGCAGACCGAGGCGGAGCTGCACCGGACATGGCTGATGAAAGAAACCGGGACCCGTTTCGGCGAGGGCGGAACCGGTCCGACGACGCGTGCCTATTGCGACCATCTGACCGCCTCGGCCGTCCGGGGCTCGTACGCCCAACTTGTCGCCGCCGTCCTGCCGTGCTTCTGGTTGTACGCGGCCGTGGGCGACTGGGTACGGGAAAGAGCGCGGAATGGCGCGGATGACGCGGTCAGCACCGCGGCTCATCCTTACGCAGATTGGATCGCCACCTATGCGGATCCTGAATTCGTGGCGACGACGGCCACAGCAAAGCGGATCGCCGACGACGCCCACCGGCGGGCGTCCACGGCCGAGAGGGATGCGATGCTGACGGCCTTCCGATTGTCCTCCGTGTACGAGCGGGACTTCTTCGATGCTCCCCGCATCCACGGTCCGGGCGGCACCGTGCGAAGCACCGCTGATTTGCCGGAAGGTGCTGCACTGACGTAATCTGGACCCTCGGTGCATCCGCCTGTCAACCGGCATGTCCGGTGGCGCCCGTCACGGGATTTCGCCGGTGCAGGATGTCCGCAGGAAACCAGTAGCCCGAGGGTAGCGGTTCCACGGACACAGAGCGGTCGGCGTGAGGGGTATCCCCGGGATCGCCGCCCAGAAGCACCCAGGTTTTTTCATCAGAAGTCAAGATTGTCGAGAGAAGTGAGTTCCCCAGTGGTGTACGCGATTGTCCGCGCAGGCGGCCGCCAAGAAAAGGTTTCTGTTGGAGACCTCGTTACCCTTGACCGCGTCACCGGTCAGGCAGGAAGCACGTTCAAGCTCCCCGCTCTCCTTCTGGTAGACGGTGCCAAGATCACCTCCGCAGCGGAGGACCTCGCAAAGGTCTCCGTCACTGCCGAGATCGTCGGGAATCTTCGTGGCCCGAAGATCGTCATCCAGAAGTTCAAGAACAAGACCGGCTACAAGAAGCGCCAGGGTCACCGTTCGGAACTGACCCGCGTCAAAATCACAGGCATCGCGTAGCCCCTCAGGGCTAGCGATCGGTCAAGCACAAACTTCAGCGAAGGCAGGCATACCTCATGGCACACAAGAAGGGCGCAAGCTCCACGCGCAACGGCCGCGACTCGAACGCACAGTACCTCGGCGTCAAGCGCTTCGGTGGCCAGGTCGTCAAGGCCGGCGAGATCATCGTCCGCCAGCGCGGCACCCACTTCCACCCGGGCGCCAACGTCGGCCGCGGCGGCGATGACACCCTGTTCGCACTCGAGGCGGGCGCCGTCGAGTTCGGTACCCGTCGTGGACGCAAGGTCGTCAACATCGTCGGGGCTGCAGCAGAGTAATACTGCCGCACAGTACGCCAGGCATTTCGGGTGGGGTGAGCCTCTACGGCTCGCCCCACCTTCTTTTAAGCCGATCACACCCGGCACAGTGAAGCATTTGTAGAAGGAGACCGACGTGGCGAGCTTCGTTGACCGCGTAGTCCTGCACGTATCAGGAGGCACCGGTGGCCACGGCTGCGTCTCCGTCCACCGCGAGAAATTCAAGCCCCTGGGCGGGCCCGACGGCGGCAACGGCGGCGACGGCGGCGACGTCATCCTCCGGGTGGACCATCAGACGACCACCCTCCTGGACTACCACCACGCGCCCCACCGGCACGCCACGAACGGCGGCAACGGCATGGGCGACTGGCGTGGTGGCAAGAGCGGCGAGACCCTGATCCTGTCCGTACCGGACGGCACCGTCGTGAAGACGAAGCACGGCGAGGTGCTCGCGGACCTCGTCGGTGAGGGCACGGAGTTCGTCGCGGCCGCAGGCGGCCAGGGCGGCCTCGGTAACGCGGCCCTGTCCTCGCAGAAGCGCAAGGCGCCCGGCTTCGCCCTGTTGGGCATCCCCGGCGACGAAGGGGACGTCGTCCTAGAGCTGAAGTCCATCGCGGACATCGCTCTCGTCGGGTTCCCGTCCGCAGGCAAGTCTAGCCTCATTGCCGCGATGTCGGCTGCGCGGCCGAAGATCGCCGACTACCCCTTCACCACGCTCGTCCCCAACCTCGGTGTTGTCGAAGCCGGCTCCACGCGCTTCACCATCGCGGACGTCCCCGGCCTGATCGAGGGTGCGAGCGAGGGCAAGGGCCTCGGCCACCACTTCCTCCGCCATGTCGAGCGCTGCGCTGCCCTGGTGCACGTCCTCGACTGCGCCGCTCTGGAAACCGACCGCGATCCGCTGAAAGACCTCGCCATCATCGAGCGCGAGCTCGAGAAGTACGCCGTGGACATGAGCTTCGCGGGTCCTGACGGCGACGTCGTCCCTCTCAATGAGCGTCCCCGACTGGTGGCACTCAACAAGGTCGACGTCCCCGACGGTAGGGATATGGCCGGTTTCGTCCGACCTGAACTCGAGGCTCGCGGGTACCGCGTCTTCGAGGTGTCGGCGTCGAGCCACGAAGGGCTCCGTCAGCTCGGCTTCGCCATGGCGGAGATCGTCGAGGACGCGCGCAGGGCTGTCGCCACCGCGCCACCGACGGTCGCGCCCCCGGTCCTGCGCCCCCGCGGGATCAACGCCGCCTCCTTCCGTATCCGCCACGAGGAGAAGGACGCCCTGCCGCTCTTCCGCGTCCTGGGTGAGAAGCCCGAGCGCTGGGTCAAGCAGACCGACTTCACCAACGACGAGGCCGTCGGCTACCTCGCCGACCGGCTCGCGAAGCTCGGTGTGGAGGAGGAGCTGTTCAAGTCCGGGGCTAAGCCCGGTGACACCGTGGTGATCGGCGAAGGGGACGGCGTCGTCTTCGACTGGGAGCCGACCATGATGGGCGGGGCCGAGCTGCTCGCCGGGCCCCGGGGCACTGACCTGCGCCTGGCCGAGTACATCCGGCCGACGCGCGAGCAGAAGCGCGAGGAGTACCAGGAGCGCAAGGATGCCAAGGCCGCGGCTCGGGCCGACCTCGAGGCCGACCGTAAGGCCGGTATCTGGACCGAATCGGTGCAGAACCGCAAGCAGCCTGCCCAGCAGGAAGCAGACGCCGAGTCGCAGGGCTAGGCGACGATGGCTTCCGAGCGGTCCGGGCGGCCCGTCACCTCCCGTGCAGGGCTCGCCGGGGCCGGACGGGTCGTCGTCAAGGTCGGTTCGTCGTCGTTGACGTCGGTGTCCGGGGGTATCTCCTCGGAGGCGCTCGTCGGCCTCGCCGATGTCCTCGCGGCGAGGCGCACAGCGGGGACGGACGTAATCCTCGTCTCGTCCGGGGCGATCGCCGCGGGCCTCGCGCCGCTCGGCCTCGCGCGGCGACCGGCCCGGTTGTCCACGCAGCAGGCTGCCGCCAGCGTGGGGCAGGGCCTGCTCATGGCCCAGTACTCGCAGGCCTTCGCGGCGCACGGGGTCACGGTGAGCCAGATCCTGCTGACCGCCGACGACCTCATCCGGCGTTCACACTACGCCAACGCGCACCGCGCGATGGAGCGGCTCCTGAACTTCGGCGTCGTGCCCATCGTCAACGAGAACGACACCGTCGCGAGCCATGAGATCAGGTTCGGCGACAACGACCGGCTCGCGGCCCTCGTCGCCCACCTCGTGAAGGCGGAGGCCCTGATCCTCCTGTCCGATGTCGACGCGCTCTACGACGGACCGCCGGGCGCCGGAGCCAGCCGCATCCCGCTCGTCAGCGCTCCCGCCGACCTTGACGGAGTAAGGATCGGGAGAATCGGCAGGGCGGGCGTCGGGACCGGTGGCATGGTCACCAAGGTCGAGGCCGCCACGATCGCGGCATCCTCGGGCATCCCCGCCCTCGTCACGTCGACCGCCAATGCCGCGGCAGCGCTGGGGGGTGGCGACGTCGGGACTTGGTTCACGGCCACCGGCAAGCGCCAGCCGATCCGGCTCCTCTGGCTGGCGCACCTCGCGCGGGTCCTCGGCACACTGGTGCTCGACGACGGCGCGGTACGCGCGGTGGGGGAGCGACGGCGTTCATTGCTCCCGGCCGGAGTGGTGGGCGTGTCGGGCGTCTTCGAAGCGGGTGATCCCGTGCAGCTCGTGAACGGCGTCGGCACCGTGGTGGCGCGGGGCCTCGTGAACTACAGCTCGACGGAGCTCCCTCGCATGCTCGGCCGCTCCACCCACGACCTCGCCGAGGAACTCGGCGCCGAGTACGAGCGCTCCGTGGTGCATGTGAACGACCTCGTGGTGCTGCGGGCAGGCGCTGGCTCATGATAGTCCCCACGCGGGCCTGCTGCGGGTTCGCTGGCTAGAATGCTGGCATGACCGACCTTCAGGCTGAGACCACCACCCGGAACGACGACGCGCAGGCACTTTCGCCGGAGCAGCTCGCTCGTGCGGTGCATTCCATCGCGGACAGGGCCCGCGTCGCCTCCCGCGTCCTCGCGCGCGCCAATCGTGCGCGTAAGGACCGCGTCCTCCTCGCCGTCGCCGAGGCGCTCGTCGCCCGGCGTGAGACAGTGCTTGCAGCCAACCGGACCGACGTCGAGCGCGGCCGTGCCTACGGGACCTCCGACTACCTCCTCGATCGATTAAGCCTCGATCCGGCGCGGATCGACGCACTCGCCGAGGCACTGACACATCTGGCTGCCCTGCCGGATCCGGTCGGCACCGCCGTGCGAGCGGAGACCCTGCCGAACGGACTCAGGATGAGGCAGGTCCGCGTACCCCTCGGTGTCGTCGCCGCGATCTACGAAGCACGCCCGAACGTCACGGTGGACATCGCCGGCCTCGCTCTCAAGAGCGGCAACGCCGTCATCCTGCGCGGTGGGAGCGCTGCAGCAGCCACGAACGCTGCCCTCATCGGCATCATCCGCGACACCCTCGAGGACCACGGGCTGCCCGACGACGCCGTCCTCACCATCGACGAGTTCGGCAGGGAGGGCGCCCAGGTTCTCATGGCGGCGCGGGGACGGGTCGACGTCCTGATCCCGCGGGGCGGGCGTGAACTGATCCAGTCCGTGGTCACGACGGCGCGCGTGCCGGTGATCGAGACCGGCGAGGGCAACGTGCACATCCTCCTCGACGAGAGCGCCGACGAGGAGATGGCCATCGACATCCTGCTCAACGCGAAGACGCAGCGGCCCAGCGTCTGCAACACGGTGGAGACACTCCTCCTCCACAGCCGGTCGAAGGCTGCTCCGGCTGTCCTCGCGGCGCTCGTCAGGGCCGGCGTGACCCTGCACGTCGACGATCGCTCGCGTGCACTGCTGCCGGCGGGGACCGACGCGCCTGCGGCGACGGATGACGACTGGGGTCTGGAGTACATGCAGCTTGACCTCGCGGTGCGGACGGTCGACTCCGTGGACGAGGCGCTCGAGCACATCCGGCGATGGAGCACCGGGCACAGCGAGGCCATCATTACGAATGACCTCGCGTCCTCGGAGCAATTCGTCGCCGATGTGGACTCGGCGGCCGTCCTGGTGAATGCCTCCACGCGATTCATCGACGGCGGCGAACTCGGTCTCGGCGCCGAAGTCGGTATTTCCACGCAGAAGATGCACGCCAGGGGACCCATGGGGCTGTCCGAGCTCACGACGACCAAGTGGATCGTGCAGGGCGAGGGCCAGGTCCGCCGCTGACAGCCGCCCGGAACGCGTAGCGGAGCCCGGGGCGCCGCTACGCGTACCATGGGAGAGAACGCTCATGCCGGACCGAGACAGGCCGGCAGAACCTGACCCTACGGAGGAACCGCGATGCTCTACTCCCTCGGCAGCGTACTGCTGGCGAACGAAGCCACGAACCACCACACCGAACTGCCGATGCCAGCCATCGGGTACGGACTGATCGTCATGGGCATCCTGCTCACCCTGATGATCATCACGGTGTCCTTCTCGAACGTGCGGAACCGTCACGAGGCCGTCGAGGAGCACGTCGACCCGCACAAGCAGTACGCCAGCAACCACGACCACGGCGAAGCGAACCGACACTAGCAGTCCTGGTGGCAGCAGACAGTACCGAACGGGACGTCATGGGTGGCCCGAGGCAGCTTCATCGCGACGGTTCCCCGTGGCGACTCGGTGTGATGGGTGGAACCTTCGATCCCATTCACCACGGTCACCTCGTGGCCGCGAGCGAGGTGGCATCGGTGTTCGACCTCGATGAGGTCGTTTTCGTTCCGACGGGTCAGCCGTGGCAGAAGGTCGACAAGGACGTGACGGCCGCCGAACACCGTTACCTGATGACGGTGGTCGCGACGGCCTCGAACCCCGGCTTCACCGTCAGCCGCGTCGACATCGATCGGCCGGGTCCGACCTTCACGATCGACACGCTCCGCGACCTGAAGATGGAGCGGCCGGACGTGCAGCTGTTCTTCATCACGGGTGCGGACGCCATGGCCCAGATCCTCACGTGGAAGAATGCGGAGGAGCTCTGGTCCCTCGCCCACTTCATCGGCGTGACGCGTCCAGGCCATGAGCTGAACGGGCGAGGTCGCGACGTCAAACTGCTGGAAGTGCCGGCGATGGCGATCTCCAGTACGGATTGCAGGCGACGCGTCGGGGAGGGCAAGCCGGTCTGGTATCTCGTGCCGGACGGTGTTGTGCAATACATCGCCAAGCACCGCCTCTACCGGAGCATGGTGCGCCGCGAGGGCGATTCGGTCCTGGGTTCCGAGGAGGAGGACGTCTTTCCGACGGAAGGAAAGCACGGGAGCAACCCCAGCTCCGTACAACAACCAACGGGGTGAATCAGCAATGAGCAAGGCGAACGACACACGGGTCTCCGGGTCCCGAGAAGCGGAACCTGCCGAGTCACGGGTACTGGACAGGGCAGTCAGCGAGAGCTCGGCGTCCAGCGGAATCGCCGGCCGCGGTGCCACCGACAGCATGGCGCGACGGAGCAGGCATGCTGCCGAGGCGGCCGTCGACGCCGTATCGAAGCCCGGCAGGGAACGCGAATCCCGGACCCCTGCCGAATCGATTCGTGCTGACTCTGATGGTGCTGATCTGGATCCGTCGGGCCAGCGCTGGACTGATGCCGAGCCCGGCCGGGTGAGGGAGCCACTGCCCGGTGGCCGCAGGGACCGCCGTCGCCAGCAGACCGCACAGGCAGCCGTGGTGACTGCGGAAGCGGTTCTGGCTGGCGCACCTTCCGAGGGAGTGCCGGCTCCACGTGTCATCGAAGACATGCGCCTCGAGGAAGCCCTCGGCGCAGGGAAGGCCCTCGGAGCTGACCCGGGGGAGCACGCGGTCACTCTCTTGGCCTCCGGTACGAACGACCCTTTCGACGTCGACCTGGCCTTCCTCCCACAGCAGAAGGCCCTGGCGGAGCGGGCCGCCATCCTGAACTCCCGGGCCCGACGCCTGCAGGAGTTCTCGGAGCAGAACCAGCAGCGCGAGCCGGCACCGAACGACCCCACCACCCCCCATAACCTGTCGATCCTGGCCCCGCCCGAGTTCGTCCGGGTGCCGGGAAGTGCGCAAGCGTTCCTGCAGGAGCCGACCACCTTCCATGTCCTGGTGGTCGTGCCGCGACCCGAGCAGGCGCTCGTCCCACCGACGGCCCGCGAGGGGAGCGGGGCTGGCGCTCGTCCGGCGTCCATCGCCGGAGCCGCCGGTGAGCCCATCGAGGCGCGTAACGCGTTCGGCCTGGAGCCCCTCGATGCGATGACCGCGGGCCTCAGAAGGCTGCGCCACGTGCGCTACGTCCAGTATTCCCTGCTCGGAGTCGGCGCAGCTGCGGTCTCGACCGGGATAATAATGACAGTCAGCTCCCTCAATGGGTGAAATTGCTGGCCACACACAAGGAGATCAGTGAGCGCTACCGAACAGTCCATCGGCATTGCCCGTACCGCGGCGCGTGCCGCAGCTGACAAGATCGCCCAGGACATCGTCGCTATCGACGTCAGCGACCGGCTCGCCATCACGGATGTCTTCGTGATCGCCTCCGCACCGAGCGAGCGGCAGGTCAACGCGATCGTCGACGGCATCGAGGAAGAGCTGTCGAAGCAGGGCCTCAAGCCGGTACGGCGTGAGGGTCGCAGCGAGGGTCGTTGGGTCCTGCTCGATTACGCCGAGGTCGTGGTCCACGTGCAGCATGAGGAGGACCGCCTCTTCTATGCGCTGGACCGGTTGTGGAAGGACTGCCCTTCCGTCGACCTTAAGCTCGAGGGAGCGCTGCAGAGCTCACCGCAGGCCGTGGCGTCAGACGACCGGACAGAGTGACGCGGTACCCTCACGCAGACTCCACGGCCCGCCGCATCATCTTCTGGCGTCATGGCCGCACCGAGTGGAACCGCTCGGGTCTGTTCCAGGGCCAGGAGGACATCGACCTTGATGCGGCAGGTCGTGAACAGGCCGCCCGGGCTGCAGAGGTACTCCTCACCAGGGAGCCCTCGCTCATCATCTCGTCCGATCTACGGCGGGCAGCGGATACCGCCGCAGCCCTTGCAGGCCTCGCTGACCTGCCGGTGTCCTACGATGCTCGACTGCGCGAGACGGACGCAGGCCTGTGGCAAGGTCTGTCCTTCGCTGAAATCGACCGACGCTTCCCGGATGACAATGCGGCCTGGCGAGGGGGAGACCCCGAGGTACGCGCGGGCGGCGCGGAGAACCGGATCGAGGTCGGGAAGCGCATGCTGGCCGCGGTCACCGAGGCAGTGGGTCGGATCGCACCGTCCGAGACCCTTGTGGTCGTCAGTCACGGCGGTGCCATCCGGGCTGCCCTGGCGGCTCTCATGGGATTGCCGCCAGTGCGCTGGGGGACGCTCGCAGGACTCTCCAACTGTCATTGGTCCGAGGTTCACGAGGTCGTGGGTCGCGCTGGGGCGCTCTTTTCCTGGCAGCTGACGGAGCACAATGTCGGTCTGGGCTCACTGCCCGCGGAACCGCTGGAAGGCTGAAACGGGGTGCGGCTGATTTGGTGAAGCCACCGGAATTTACTACACTGATCGAGTTGCTTCGGCGGGGTCGCCCCGAGGGAAGCGGCAGAAGTACGGGGCTATGGCGCAGCTGGTAGCGCACCTGCATGGCATGCAGGGGGTCAGGGGTTCGAATCCCCTTAGCTCCACCACGAACCGCTGGGATACAGGGCACAGGCTCTGGCCCGGCGGTTTTTCGTTGCCCCGAGATGGCTTTGCCGGCCTTTGGGAGGCTTGTTCTGAAACCTCGGTGGCGGTCGTGTAGTCACTCGATTCGGGGCGAGCTGACTGAAGATCGCCGCCGGTGCGCCTGTATTGTGGGGCGCCGGAAGGTTCTCCCTTCGGTTCGATGCCGAAGGAGCGGATGATCTTGTTCGCCGTGTTGTTGACAACAGATCACCGGGTTCAACACGGTGGTGAACAACGTTCGGAACGGGACGACGAATCTCGCGGTCTGCCGAGGCAGGGCCAAAGCGACGTTCTTTGGCACCAGCTCACCGATCACGATCGGGACGATCGTGGCGAGGAAGATGCCGACGATCGCGCCTATACCCGGCACGATAGCCTCAGGCACACCCGCCTCCAGGACGGGCCCGCGGAGCAGGGAACTGATCGCCGGTTCAGTGCGAACCATCGTATCGAAGGCCAGCTTCATCACGCAGGTAGTGATCGTCAACTCCCTTATGCCAACGGCTCAATCAGGCACCGAACGCGATGCGCAGGACCACTCCCGCATGCCCATCTGGCGCCCGTGACGACAAGGAGGATGGCGCCTTTCCCGCCCAGGTGAACGCTTCGTCCGTGCTGCGGGGTGGATGCCTCGTTCTGGTGTTCCGCCTGCACGCGTGAGCTGGACGTGCTTAGACTGGGGTATCGGTCTGATGCCGATCGCATGACCACTGAAGTCAACTGTAAGGAGAACATCATGGGACTGGACGATAAGATCAGCAACGCCGCAGAAAAGCTCGGCGGTCAGGGCAAGGAAGCCGCGGGCGACGCAACGGGGGATGAGAAGCTCAAGGCCGAGGGTCAGGGCGACCAGGCCAAGGGCAACCTCAAGCAGGCCGGCGAGAAAGTCAAGGACGCCTTCAAGAAGAACTGATCCTCCGCCCCTCCTGCCCTAGCTGCAGGATTACCGGAGAGCGTGAAAGGGAGTGCCCCGAATACGGGTGCACTCCCTTTCTTTATTGCCGCCCTCGGTGTTACACAAGCCGATAGTGAACTGGAACACGGCGCCACAACCACTACCCGGTACCGGTACCGGGTACGTCGTCGGGGGAATCGGCGGCGCCGTATCTGTTGGTACCGGTGTCGGCACGCAGTTGGCGGTGACGGAGGTGTTGTTGTCGAGGGTGACGGCTGCGTTGCGAGCCCCTGATGAGCGCCACGTTGCTTGCCGAGGCGGTGATGAGCGTTTCCGCGACGTGAAAGATGAACACGGCATCTGGATCGCCCGCAGCGTCAGGCGTCAACGTCCCACCGGGGGCCAATGGCCCCGTGGAATTGTAAACCCCGGCTTGCAGCGTCCGGCCGACGAGATCACCCGCGACACTCTCCGTCAGCGCCCTTCCAGCGGCATCGTCATAGGCGAAGGTCAGGTCGGACTGGGCTTGCAGAGCTTCGGCGTCGCCGGCATTGATCTCACCACTCGTCATGCCCGGAGGGAATCCGGTGATCGCACTGCCGGGGCTTACGCCGAGATTCGCATTCAATGTTGTCGGACCAGTATTCGTCACGGTTTGCCCGCCCAGCACCGAGTAGGCACCGGCTGTACCAAGACCGACTAGTGCCTCGGCAGCGAAAGCCGCCCATGGCGCGCCAGCCAGAGCGAGAACAGTGAGCGCGACGGTACTCGTTGCGGCGCCGAATACTGCGGTTGGTCCCCATCTGTTCGCTCGTGCGGAGGCATGCCGGGGTAACGGCGGTATCAGGAGCCGAGGATCCGGGCTGCTGCGGCCTCCGCCTCCAGTTGCTCCTCGGAAGCCAGAGTTCCCCGTAGAAAACCGCTGTGACGACGCATGGTTCTGATTTCCTCGACACTGTAGGGCTGAGGCCAGCGGCTATGTGCGACGACGTGGCAGGTGGGGCACAGAGGTACCAGATCTACGAGTGGGTCGGGCTCGTATTCCTCGTCGATGTGAGCCAGGGGAGTGATGAGGTGAACCTGGATCAGGTTGCTTCCTGAGAGACCGTAGGCCGGCTCGAAGTCCAGGTCGCACGCGTGACAAGCCTCGCCTCGGTGGGCAAGGGCAACCATGCGCAGGTCCGGATCCTGCTCGAAGACGACGGCGGGAGTACGTTTGATGAAGGCGGCCGGAAGGGCGCCCGGGATCGGAGCGACCGAACCAGCCTCAGGGCCATTCGCTTCAGCCCACATCTCCCTTACAGCCCGTTCCTCCGCACCATTGATCACGAGTGACTGGAACTCCGCCTTGATGATGGGAAGGCGCGCTGCGACCTGAGGGAAGCCGAGCTGGTCACCGTGGGACAGCAGCAGGTCGAAATCGATGTCCAGAACCATCGCCGTATCGGCCACGTGAGGGGGCCTCCTGATACCGGCGACAGTGCCGTGTCCAACCAGCCCACGCATTGCCTGATGCCGGCCACGAACGAGCAGCCAGACATCGCCTCCGATATCAACTGAAATGCTCGTCCGAAGCGTCCAGGTCTGCCGATGGATTCCGGTCCTGTGCACACGCTCCACATCCGCAGCGTAAGTACCACCCCACTGCGACTCTTCGGGGTTCCACGCGATGATCACGGCAGCCATGGCATCGAGTGTGTCACGCCAGTCACGGCCCGTCCCCTAACACCTGTGTCCTCCTACAGGAGACGCTACGCGACTGATCGTGCATCCCGCATCGATGGCGATCCGCGGCCGCCAGTGAAGTCACACCAGGAACGGCAGGCTGGAGACGGTGGGGCTGTGTCCGGACCCTGAGAGATCCCAGGAAGGCTCGCCGTCCCACAGCCCGCTGCCGGGGAGGCTGTCGATGACGCTTTAGAACGCCGGGCGCGAAGACCGGAAGGCCTCCGACGACGGCGATCAGCGGGCCGTAGTGCCGCAGTTCTGCCACCTCGTCGGCGAAGTGGACGGCGCGCGCATGGTCGGCGGTGAGCCCGACTCCACCCGCTTCCACCGCTTGAAGTCGTTAGCCGCCCGTGACCTGGATGAGTCCCACTCGTCCGCCTGCCCGACTCGTGCCAGACTGGGGGCCATGTTCCCACCTCCCGCTGAATCGCACGCGTCCTCTGCCAGCCTGAGCAACAGCAGTTCGACGACGTCGGATTCAGAGGTTCGTCACCTCGCCATGCGGCTCGACGACGCCTGGCTCCGCTTCCAGACACGCCTGGCGATCCGGCGGGGGAGAGTCGAGACCGTCATCCCCTACACCGGCTACGGCACGACGGCGTGGGTACGCGTGCTCGCGCGGGTCGTGCTCAGCGATCCGAGGGATACGGGCAAAGCTTCTGATGAGGGTCCCCTGAAGTCCCTGCAGGAGGGCATGCGCGGCTGGCGCAACTTCACGAGCGCACCGGTGGCCCACGCCGTCATGCATGTCACCATCGGCGACACTGTGCATGACGTCGAGGCCGACCGCGGCGGCGTGGTGGATGCTCGCATCCCTGTCTCCTTGAAGGCAGGCTGGCACACCGTCGCCCTGCACTCGGGGAAGTCCACGGTCGTCGAAGCCCCGGTACGGATCGTCGCGGACGACACGGAGATCGGCGTCGTGTCCGACATCGATGACACCGTGATGGTGACCGCCCTGCCGCGGCCGTTCCTGGCCGCCTGGAACACTTTCGTGCTCGACGAGCACGCACGCACCCCCACCCCCGGTATGGCCGTGCTGTACGAGCGGATCGTGCGCACCCTCCCGTCGGCGCCCGTGCTCTACCTGTCCACCGGCGCGTGGAACGTGGCGCCGACGCTGTCCCGCTTTCTCTCCCGCAATCTTTACCCGGCGGGACCTAAGCTGCTGACCGACTGGGGTCCGACGCGCGACCGGTGGTTTCGCAGCGGCCAGGAGCACAAGCGGACGTCCCTGGAGCGCCTCGCCGAGGAGTTCCCCGCCGTGAAGTGGTTGCTGGTGGGCGACGACGGCCAGCACGACGAGGCGATCTACTCGGAGTTCGCGCAGCGCCACCCGCAGAACGTCCGTGCCATCGCCATCCGCCAGTTGTCCGTGGGTGAGGCGGTGCTGGCCGGCGGGCGTTCGAAGTCGGGAGTGCAACCAACGCCGGGCATCCCCTGGATCTACGCGTCGGACGGTGCGGGCATGTCCGCACAGCTTGAGGAACTGGGCATCATCCACAGCAATGTCCCCTCCGCCGGTATCCCGGAGGAGACGGACTGACACCGTCCGTGGACCCAGACGTCGCGATTGCGCCAACACTCGGGGCGGTGCACGTCCCCGTCAGGCTCCCGTCCTAGGAGCCGTCCCTGACCTCCCTGAGGGTGGAACGGCTGAAGCGGACGTCCCGGAAAGTGGCCCAGGTTCCCGCTCCGGCGGGAGATTGGGCCACGAAACCGATCCGTACGGTGTCGCCCGCCGGACGCCCCGGCGAGAAGTAGCGCACCAAGTTCCAGCGCTCGGCGTCATCGGAGGCGTGTAGGGCGAAGGCCGCACCGAGGCGGGTGATGCGCAGGAAGGTGCCGGTCTCACCGATGGGCCAGCTGTCGCAGTCGTCCGAGGCGCCGTCGCGGGTGACGACGGAGACCACGCGGGTGATACCCGCAGGGTCGCGCTCGGCGCAGATCTTGAACCAGGTGTCGTCATCGAACCAGCCGAGCAGAACACCCGAGTCGAAGTCCGCCGTGAACCCCGCTGAGACGTGTGCCTGCAACTGGAAATCTCCGTCGACTGGCGCCGTCCACCGTTCGGCGTCCGGACGGGGTCGCTTGGCCCCCCGGGGATCGAGGAACAGGTCGGCACCGGCGGCGGCCGTCAGGCGGAGAGTATCCCCGTCGACGACGGGAGCCGCCGGCGTGGTTGTGCCGTGGGCTTCGAGAAGGAAGGGCAGGCCGGGGACGGTGAGGGTGCGAATGGGCATGGCTCGATCGTCGCATGAGCTGGTGGACGCTACCTCCATGCGGTGCAGAAGCCGGGTGCGGTGAAGGTCGAAGCATCGGCGTGCTCGACGAACGACGGGCGCCCGGATCTGTCCCGAACCTACGGGCGGTGCCGTAGCCCACACGACGAATTCAGCGGCCGGAGGAGGATGCGTATCGCCGCGCCGTGTGCTCGGGACCGATGCTCTGGCTCCTGAGGATCTCGGCCAGCTGATCCATGAAGAGCCGCACGTGTGCGTCATCGGCGTCGCCCGTGCGGAGCGCGAAGATGCTGCGTGCCAGGCGGATCTCGGGCACGTCGAGCGCTACGATGCCCTCGGGCTGGTTCACCATGGCGAGTTCCGGGACGAGCGCGGCTCCCAGGCCTGCGGCCGTGAGTTCGAGGGTCGCGTTGAAGTCGTCGCAGAAGGCGGCGATGCGGGGGTGGAGGTTGCAACTCGCGAAGAGCCGTTCGATGACGGTTGCATCGGCGGTACCGGGGTGGTGCATGATCCACGGCATATCGGCGAGCTGGTCCGCCGTCATCCGGGAACCGCTGCGGATGCCCCAGCTCGAGGGCAGGATGACGTGGAATTCGTCGTCGCCGATCCACTGACGGCTGAGCGTCGACGGCCAGGCGAGCCCGGCCTGGCCCACCTGGTACACGAGCGCGAGGTCGAGGTCACCGGCGGTGCGGAGCCCCTGGATGGTGTGGGCGGGCTCTCCCACGACTACGCGCAGTGACACCCCGAGCCGCTGCCATTCCGGCATGCGTAGCAGGCGCGGCAGGGCGAAGGTCGCGAGGCTGGGGAAGATTCCGAGCCGGAGCTCGTGCTCCGGGCCGGAACCCGCGCGGGCGGTTGAGGCGAGCAGCGCGTCGATGTCGGTCAGGATCTTCGCGGCGTGGCGTGACATTGCGATGGCGGCGTCCGTGGGGGTGGCACTGCGGGCCGACCGTGTGAAGAGGGTCGTACCCGTGTCGCGCTCGAGGGCGGACATCTGCTGCGATACCGCCGACGCTGTGTAGCCCAGGCTGGTCGCGGCACCGCTGAAGGAACCATGACGAATTACCTCGAGCAGCGTCCGCAGGTGGATCGGGTTGATCATCTGACACTCCTCCTTTCCGTGGTCCGCTCAGCATGCCGTGATTCGACGGGGCTGCACCAATGCCGCCCGCGCGGGTTCCCGAATCTCTCCTGAATCGACCGTCGGCCCTGAGCCGTCAACTCTGCCGCGCACGCTTCCGCCGGCGGTCGGCGGAGGCATGCAATGTCCCGGTCGAATCACGGCGGTTGGGCGATAGTCAAGAGGGTCGGCGCGACACGCCGTGGAACCGCGACACGTCGATTTTTCATCCTGTGCGCAAGTACTCCACAGCGTGTGGACGGAGCTCTGAAAAGTACCCGTGATCGGCTTGTCTCCGGCTTTGCGCAAGCCCTGATCTGTGGACACCGTGTGGACGACGCGCCCTGCTAATGACATACTTGTAATACATCATCTAGGGGTCCGCCTCAGTCGGCCACACTAGATGTAGTATCAAAACACAGAAACAGCCGCTCGGTGGCATGGGACCAACAGTCGCGGAAATCCCCGGATTTCTTCCCGTTTCCGGGGCGCGTGCCACTCATGACACAGCCCGCTGTGAGTAGAAAAGTCAGTAGCAGTAGAGAAAGTCAGTAGCAGTAGAAGGAGAGGGGACACGACATGACCGTCACGGTCTACACGAAGCCGGCTTGCGTACAGTGCAACGCCACCTACCGCGCTCTGGACAAGAAGGGCGTCGCCTACCAGAGCGTCGACATCTCGCAGGACCCGGCAGCACTTGAGCGCGTCCGCTCAATGGGCTACATGCAGGCTCCCGTCGTCATCACGGACAACGATCACTGGTCCGGCTTCCGCCCTGACAAGATCAACGCCATCGCAGACTCGGCCGTCTCGTCGGTCGCCTAAGCGGATCCTTCCGGGATCCCCCGTCGAGGCTGCAGGGATGACCACCATCACTATCGAAGACCCAGCGGTCTCCGCGCCACCGGCCCCGGCTGGTGAGGCGGAGGAACCGGTTACCGATGCCTCGCTGATCTACTTCTCATCGGTTTCCGACAACACCCACCGTTTCGTCCAGAAGCTGGGGGTGCGGGCCGCTCGCATGCCGTTGCTCACCAGGGAGCCGACGCTGCGGGCAAGCCGGCCGTTCGTCCTGGTCCTCCCCACCTACGGGGGAATCACCGGCATGGGCGCGGTACCCCGTCAAGTCGTGAAGTTCCTGAACAACGAGCAGAACCGCAGCCTCCTCCGGGGGGTGATCGGGGCCGGTAACACCAACTTCGGTGAGACCTATTGCGTTGCCGCCGACATCGTCGCCGCCAAATGCGACGTCCCCGTCCTGTATAGATTCGAAGTCATGGGCACGTCCGACGACGTGGACCGAGTAACCAGAGGATTGGAAGAGTTTTGGACATGAGTGTTGCAGAGATGGAGACGGGCGCACCCGCAGCCGCGGCGGACCGCTTCAAGGACATGGGCTATCACGAACTCAACGCCATGCTGAACCTGTACGGGCCGAACGGAGAGATCCAGTTCGACGCCGACCGTGAGGCTGCGCACCAGTACTTCCTGCAGCATGTCAATAACAACACGGTCTTCTTCCACGACCTCGAGGAGAAGCTCGACTACCTGGTGAAGAACGAGTACTACGAGCGCGAGACGCTCGACCAGTACACGATGAATTTCATTCGCGACCTCTACAAGCGTGCCTACGCCAAGAAGTTCCGCTTCGAGACGTTCCTCGGCGCCTTCAAGTTCTACACCTCGTACACGCTGAAGACGTTCGACGGCAAGCGCTACCTCGAGCGCTACGAGGACCGAGTGTGTCTCGTCGCCCTGCATCTGGCCCGCGGTGACGAGAGGCTCGCCGAGCAAATGGTCGAGGAGATCATCGACGGGCGCTTCCAGCCCGCTACCCCCACGTTCCTCAACGCCGGCAAGCGCCAGCGCGGCGAGCTGGTTTCCTGCTTCCTGCTCCGTATCGAGGACAACATGGAGTCCATCGGCCGGTCCATCAACTCGGCCCTGCAGCTCTCCAAGCGCGGCGGCGGCGTCGCCTTCGCCCTCACGAACATCCGCGAGGTCGGCGCGCCCATCAAGCAGATCGAGAACCAGTCCTCGGGCGTCATCCCCGTCATGAAGCTCCTCGAGGACAGCTTTTCCTACGCCAACCAGCTCGGTGCCCGCCAGGGTGCCGGCGCGGTGTACCTGCACGCCCACCACCCGGACATCAACCGCTTCCTCGACACCAAGCGCGAGAACGCGGACGAGAAGATCCGCATCAAGACGCTGTCCCTCGGCGTCGTCGTACCCGACATCACGTTCGAACTCGCCAAGCGCGACGAGGACATGTACC
>JAABUN010004302.1_pt1 | contig 19736 bp, 30 predicted proteins | sample 5559311 | NCBI WGS metagenome assembly JAABUN01 (sample SAMN10711877, study PRJNA513370) | rock metagenome | isolation source: Antarctica rocks | place: Antarctica: Victoria Land, Siegfried Peak sud | reverse complement strand
GCAAGGGGTGGACCGCCCCGATGGCCGCTGGGGTGATCCACACCGACTTCCAGCGGGGGTTCATCAAGGCGGAGGTCGTGTCCTTCGACGACCTCGTCGCTGCCGGGTCGATGAACGCGGCCAAGGCTGCGGGCAAGGTACGCATCGAGGGCAAGGACTACGTCATGGCCGACGGCGACGTCGTCGAGTTCCGACACTCTGCAACACATAAGTAGGGTGGCTCGCCGGGGCACCTCTGTGGAGAGGAAGCACCATGAGCACGACCACCATTGCATTGGACCTGCCGACCTGGACCGGGCCGGCGTGGGCCACCGAGCACGAACCGTCGGACGCGGGTATGCGCTGGGTCCGGAGGGCGACCACAGCCGTCACCGAGCACCCGGAGCCGATCACACCGGAGGGGGCGCCGATCAGGGTCGAGGCGGTGGCGTTCGACCACCTCGAGGTCGTCGGTGCGGCGGTGCTCGTCGAGCGCGAACCGGCTCAGGTCTTCGTCGGCGGGCTGCTGCTCGACCTCGACGGGGCGCGGAACCTGATCGCCGCGCTGACCGAGCTGGTCGAGGCCGTCGAGGAGGGCACCCGATGAGCACCGACAGGCAGGCTCAGCACGACGTGTCGCCCCGCGCCTTCCCGGAGGGACGATACGTCGCCTGGGAGCGGGCAGGCAGCTCGGGCCGATTGTGGGGAAGGAGCAGGTCCCGGTTCACTGAGGTCGTCATCTACGACCAGGACCGGCCCGGGAAAACCGTCATGGGCGCCCTGGTGCAGTCCTTCCCGAGCCTCGGCAACTTCTTCGGAGCGCTGACACTGCACGGGTGGACGCCAGTGCATGAGTCGGTCGACACCTACCACGCGTACGCCTTCTGCTGCGTGCAGGCGATCGGGGCGACGCGATGACCGGGACCGTGCACCGACTCGCGGGTTCTGAAACCGAAACCCCCCCGGTCAGGCAAGGACGAGACTCGTCCCCTGTCGTCGCCGCCTTTGATCTCGGGTACCGGACCGGCCACGGCGATGGGACGCGAGAGCTGCGGCTGACCGGAGACGCTCGGATCGGGGCCTTCGTCCAGTCCATCCGGCTAGGGCTCGGCCTGACCCTCACCGCCGCCGCAGTGCGGATCGGGGTCTCTCGTCAGACCCTCGCCCGGGTGGAGCAGGGAGAGCGGTGGCTGGACCCCACCCTGAGGGAGCAGGTCATCCGAGCCTACGGGGCCGCCATGGCGGAGGGGTACGCGATGACGGACCTGGACGACGTCCTGCAGCATGACCAGTCGGAGCCCGTATGAGCCAAGACCTCCCCCAGACTGCAGACCCCTTGCAACCCCTCACGGCGCTCGGTGTGCGAGTCCAATGGGTCAGCGAGCTCGGCACCCAAGCCGTCTACCTCACGGCCTACCGGGTGCTGCTCCTCGACGCCGCCCTGTCGAGGACCGAGGCCTACGCCGTGGCGCGGCGGATGCTAGAGACGCACCTGGACTAAGGACATTGACCGTCTCGGAGCGCGTCGCGCTGGCCCAACAGATCGAGGAGCTGGAGAAGCCCAAGGCGACAGAGCGGCAGGGCGCTCGGACCGATCTTCCAACATTGGGTTCCGGGGAACCCAATGTTCCGAGGGCGATGCCTGGCGAGCGGGGTCCTCGCTCCGCCGACGTCGCTGCCGCCGGGGCTGTCGCGGCGTACCTCGACCCTGCCAGGTCCTTCAAGGCGCCCGAGGTCATCACCCCGGGGCCACGAGTCCGGCGCTACATGAACCCTGGGTTCCGCGAGACAGGCCCACCCGTGACCGTGGGTGCCGCTGCCGTGACACCCGGTGCACGGCAGCGGCACCTCGGGGGCGGCGCCCCGCTCAGCTGCGCCGTCACCATGCGCAACGAATCGACCGGCCGAAGGTTACGGGCTATCAGGCCGCGCGCGAAGGGGGAGCGCACCCCCGCTTCGGACGTGCGCTGCCCTGTCCGAATTGGCCATCGGGCGGCTATTGTGATAGCAGGTCGCGTCTCCAACGGTCCCCAGGTCAATGCGGGCGGCGACGTCAGCTCTGGGGGCAGGACAGCGGTTCGGCTGGTCGACCCGCCGGGGGTCGCAAGCAGTGAGGAGTCCGGAGATGGCCGGCAAGGGATTTATGCAGATCAACGGGCTGGAGTACGAGTTCGCTTCGCCGTTCCAGGATGAGAACCAACTAAATACGGCGTACGGGCGGCAGGTGCGCGGCCTGATCGGGGGGCACGAGATCCAGATCTTCGACGTGCTCGTGAACGGGGTACAGACGCACCTCCGCGTCGCTCCTCAAGGCGTCTTCGCCGCTGCCCTGTACTTCATGCCGACGCCTGAACCCAACGTATACTGACTTTCTCGCGTCGGCGAAAATGAGGTCGATGACCACACTTGAAGCGAGCGATCCTGCTCTACGAGGCCAGTACGTCGGAGTCCAGCGCGGCGACATATGTCTTGGCTGTCGTGATTGTGCTCACTGACCCGGCCAGTCGACCCTCACGAGGTCACGGCCAGCGCTGATGGCAGCAGTCGTGATGAGTCGCCCACCGCGTCGGCGGCGACGTCGGCAGCCCCCGCGGCTTCTACGGTAACTATGCCCACTGTAGGAGCACGACTTATGGGATGCGGGGGTCGCTCATCCCATTCAGGAGCTCAGTTAGCGTGACTTGCCGAACGCGGCTCTCTGTGAGAGTAGCAAGTACGGGCGCTGCAGAGGTCCGAAACATCTTGTCGTAGGACAAGAAGTGGCGCGATATCAAGCTGACTTGGAGGAACGACGTGAGAGGTTTCTTACCTGGCCGCACGACGAGGACGTGAATGTTCGACTTTAGGAGCGCCTCGAAGATGACTTTGCGAGCGCCGAAGTCCTTCACGTTCGCCGTGAGGACTACTTGAAAGTCGTGCTGACGACAGATGCCCGGTATATCAATGTCATCGGTCCCTTTGGCCGCGACGGCGAGCAGGTGAAGGAACGCGCCCCTTCCCGTCACAAGTTGGTCCATCGCTCTTGCGGCGTCCTCTGAGAGGTTCTCGTCGAGGAGATACCTCACGCTACCTGGGCAATTCCCTCGAATTCAAACGCCTCAACTACCGCTTTGGGGTTTAGTCGCGGATAGGTCCGTAGCACCATGTCGATGACTTGGTCGTCGTAGCGTCCGTCTTCGGCGAAGCCCGCAATGATGGACGTCTCGATGCGCGTGCCTTCCAGGGTAGGAGAACCCGCGAGGATACGTGTATCTGTAACGACGTGCCGACTAATCTGTAGTCGCTTCGCTGTCCAAGCGTTTCGCGCGGCGTGGACCTCGGCATTCAGTTCCTTGATGTTCGGAATTACTCCTTGGCCGGTCGCTATGGCGAAGCTCTGTCCGTCCTCCGTTGTGACAGTGACCTCACGCTTGGGGCCACGCCCGAAGGCGACTTCCAGCCCGTTCTCGAACACGTTGTCAAGAATCCAACTGAAGGCATCCCGGACCCGAGGAAGGGGGACCTTCAGTTCGTCCCGGAGATGCTGAACGGTTCGGACTTCCAAGAGTTGGCGAAAGGTCAGCAAAGTGGGCTGCCCGTGGCCACCCTGTGCCACAGGTGGTCCGGAGATCAGGCCAGTGCTGAGCCAGTAGTGGACTCTGCGAGGCGTCATGGGTCGCAAGACATGGCAGACGTCGGAGACGCTGTAGATGCCCTCCGAGAGCGCCATCAAGTGTCGGCCGGTCACGGGTCGCCCCCTCCGTCGTTGGACAGGCGTAGCGTAGAGCCCCTGTCTACACCGGGCGACGGCGGGCCGCAGCCCGACATGCCACGGCGTCCTGGTTCGTCCGGGGTGGACCAGTAGGGGCGCCGCCCGGGCACAAGTTCCATGCCCTCCCTGAAGGTCAGTCCCGCGTCGGTGGCCCACCGGTTCCGGGCGTCACGCCAGCGGGTGCGAGCCGTGACCATCCTCCGCGTTCCTGAGTTGCTGAGGCGAGCCCTCGCCAGCCGGCGCCGACACCGCAGACGCGCCCACGAGGCGGGCGTCATGACCTCCACGGACGTCGCGGTGCCGACCACGGACACACTCGCTCCGCTGTCCCGCGCTTCCCGTGAGGCCGCAGTCACGACGTACCTCACCATTGCACGGGACCAACTCGCCCACGCCCTCGAGGCCAGTGGCGCCGAGGCCGTCGCGGCGGTCAAGGCTGAGATCGCGACAGCGGCGGACGCGACGAAGCACCTAGGGCTCTCCAAGGAGATCCAGGCGGACGCACTGGAGATGGTCCGTCGCGCCGAGTACACCCTAGGCAAGGCGATCCGCAAGGGGCAAGAGGCGGGCGAGATCGCAAAACGATCCGACAACCTCACACCAGGCGGCGGACCTCGAAGGCAGGAAGATACGCGTTCGAGCCTTCCCTCCTCCAAAGAGTTCTTCAGTAACGGTGACGAGCGCACTGAAACCTACGTGATGGCTGACGGTGCCACCGACGAGGAGTTTGCGGACGTCCTCACCGAGGCCCGCGAGGAGGGCAACCTCTCCCGGGCGAACGTGGTCCGGAAGGTCAAGGGGCAGGATTCCAAGCGCACTCGCGCGCAGCTCGCCAATGATATCGAGGCGCTCGCAGTTTAAGGGGCACACGTCCGCACAGATCCCGCGGATCGTCGGCCACGGCGGGGAGAGTGGGTCCGCGTGACCGCCCGCGCCACCCCAATCCTCCCAACCCAGTGGATCGGATCTTGTCGAACCCCGTCGCCAAGCCACGCAGGCGGGGTATCGGCGACCCCAAGAGTGGCCTGATGCTGCTGGTCGGCGGCTGTGGTCAGCGTAGGCGACATGCGCACACGGTGCACCCCGAGAACGCGCGAGCCCCCTTTGGCACGGTGACGCTCCGGTTCCTACCGAGCGCGGTGGCCGGCTTTCGCGGCCGTCACCCGGCAGGACTCCGAGCACCACTTCCGAGGGTTGCCCTGATACTGCTGAACCGGCAGCCCAGGCCGCCGCAACGAAGGCAGTTCAAAGCGTCGGAAATGTAAGCCGCCGACCTCGACGTACCCGGGCTGCCGCGCCCAGGAGGAGCCGGCGCCGGAGAGGCCCATCAGGACCCCCTTACCCTCTCCCAACGGGTGACACTGCCGGAGGGACCACACCTAGGAACGGCGGCTCTAATCTCAGCCGGGCTGAGATCGGCCCTCAGTGACGCTCACCCGGAACGCCTCACGCCAAAGGACTTCAGCGTCACCAGCATCCGAGAGCAACTGACTCAACACATCGTCGCTCAGCGTCGCCGAGCCATCAAAGTGGCCCTCCAGTTGGTTAGCCAGGTCGACGATTCGTTGGGTCGCGTCACGAAGGGCGCCGAGGTCAGGATCAGCCATGCGGCCCAGCGTATGACAGGGCTTGGGCTCACCCAAGCAGCACCCCGGCTCCGGACGATGAGCGGGCCGTCCGCGACTCTACGCTCGTCGGCGATTCAGAAGATGCCAGCACCCGCAGCGGTGGGGGCAACGTCGACCTTCTTACCGGTCAGCCGGTAACGGCCGATCTGCGTCGCGCCGCCGCCGAGGTTGAACGCCACCCCGGTAGCGGATTGCAGCGTCGGGGTCCACGAGTCCCACGCCGTCGGGTTCATCAGGTCCGCCCATGCGCCCAGGATGGGGTCGTAGTAGGTGAACTTCCCGGGTGAGATCAGCGCCGCTACTTGGTAACCGATCGGGGACGTGATCTTCCCGTCCCGGTCCGCCGCCGTCGCGAACCGGCCGACGAACATCGTCTCCGCGGCGCTGAACGCGGTCATCAAGTCGGCGGGAACCTGGTCGGTCGCCCCAGCTCCTGGGAGTGGGACGCCCGTGAGCGGGGTGTTCGGCATTGCGTGCTCCTCAGTTCTGCTAGTTGTCGGTGGCGAGCCCGGCCAGGATGACCCCGGCGCGGAGCGTGTGTGAGCAGGACGATCGCGGACGGCAGGTCCGTCGGTCCCAGATGAGGGAAGCGTGGCTGCAATGAGATCGAGCGTGTCCGCCCGCACCTCGTAGACCGACTCGTCGTGGAGCAGGTCGCGACAGGTGCAGCCGCAGCCGTCGCAGCGCTGTGGTGGGAGCATCTTCTCTCGCTATGCCAAACCTATGACGCGGCCACGACCAGGAGTTCCGTCGCCGGTGGCACCCTTGGCGAGTGCGTCGAGACGCGCCTGCCACGCGAGCATGGCGGCGTAGACGGCGTCAATCTTCCGCGTCGAATCCTTCGATTCCTTGCCGACCCCGATTCCAGCGCGAGCCAGGGCCACCCGGCGGGCGTTGAGGGCGTGCTCGGTGAGCCGATAACTGCCGTCGTGGGTCAGGTCGCCGTTGACGACGGCCTGCTCGAAAGACTCCGCCGCCTTGACGACGGCGCTGGCCCGGTTGGTCGGCCACTGGATCGGATGAACACCGGCGCGGACCTTCAACCTCCGCACGTACGTCGCCTCCCACGCGGTGACCCGCGCCTCCCACAATGATGGGTCCGCGTAGAAGCCGACCACCCGGTACCGCTTGAACGTCTCCGCCACCACGCCGTCGATAACCGTCTCGGGCGGTGTCCAATCCACGTCGTCGCGTCGGCCCTGCCAGACCCCGATCTCGAACAGGTGCCCATCGGAGACCCGGCATCCCACCAGGGCCGTCGCGTCAGCGTTGCCGCGGGCGCGCCCTCGTGATCCGTCGAAGCCGAGCACAACGGTGTCACCGTCAACCATCCGCTTCGACTTGTCCTCGCAAGCGAGCCACAGGTCAGCGCGCAGCCACGCGTCGTCCGCCGAGGCGGGCTGGTTCAGGTAGTACCGTCGTGCATCTGAAGGGTGGGTGTCACCGTCGTAAATCTCCTGAACGATCCGGTCGACATTGATCCACGGGGAGTCGGCGTACAGACCTCGCAGCGCCGCCCGGAGAGCGTCCTCATCGCCCAGGTCCTCACAGTGGCCGACCGGATGCCAGCGCAGCACCCCGTCGCCCACATGCGCCCCTGAGGCCACCGCGTCGGCGTAGGCGGCAGTAGCCTCCGCGACGGACCCGTCACCCTGCACCCACATGTTCGTGGCCTCGACGGACCGGCCGTCCATCTTGCCCAAGTTCCGGCGCAACACCGCAGCCAGCCGGTCCCCACCGTTGCTTCGATTCCACAAGTGCGTCTCATCCAGGATGACAGCGGTATAGCGCGGGCCCTCCTTGGACGGTGCCTTCGCGGTAGCCGGGGACAGCATGCCGCGCGTCGTCCGAATCCGGGTCAGGCCCACGTCCAGGCCAGGGATCTCCCGCCCCGCGGTCGGGTTGTCCAGCATCGCGTGGGCCAGGCCGAGGGTGGCGTCAACGGCCTGAGACAGCGACAGCGCCGACAGCTTCGTATCCGGCGACGGATGCGCGGTCATGACCGGCGCCCCGTCGGCGTCGAAACCCTTGAACACGACCGGCCCGGCCAGCTCCACACACGCCAAAGCGGCCATCATCGGCGACTTCCCCGCGCCCTTCGGCAGCACCACCTGCGCCCGACGCCACAGGAACCGGCCAGCAGCATCCATGGCGTACCACCATGCGACGAAACGTGCCTGCGACACCGTCCAGGCCCACCGCTGCCCGGCATGCGCGCCGTCGGGCTGTGACAGGGTGCACTCACCCCAGGCCAGAACCTGAGGACCAGCCGTGATGACCCCGTGATCCTGCGGCCAACCCTCCGGCAGTCCGTCCACAGCGACCGGGACCGGGAACATCAGGCGCCTCGACCTTCCCGGCTGCTCCACCGGGACTGCGCCTGGGCAAGCGCGCTCTCCCGAGCGTCACGAGCCCTTACGGCCTCATCCGCAGCGCTCGCCGCTTGCGCTCGGTCCAGCGCCAGCGCCCGCAGCAACGTCGTCAGCGTCGCTCGGTGCTGCCGCAGCTCCGAGACCAGCGGCGCCGCCACCAGTTGACCCATGCTGCCTTTCGTCGTCTTAGACGCGTCTTTCTGCTCCGCCTCCATCTCGTCAATCAGGTCCGCCTCGCGGCACGCGTCCTCGAGAATCCGGGCCTCATCCGGACGCAGAATCGGGTGCTCCTTGAGCACGGCAGACCACAGCCGGCGGCCGCCAGGACCGAGGCGCCGAGGCGCATACGGCTTGTTCATGTGCGTGTTATCCCTTCCGAAAAACGCAGGACGAAGAACCGGGCTCAGTTGGAGCCGCTATACGAGTTGGTGATGCTGGCTGGGGGGGTGGGGGCGGCTCCCCACCCCGTACCCATGGGGTGCCTGTCGCTCTACAGCGCCGGGGTGTGGTTCATCGGGTCGGCGGGTTCTGTTGCGCTGCATGCCGATTCGTTGTTCTTCCTTGGTCTTGTCTTGGTGGCAGCGTCGGCCGCATGTGGGGCACGGGTTGGTGCCGTAGCTGGTGCCGTGGATCGGCCGCAGGTTGGTGGGGTCGTCGGTGCCGCCTCGGGCGAGGTTGAGGACGTGGTCCACCTGGTCGGCTTGGTCGTGGCCGCAGACATGGCACGTTGAGTGCCACGTTGCGAGGACTGTTGTCTTGAGGGTGCGCCAGTTGCCAGGTTGTCGTCGGCCCTGCCATGTCATGCGGGCGTCGAGTTCCAGGCATCCTCGCCGTTGGCAAGCAGCTGGATCTGGTAGTCGGAGACCCGGGCGAGTTCCTCGGGCTTGCTCAGGTAGCTGTAGCCGGCGATGTCCAGAGCGTCTTTGACGTTGCTGGACTCGGCGTTCGCGATGTCCTGCATGCTCTGTGCGACGTCGGGCCGGGTTGCAGTGAAGGCGTCGACGACGGATGTCCAGTCGGCGGCGCCGATGGAGCCGCCGGCGCTGTTGTCGAATGCGGTAGCGGCGACGGCGCGGGCGAGGTGGTCGTCGCCGGTCAGCTCGGCGCGGCGGAGGAGAGCGAGCGCCTCGTCACCCGACTGGAGTTGCGCGGCCCGGTCGAAGGCGTCGCGCATGGAGACCGCGTCGCTACCGGTGACGTTGTCGGCGCCGAAGACGCGGCGGCGCTGGTCGGTGGCGGTGAGGGTCTGCGTGCCCGCGAACGTGACGCGGTGGCCGTCCATGGCGGTTGTTGCCGTCTTCCACGCGGCGGCGAGCTGTTGCTGTTTGCCGACGGCGCTTAGCTGGGCGTTGTTACGGGTCCGCTCGACGTCGGCCTCGTATTGGGTGCGAATGTCGTGGGCTCGGTTCACGAATTGCTGGTTCATCCTGGGCATTTGTTTCTCCTGGCTCGGTACTGCTCTAAGTTTTCGCGGCTGATGCGGTAACGACCGCCGACGTTGGTGGCGTCGAGTTGCCCGGCGGCGATCGCTTTCCGCACAGCCCGGTCGGTCACCCCGGCCAGGCCTGCGGCTTGCGTCGTTGTCAGCCAACTTGAGGATGCGGGAGGTTCCGGCGTGGGTGCGTCCTCGGTTCCGGTGGCGGAACTTCTCCACCGCAAGGCGGCGATGGCTAAGGCCATGAGGGCCGCGTCGACCTCGGGATCCACACCGCGGCGTGAGGTGCGCACCTTGGCCAGGTCCGTGGTCGCGTAGATGAGCGCTGCCACACGGCCAGGGATCACCGCGCCAACTTCTTGTGGCAGTAGGTACCGCTCGGGCGCCTGGTAACGGGCTGCGGCCGTCGTCATTCGGCGTCCCCGTCGGTGGCCCCTGCCTTCGGGCCACCAAGCTCGAGGATCATGGGGCTTGCGAGGCCCCGGGAAACTAGGTCACGCGCCATGGCGTCCGCAGTGCGCGGGCGTGGGGGTGCTGCGTTGTCGGGGCCGCTGCGGGGTCGGGGCCGCTGCGGCCGGCGGTTCTTGCGGCGCACGTCAGTCCCTCCTCGACGAGTGGGGCCGGTCCGGCGCGCTGGACGTGTCAGTGCCGCTGAGAATGGGTGCGCGGCTCGGCGTCCATCGATCCGACCCTGGGCGGTGACGTTGACGCCCCGGACCAGCTGCTTGTTTGAGACCGCGGTCGACGCCGGCCCATACGCCCCAGGGCTCGCTCAGGGCCTCCGAGGCGGTCGTCATGCGACCACCTCGCACCCGGCTCGATGGCCCTGTGGTGATGGAGATCTGTGCGAGACCTCCTTGACAGGGGGTCCCGCATGTGCGGCGCAGCCTGGCCGTCTCTGCCGCATATGCGTCTGTGTGACGCATGTGACGCATGTCTGACGACTTTTCCTATGTCCCCTACGTGGGGAAAGTGGTCGGAGACCCGTCACATGCGTCACCACTGCTCGTCACCCTCGGTGTTAAGAGGGGTCAGACCTGCGCGAATGGCCCCGAACCTGGTCTTCTTCGCGAGGTAGCCCAGCCGGTCGAGTTCCTTGGCGAAGGCGCGTTCGCTGAGGGGATCGGCACCCTCACGGGGAGCCCATCGCTGCCAGGCGGCGTGCAGGTCCCGCGTCGTCGCAGACGCTGAGTCGGACAGGTAACAGGCCTCACCGACGAACCGGGAGACGGCGTCGGAGTCGGCCTTGTAGGCGTCGGTGGCGCGCACGACGGTGGCCGGCTCCTGCATCCCGTTTTGGCGGTAGTTGCGGTAGCCGTCGATGGCCCAGGCGAGGATCGCGTCTGCCTGCTCGAGCAGCACGGCCGGCAGCCTCGGGTTTCGCTTCTCGGTCGGCACGACGACGTCGAACGGGACAACGCGGATGCGTCGCCAGACGGCCGGGTCGTCGCCGCGAACCTTAGGTAAGTGATTGCTGACGTAGAGAAGCTGGTGGCTTGGCGTCCAGGTGACCGGCTCGCGGTAGAGCCGGCGTGCGGTGATCGGGTCGCCGCCGGTGAGCCGCTTCATCGCCGGTTCGTCCAGCTTGCGGCCCTCTCCGGTTTCGGAGCCGATGACCAGCCGCGCCCCGAGCAGCTCCATGAGCTCCGGTCCCGGTATGCCGCCCTTGTCGCGGGCCATCAGCAGCGACGGGTCGATCACCGTGGCGTAGTCACCCAGCGCAGCCGTGACGGCGCCGTACATCGTGGACTTGCCGTTGGCGCCGCTCCCGATCAGCACAGGAAAGAGATGCTCGGTGACCCGCCCGTACAGCGCCTGCCCGATCACGCGCTGCAGGTACGCCCGCTCGTCCGCGTCCGGGAGAATGGTTGCGAGGAAGTCCACCCAGACGGTCCGGTCGACCTCCGGACGGTATGCCGCTGCGGTGACGGCAGTGAGCCGGTCGGCGGGGTCGTGGGGTCTCAACAGGTCGGCCTCGAGGTCGTATGTCCCGCCAGCGGTGTTGAGCAGGGCGGGGTTGGCGTCCAGGTCGTCGACCGTGGTCGCGAACTCGAGGAGTGCCGCGGCGATGCCGAGCACGCCGGCAATCCCGGAGGCTGACTCACACTTGGCGACGTCGGCTCGCAACTGTTTGTCACCGACACTCTCCGCGAGCGCCTGCCCCAGCACCTCCAGGACCGCGCGCTGGGCGTGGCCTCGGTCGTCCTCCGCCCACCGTGTCCCGTCCCAGAAATGCCATCCGATCCCGTGAACATGCAGCAGGCGGTCGACGTGCGAATGCGCCAAGCGGTACGCCATCCGGACCTGGCCGGTATGCCGCTCACCCGATCCGGAGATGGTGCGCCCATCCTGGTCGTACGCGTCGGCGTCGACGCTGTGCAGGCTCACGACTTCGGCTCCGACGGGTGATGCCGGACGGCGACGTTCTGCCACTCGAGCATCGCGACGACGTCGGGCAGGCACTCGGCGCGCACGAGGAAGCCACGCCTCAGCGGCGACCAAAGAGCCGAGACGTTCAGGTCGGCTAACAGTTGGCGCGGAACGCCTCGCAGCAGGGCGTGGCGAGCCCCGGGGGGCTCGTAGACGTGCGCGAAGTAGTCAGCGGCCACCGTCGCCCCCTCGCGCCCCGTAGACGGTTCTCACGTCGGGGTAGCGATCGCAGCCGAGGAGCTGGTCCAGCTCCCGTGCGGCGCGGCGACGGTCGCACACCTGTGCCCAACGTCGCGGCCAGGTAGAATAGGTGACGTCGAGCGGCCTGGCAGCGGCGCGATTCTTTGAGGCGGGAGCCGTGGGGACGGCTCCCGTTTCGTTTGCCCTCACGCCGTGTCACCGCCGCGGAGCAAAAGAGCGAGACGGTCACGCTGAGCGGGAGTCAACGGGGGTGCGGCGTCGACCGTCCTGGTGATGAAGTCCTCGAGCTTGGCAGCCGCCAGGTCACGTCGTGCGGCTGCGACTCGCTCTGCATCCGAGCGGTGATGTCGGATAGTGACACCGAGGCGGTTTCGCGCTTCCAGCGCGAGAGAATGGCCCATTTCGTGGATACCTCCGGGCAGAAAAAAATCGCCCGGCGTTGTGGCCTGGCCTGCCCGTGGAGTTCAGAGCGTCCACGAAACCGCTCGGGTGCATCTTACCTAGGGAGCAGGGCAAGGTCAAGGGAATAACTCTCCCTGCTTCCTTGCGCCTTGATCCACGCCAAGAGATTGGACGTGGTTACGCGCGCGTCCTTCTTGCACCGGGGGCACTTCCACCGCCAAGCGTCGTCTCCCCACCGCGCGCTGTCGGCCGAGACGATCATGCGTGTGGGCGCATCCTGCGTCTCGCCGTCTGCCCGAATCACCGTCCCCGCGTTCCAGGGAGAGCGGGCTGATCGGACGAGTCGCTCGGTGATGTTGGCACCTTCGACCGTGAGAGGAGCGAATGAGATGCGGCCATGGCTGCCCCGTCCGCTGCAGATCGGCTGAATCGTGCTCATCCCTGCCTCCACTCGATCTGCACCGTGGAGGGGTCGAACTCCTTCGACCAGCGCATCCCCTTCGCTAGGGCGACGACGGCCAGCGCATCGACGACCGCGCGCTGGGTCGGCAGGGGCGCGGCTAGGAACGCCGCCGCGGGGTCCGGGGTCGCGATCACGCGGGCCAGGTCAGAGCCCGCGTGATCGCTCGCGAGCGCGGCCTGAGCCTTCACGAGCTCAGCCTGACCCTTGTCCCGCGCCGCCTTGTACCGGGGGCCGTCGATGAACCCAGCGTCATAGTCGTCGTCGTTCCGGGCGAGCCGTGACCGGACCCTCTCGACCTCCTCGAGAAGCGGCGCCACTGAGGCCGACGCGGGGGCTAGCAGACCGGCCACGTCATCGCGGCTCAGCCGCGCTGCGATGACCCTGCGCACGTAGGTATCGACCGGCCCCTGTGAGCGGTTGACGTGGGCGCCGGTCCTGCACCGGTAGCGGCCGCCCGACCACGCGCTGACCGGCTCGCGGCATACGGCGCACAGGTACAGCCCGGAGCCTAGGTGCTTGCGCTGCGTCGAGCCGCCTCGGTTCGTGACTCGGTCGGGGTGGTCGAGGGCAGCCTGCGCCTCCTCGTACTCGGCGTCGGTGACGATCGGCACCCAGGCGCCCCGGCCGCCGGTCTGCTCGCCTTGGTAGACAGCCCGGCCGGCATACCGGGGGTTCCTCAGGATGGTTTGCACCGTCGAGGGGTGCCACGGCTTGCCGCGCCGGGTCTGCACGTTGGCGTCGTTGAGCGAGCGGGCCACGGCTCGGAGGTTCCGGGTGTCGAGGAACGTGTCGAAGATGCGCCGAACGATGTCGGCCTCGTCGGGGACCAGCTCGCCCCGCGGCGTGTAGCCGGTCAGGCGGACCCCTAGGGGCGGCTTGCCCAACTCGGAACGCTGTCGGGCCGCGGAACGCTGTCGGGCTGACTTCCGGTCGACCTCTGCACGCGCCACGGCGAGCTTGATGCGGGCGAAGAGCCGGCCGGCGTCGGTGGTCAGGTCGGCCTCGCCGTTGGCGGTGACGACCGCGAGGCCGCGGGACTCGGCGGCGTCGATCCAGTCCTCGAGCTGGCGCGGTTGCCTGGTGAGGCGGTCGAGGTCGTAGCAGACGAGGGCGTCGAACGCGCCGGCCTGGTAGTCGCGCACGAGGGCGTCGTATCCGGGCCGGTTCTTGCGGGCGTCGGAGGCGCTGATGCTGTTGTCGACGTACTCGCGCAGGACGTCCCAGCCGCGCGCGTCGATGATCGCACGGCACTCTTTTCGCTGCCGCTCGACGGCGAGGCCTTCCCCCGTCGCGTCGAGGGAAATGCGGAGGTAGATCGCGGCCTGCCGGATGGGCTTAAACATTGGCTCTTGTCTCAGCCGTAAGTGTTGCCCCTGCGGCAGATGGACCTAGGGCAACACTTACCCACCTGGGGAGGCCGTTGAGCGGCATCACCGAGCTGATTCCGGTCATGTCGGGGCGCGCGATGACGAGCGTCTGGGCGCAGCCACCCGGGCAGTGCTGGGGGCAGATCCAGATCTCCGACAGCGCCCCACAACTCCTGCACTCGGCCAGGTGAAGAGCCTGAACCAAGCCGTCCTCAGCGAGCCGGCGGGCGGCGCGCCGGGCAGCGACCATCTCACTGCGGGTCGGGGGGCGTCCAAGGTGATTGTGGACGAGGGTGCCGACGGCGCCGAGGTCGTGGCCGTCGAGGTCGTCGAGCAGCGCCCGCTGCCAGCGGCCAGGTCCGCGCGACATCAGGCCGCCGAGTCATGAGGGGGTCTTGACGCCATGTCCGTAGTGTTGCACACTCACGTTATTCGGTGAAGTTCCGCTTCAACGTGTAAAGACGCAGGTCAGACGCTGGTTACGGTCTAGGGCGCGCCAGGACTCGCCGCGACGGCTGATCCCCTCAGGCATCGTCTTGCCGGTTCTGATGCGCGATGAGAGCCATGCCGTTCCTCTCCGAGGTTCGCCACGGTAGCTGCCGCCTCCGACGACCGTCGAGGCCAACTGGTGGCCCGTAGCGGACGGTCACGGTTGCCGGTGGATCTTCGAGAGAAGTGCGTCGAAGTGACCACCGACGGCGACCCGGCGGCATTTGGTCCGGACAGCGGGGTCGAGCCCGACGTCCTGGTCCTGCGTCACGGTCGTCCCCCGCGGTGTCCGTCCGAGCCCCAGTGGTTGGTCCTCGCAACCTACCCAGCGCGGGCGCGTCGTACCCCCCTTTTCGGGGGAGCCGTCTACCGGGAAATTGCTGGTGACAGGGGCTGCCTAGCTTTGGCCAGTGAGCACCGCGTCCCGCACCGCGCCCGACACCGCCGACCTGCCCGTCACCGTCTCGATCACCCGCCACGTCGACCCGGGCAGGGTCCACGAGATCTTCGCCGAGTCGACGCGCGGTGGATCGGCTCGCTGAGGATGAGGTCGAGTTCGTCGAGCTCGACGGGATTCTCGCCATCAATGCCGGTGTCGGTGGTCCAGAACGCCACCTGGCCCGTCCGTCCGTGGGTCGACAAGCCAGAGATGCTCGTAGTCCGTTTGATCCGCGAGCGCGGTTGCGATCTCGTCAACGTCGAACAGGTCGAGGTCGAGCACCAGCTCAGGGTAGGACCCCAGCCGGCAATCCTGGGAGCAGCAGGGTCTCGATCTTGAGATGCCACCCCGGTTCGGGGAGCAGGCCCTTCGGTCGGCGGGGGTTGCGAATGGCGCCTGGAGTGGACGTTGACGACCGACCAATCACAAGTTAACTTGGCGTCGCGGATGACCCGATCATCGCCCCGTCCGCGCTGAATCACGGGCTGGACGAGGACGAGATCCTCCACGCGTACCGCAACCCGATTAGGGTCTGGGACCTCGGCGACTGATTCACCATGCTGATCGCCGCGAACGCCGCGGCGCGATCATCCTCGAGGTCGGATCATCCACGGCGAAACAGCGGTCGTCATCGTCCACGCGATGCGGGCCAGGAAGAAGTTCCTGAGGTGATGACTGATGCCACGAAGCGTTGAAGAGATCCTGCAGCACGCCGACGAGCTGACTGCACGATTCGAGAACTACGACCCTGACCCCAGCGACGAGCTCGACCCTGCGGCGGTCGCGGCACTGCGTGCTGCGGTCATGGAGCGCTCGGAGGCCGAGCGCCACCTCATCGAGGCCGTGAGGCAGGCCCGCGCCGCCCGGCTGTCGTGGTCGGCAAGAGGCGCCTTGGTCGGGACCAGCGGGGAGGCCGCCCGCCAGCGGTACGCCGACAAGGTCGCCTGACGCGCGACGGTAGGACGCGCCCGTCTGAGTGTGCGAAGCACCGGCCCGGAACGGCCTGGATGCCGCACGAACGGTAGCAAGATACCAAGCAACCCGCTAATGACGCTAAGATGCACTCGGATTAGTTTGATTGAGCGTCTCATGGGGAGGTTTCTTGTCGCCGTTCGCTGCCCTGGACTCGATCCTCAGGTCTGTGCCCGGGCCGCTCGTGATGCGGCTGAGCAGGATCGACACGGGTCGCGGCCGAGAACAGCTCTACCGCGACCAGCTTCCCCAGCTCCTCACCGAGCTGGCAGCCCGGGCCCGGGTCGCGAGCATCACTGCCTCGTCCGCACTCGAGGGTGTCGTCGTCGCCGACCAAGCGCGGGCCCGGCAGATCATCGAGGGGAAGGCGCCTAAACTCCGGAACCGTAGCGAGCAGGAGTTTGCCGGCTATCGCCCAGCCTTGGACTATCTCTTCACCGAGGACTGGCGACCCCTCAATGTCGGCCTCCTGCTGCACCTCCATCGTCTGCTCTGGGCGCAGACCACGACCGACGGGGGGAAGTTCAAGGACGACGACAACCTCGTAGTGGACCGCTCGCCCGACGGCACCACCGAGATTCGTTTCGTCCCCGTTCCTGCCCGGCTCACACCGGAATACACGAAGGAACTCGTCGACCGATACAACGACGCAGTGAGCCGGGGTGAACACCATCCCGTCCTGCTCATCGGCCTCTTCGTTCTCGACCTGCTCACGATCCACCCGTTCGCGGACGGCAACGGTCGCGTGGTGCGCGCCGTCACCAACGCGCTGCTCGAAGACGCCGGCTACGGGGTGAGCAAGTACGTCTCGCTCGAACAGATCATCGGCAACACGGCCGACGAATACTATGAGGCACTCCTCGCCTCCACTCACGGGTGGCACGAGCAGACCCACGACCCATGGCCGTGGCTGACGTACTTCGTCTCCACCTTGACGACCGCATACGCCACGTTCGAGAGTCGTGCGTCGTTGGACCGATCGACAGGCACCAAGCAGGATCGGGTCCGCGACTATGTCGTGAACCACGCCTCCGACATCTTCAAGATCAGTGACATCCGCGTCGCTCTGCCCGGCATCAGTGACCCGACCATTCGGCTCGCCCTGGAGGCCCTGAAGCGCGAGGGCAAGGTCGCGGCTGAAGGAACGGGCCGCTCGGCCGTCTGGCGGAAGTCTCGATCCTTGTGAGAGAGCAGCCCTGTCGACGGGGCGCGCCCACCCGTGTGGGATGTGGCGGTGGGACTCAGGATGGGGAGCCCGGAGGCGCGGGCGACCTTCGCGGCTACTAGAGACTTGCCTGCAGGACCGGTGTCTGGCCAGACTCGGTCCAGGTGCCCGGCGCGCGGCTCTCTTTGCGGCTGCCCACCAGCTGACAGCCAGATCCGACTCGATACCGACGGGCCTACTACCGACGCAAGCGCGCCGAGGGAAAGAAGCCCCTCGAGGCGATCAGGTGCCTCAAGCGCAGAATCTCCGACGCCCTCTATCGCCAACTGCTCGCCGACCACCACCGCGCGGCCGTTGCAGTGGTTGGAGCGGGTCCGGGAGGGCACTGCGGGGCGTCTCAAGAATCCAGCGCGGTCGACCTACCCCCGCACATCGACACTTCGGACCAGCCACTTCCCGGACCCGCAACGCCGACGCTACGCCCGGCCCCGACGACACGGAAGACCCACCACGGCCGCACCCTCGTCACCGCCACTTGACAACACAAGGGAGCCGAAAGGACGCACGCGCTCGGCTGATCGCGAATCGCGCTGAGGCTGGCACTTGGCCGCCACAGTCCAGCGCTGGCGGTCTCGACTGGCACCTCGAGCCACTGGCTGACCAGCAGTGGGGCCCGAGGACGAGGGCCCATGGGGAAGCCGCAGGCTCGAGGGGCCGTCGTGCGCTGTCAAACACTGCCGACGGCCAGCCCCCACCGCATGCTCGGCCCGTGCTCGCCCTCACCCGCGAGGGTGGCCGCCTCCGCCCCGAAACCGGCCGGCGGGCCGGGGGAGCCGGGTGACCGGCTCACCCCTCGACGCGACTCTGGGTTCGCCCAGTACTGCGGGCACCAGAGCGCGAGCAGCGGCCCCTTCCGGACGAAACTCGCCGCCTTCCGGGACTGGTCCATGGTGACCACCAAGGACGGGCGCGTCCTGCTCACCGAGCTGGGCAAGACGTGGCTCGCTCGGAGGACCCGATGGCGGACGAGCTGCTTCTCCGCCGTGCCTTCGACGCGTGCAAGATCTTCAAGGGTTTCTACGACGACCAGGCCAAGAACATCCCTCTCAAGCGCGAGGTGCTCGGGCGCGGAGCGGTGTTCGGCCTCAAGGTCGCGGCGAAGTCGCAGGAGCGGTTCGTCACGACGCTGGTCGACAGCGCGGCCACGGTGGGGCTCGCGTCCACCGACGCCGAGGCGGCGACCGTCACCTTCACAGGGCGCGGCGGGCGCCGACGTGCGTCACGAGCCGGACGCGACACCTCCCGAGACAGGAGGTACGCAACCCGGCACCTCGGGTGGGACCGGCACGATCCGGGGGCCACCGACCACGTCGAACGCACCTGTGTTGCTGCGCCAGGTGTGGCCCACGGCCACCGGGGAGATCGTCTTGGCGATCCATTCGACTGCACCCCTGTCCGCGTCCGCGTTCGGCTTGGTGGGGCAGGTCGTGCAGGCCGCCGCCGACCTGGCCGACTCCATCGGGCCGGATGCTCCGACCGCTGACGATGCTGCCTGACCGGGGCTGGCAGTCCTACGAGGACGCGCTGCGCCGCGTCGGCGAGCGCCGGCCGGCCGCGAAGGGGGACGACCCGCTCCGGGCCTTCTTGGTCACGATCGGGCTGCTGAGGGAAGACCGGCAGACGCTGAGCGAGGCCGGCCAGGCCTACTTCAACGCCAAGCTCATCAAGGGGGACGCGGCCACGTCGGACGCGGCTCTGCACGGGTGCGTCATGGACTATTCGCCCGCCACCGCGGTGACGCAGTTGCTGGCGGGGGTGCCCAGCGCGGACCGAGGGCGCGTGGAGACGGTTCTGCGCAGCCAGGGCTTCGAGGGGGTGACCGACAGGGCGGTCGGCTCGCTACTCAAACTGATGGACCGCGCGGGCCTCGTCGACTACAACTCGCGGACCTCGTCCGTCAGCGTCGTGAACTCGCCCGTCACGGCCCAAGTCGACGCCGTGCCGCCGAGCGTGTACGTCTCGCCGGCCACCCCGTTCGGCAACAAGGTGTGGCTGCGGCGGGTGCTGGCCGAGTGCACGGGCCGCATCGACTGGCTCGACAAGCACTTCATGCCGGTGGCCTTCGAGGCGCTCTGGGAGGCCGTCGACGGGGCCAAGGTCAGCCGGGTCCGAGTGCTGTCGCTGCGGATGGCCGAGCATGATGGCAAGCGCGCCTGAGGCAGTACCGCGACCTGCGCAGCGAGTTGGCTTGTCGTTCGGTCGAGCTGTCGTGGAGGACGATCGACAGCACAAAGATCCGGAACACGCACGACCGGTGGATCAACGGCGCCGATAATCGCTCCGGTCAGGTCCCGGAGAGGCGACGCGTCGACCGGATCTCTGACTGACCACCGTGCGCAGCGAGTGCAGCGCGTCGGACAGAAGCTCCCGTAGGGGTCGGCTCTCGGCTGGCTGGGTCCAACTTTGTATCGCCGTCTGCTGCACGAGCATGCCGGCGCTGGCCGTGAGGAGCGCGCTTTCGGTGTCGAGACCTCGTGCGTGGAGCGCGGCGGCGATGGCGTCGGTGAGCGCGGCCCGCTTGCTGAGCTCGCGCTCGTGCAGCTCTGGGTTGGCGTCGATGATCGCGTGGCGGCGCGTCACCGC
>JAABUN010004301.1_pt1 | contig 19754 bp, 18 predicted proteins | sample 5559311 | NCBI WGS metagenome assembly JAABUN01 (sample SAMN10711877, study PRJNA513370) | rock metagenome | isolation source: Antarctica rocks | place: Antarctica: Victoria Land, Siegfried Peak sud | reverse complement strand
GGACCGACCCGTGTCAACATGCTCGCTGCCTACTTCGGAAGCACCCCCGCTCGCGCGGGGAGGACTTGTGGTCGGATGCAGCGCCGACCCGTGTCTCGGAAGCACCCCCGCTCGCGCGGGGAGGACCAGGTGACCTCCACCTTCGCGGTGTAGCCCCGGGAAGCACCCCCGCTCGCGCGGGGAGGACTCCACTGCAAGCCCGGACACACTCGGTTCCCAGGAAGCACCCCCGCTCGCGCGGGGAGGACTACCGGGGCTCGCTTGACAGGATGGGAGCACGGGAAGCACCCCCGCTCGCGCGGGGAGGACGGTGTCCGCAACCGCACGATGCAGCACAACCTGGAAGCACCCCCGCTCGCGCGGGGAGGACCAGTTGACCTCCACCTTCGCGGTGTAGCCCCGGGAAGCACCCCCGCTCGCGCGGGGAGGACTCCACTGCAAGCCCGGACACACTCGGTTCCCAGGAAGCACCCCCGCTCGCGCGGGGAGGACTACCGGGGCTCGCTTGACAGGATGGGAGCACGGGAAGCACCCCCGCTCGCGCGGGGAGGACGGTGTCCGCAACCGCACGATGCAGCACAACCTGGAAGCACCCCCGCTCGCGCGGGGAGGACCGCACACCCCTCCGGGGGGCGGCGGCGTGTTGGGAAGCACCCCCGCTCGCGCGGGGAGGACTCGTCTCCGCACGGTTTGCAGTACGGCAACCTGGAAGCACCCCCGCTCGCGCGGGGAGGACTGACCGAAACCAACGAACGCGCCGTCCTCGCCGGAAGCACCCCCGCTCGCGCGGGGAGGACATGGAAGCCCCGGTGAAGCCGACACGAACGGCGGAAGCACCCCCGCTCGCGCGGGGAGGACGTCAACGACATTGGTGACACCATCACCATTGCGGAAGCACCCCTGCTCGCGCGGGGAGGACAACCACTTCGCCCACCAGGCGCTCCAGAACACGGAAGCACCCCCGCTCGCGCGGGGAGGACAAGTCCAAGTCGACCCCAGCCTCAACATTCAGGGAAGCACCCCCGCTCGCGCGGGGAGGACACGTCCTAGACCGTGACGGGTTGGTCGTGATCGGAAGCACCCCCGCTCGCGCGGGGAGGACTTCCACACGGCATAGTGGGCGGTGATCTGTTGGGAAGCACCCCCGCTCGCGCGGGGAGGACGAGCGGGAGGCGGTCCTGCGGCAGTTAGGAACGGAAGCACCCCCGCTCGCGCGGGGAGGACACACCGGCACCGAAACCCAGTCATCGAACCCCGGAAGCACCCCCGCTCGCGCGGGGAGGACTGGTCGAGAGCCTTGAGGTCATCCAGCAGCATGGAAGCACCCCCGCTCGCGCGGGGAGGACGAGAACACCGACCAGTCGACGTCGGTCAACGTCGAAGCACCCCCGCTCGCGCGGGGAGGACGACTCCTACCGGGGTCTCACGCAGTTGCAACTGGAAGCACCCCCGCTCGCGCGGGGAGGACAAGCCCCGGACACGGGCGGGCGCGTGTTCCACGGAAGCACCCCCGCTCGCGCGGGGAGGACCCTAGTCAGAATGTCGGGCAGGTTCTTAACCAGGAAGCACCCCCGCTCGCGCGGGGAGGACCCCTGGATGACATCGGTCAACGCCCCGCCGACGGAAGCACCCCCGCTCGCGCGGGGAGGACACAGGCAACGTGGCATCCCCGATGGTGCCACCGGAAGCACCCCCGCTCGCGCGGGGAGGACGCCATATGACCCGCCCCGTGTTGGCCGGCACCGGAAGCACCCCCGCTCGCGCGGGGAGGACGAGCTGGTTGAGGCTGCCGTGAACAGCACCCCGGAAGCACCCCCGCTCGCGCGGGGAGGACGCGTCCTGTGTGGAGCAACCGCACCCACCGAAGGAAGCACCCCCGCTCGCGCGGGGAGGACGGTATGGCCGCGGCGATCACAACGGTCATGACGGAAGCACCCCCGCTCGCGCGGGGAGGACGTCAGTCAAACAGGGACTGTTGATCGGCGGGCGGAAGCACCCCCGCTCGCGCGGGGAGGACCGATTTGGACCCGGCATTGGGGGTTGGTGCACGGAAGCACCCCCGCTCGCGCGGGGAGGACAGGGTCCGACGAGCCAGCACTCGGGGCATGGCGGAAGCACCCCCGCTCGCGCGGGGAGGACTAAAGCTTGTTCCCGACGACCGTGACGATCGCGGAAGCACCCCCGCTCGCGCGGGGAGGACGATGGTCCTGCGAGCGCGTACTGCTCTTGCCTGGAAGCACCCCCGCTCGCGCGGGGAGGACAACCGAACTGCACAGACAGCCCGTTGAACTCTGGAAGCACCCCCGCTCGCGCGGGGAGGACGCGAGCGGGTCGAGGTCTGCCATGCTCCCATAGGAAGCACCCCCGCTCGCGCGGGGAGGACTAGGTGTACTGACCACGGAGGTTGGTGACACGGGCCTGATGTGCTGGACATGAGGAGGACCTCCGGGTGGGGTGGGGCTGTCTGACGGCTCACACCACACCACGGAGGTCCTCATGGCCCACGCTAACGCCCCACTGTCCCCTACCGGCCGGTTACGCCTGGCCCGGTGCATCGTCGATCAGAAGTGGCCGCTGCGCCGTGCCGCGGACCGGTTCGGTGTCTCCACCACCACTGCCAAACGGTGGGCGCACCGGTACCGGGAGCACGGCAAGGCCGCCATGGTGGACCGCTCCAGCCGACCACGCCGGTGCGCGGGGCAGCTGGACCGGCGCACCGAGCGCCGGATCATGGGCCTGCGGGTCTGCCGCCGGTGGGGCCCAGCCCGGATCGCCTACCGGCTCAGGTTGAACCCGGCCACGGTGCACAAGGTCCTGAAGCGCTACCACGCGCCCCCGCTGTCCTGGACCGACCCGGGCACCGGGTGCCGGCTGCGAGCCAAGCCCAAGGCCCGCCGCTACGAGCACGAGAACCCCGGCGACCTGGTGCATGTCGATGTCAAGAAGCTCGGGCGGATCCCCGACGGTGGTGGTCACCGGGTCCACGGACGGGCCAAGGGAAGGCGGATCAAGAAGAGCACCAAGCCGGGCACCGCGTTCATCCACAACGCCGTCGATGACCACTCCCGGCTGGCCTACTGCGAGATCCTGACCGATGAGAAGAAGGAAACCGCCTGCGCGTTCTGGGAACGCGCAGGCGCCTGGTTCGCCACCTGCGGGATCACCGTGCAACGAGTGCTGACCGACAACGGATCGGCCTACCGATCGCACCTGTTCGCCGAAACGCTTGGCGACATCACGCACAAGCGCACCCGGCCCTACCGGCCGCAGACCAACGGCAAGGTCGAACGGTTCAACAGAACCCTGGAACAGGAATGGGCCTACGCCCAGGCCTACACCAGCGAGACCCAGCGCGTCGCTGCCTTTCCCGCCTTCCTGCACACCTACAATCATCACCGCGGCCACACCGCGCTCGGAGGCAAATCACCAGCCGACCGCGTACCCAACCTCTGTGGGCAGGACAACTAGGGCGACCGGGTGCGGTTGTTGCCGTTCTTGGAAGCACCCCCGCTCGCGCGGGGAGGACGCGGTCACCTTGACCGTCGACCCTCGCCCCAGGGAAGCACCCCCGCTCGCGCGGGGAGGACACCACATCCCCAGCGAACAACGACTGCACCTTGTGAAGCACCCCCGCTCGCGCGGGGAGGACGTCCCGTCGAGATCGAGGCCAATCTTGCAATAGGAAGCACCCCCGCTCGCGCGGGGAGGACTCCAGGCCGACGACGTTGACGCCGATCTTCCCGGAAGCACCCCCGCTCGCGCGGGGAGGACGTGTCCGACACCAATGTGACGGTGCAGTGCGCGGAAGCACCCCCGCTCGCGCGGGGAGGACTCCGATGCAATCCGTGGCGCGTCGATCCTCATGGAAGCACCCCCGCTCGCGCGGGGAGGACCCGCCAAGTACAAGTGGCGGCGCGACCACCCGGGAAGCACCCCCGCTCGCGCGGGGAGGACCAATCACAGCGGGGACAACGACCGCATTCTCGGGAAGCACCCCCGCTCGCGCGGGGAGGACCCATTGGTGCGCCACTTGTCTTCCTTGGCCCAGGAAGCACCCCCGCTCGCGCGGGGAGGACTCACCCGGTGATAGTGAGCGTCCGTCGTGGACGGAAGCACCCCCGCTCGCGCGGGGAGGACGTGGCTCCACCGATGTTCCCGACGTGCAGGTAGGAAGCACCCCCGCTCGCGCGGGGAGGACGTATAACCGACCCGGTTGGTTTGACCGATACTGGAAGCACCCCCGCTCGCGCGGGGAGGACCCGTTCTTGACCTGCTACATTCTAGAAGCCCCAGTCGTCAGGGTCGTCTTTGGTGCCCTTCCCATTGGTCCGGCCGTTGCTGTCATGCCTACGGGCGACGAGCACTAGACCGTCCAGGTCGATGGGCTCGTACCGGTTCTCACCTGCGGTGCGGATCGTGTAGCCCTGTTCGTTCGGGGCGGCGTGGATCAGCGCGGCGAAGCCTGGTGCTCCATCCGTGTCGACCCATTCTTGGATTTCGTTCCAGATCTCGTCGCGGACGCGTGCGTTCACGGTGGCTACGAAGATCCCTGGGAGCACCTCCAGGTACCACTTCGTGAGCACACCTCGAAGCCCGGGCGACAGGCTGCTGGAGGCTATGACCGACAGTGTCATGACGTTCCGAACGGTGTTTCGGTCCCTGCCCACAGCCACACGTCGTCCACGTCCCAGTCCTCACCGTTCGTGGACGGGGAGTCCACGCCGAGCAGGTCGTGAATGTCGTCGATGATCGACGGCAGGAGCCGGACAAGGCGCATGCTGTCACGTAGTGCTCGGTTGACCTCCGCTCCAGGGTTGGTGGAGCCGTGTGCTGCGAAAGCGACCGGGATGGTGAGGTCTGCCTTGTACAGGTCGGCGATGTCCAGCACGAACGAGAGCCTGTTGCCCGTGTGGATGACTCCAAGGCCTGGGGAGAGCCCCAGGAGGGTCGCCGCGCAGGTGACGACCCCGTACAGGGCCGTGTTCGCGTGGTTCAGGGCGACGTTGACGGTGTCGGGGGGCCCCATCGAAGGGTGCGTGCCGTTGTTGCGGTGCCAGTGCGGCAGCCGGTGGCGGTTCGCGTGGGTCCGGTAGGTGGCTTTCATGCGGACGCCTTCGAGGGCTTGCAACTGGCGGATGTCTGCGGTGGATGTGTCGACCTGGCCGGGGAACCGTTTGGTGAACATTCTCCGCGCGACGACGGCACGCAGGTCGGGGTCGGACACGATCGAGGCTTGCCGCAGCAACAGCTCGGTCGGCCGGTTCGGGGTGACGAAGGTCGAGTAGGAGCGGATCATTCCTGCCCCGGTGAACATGACGGTGCATCCTGCTGCGGCGAGCGCGGCCGCGGCGGGTTGGGTGATGGAGGTGCCCGGGCCCAGGATGAGCGCGGCAAGGGTCGCGGTCGGCACGTACACGGTCCGGGGGCCCTGGTTGCCGTGGACGGCCAGGAGGGTGCCGTTGTCGTCCTGGCGGACGGCGCACATGTCGGCGTACACGAACGTGAGCCGGTCGTGGGCGCGGGCCAGTCGTATTGCCGGCGGTCGTTTCAACCGGTGCGGGGTATCCATTAGACACGCGCCCGTTCAGGTGAGCGGGCGGGTGGTCAACAGTCCTGCCCCGTACGCCTTGGCACGGCCCACTCCCTGGACTCGAAGCAGGGTGTGCGTGTCCGGGTCGGTGATGACGGCAACCCCGTCGACGGTCGCGAGCGCGACCCGCGGCGGGCATGCCCGGCCCTGACCCGGCCGTGCGAGCGTTGCGTGCGTCATCGTGTTCAGGATCTTCACGTCTGTGAACGCGGGTGAGATTTTGCTGGTCACCCACGTGTCGAGCTCGTCGTCAGGGACGGGGGTGGTGCGTTCCTTGCCTGGGTGTCCTTTGGGTGGGTTGTGCCGGCGGATCGGGCAGACGGTCACCCGGAACGCGACCGGTGTGCCGGCAGGCATGTCCCACGCGCGGGAAGGCACGGTCAACGTCTGGGCCGGCGCGGGTGTGAGCTCGGGAGAGACCAGGGACTGGATCAGCACGGTCGGGCACTGGTCGGGGTGGGCGTCGACCCGGTACAGGACGCCCGCGGTGGAGCGACGTTCCTGGGGTGGCCCGTCCAGGCGAGCGGGAAAGAGCCGCATGATGGACGCGTGCGCGTTGGCGTGGTCGGACCAGTCCGTCCCGGACAGGGCGTGCGCGGGGAACTGGGTCCAGTACACGGCCCGGTTTACCTGGTCAGGTGCTGCGATACCCACTGCATCTGCTCCTCACGGGTGCGGACGGCCGGTGGCGTCGCCAGCGCGTCGGGGGTGTGGCGGTGTTGGTGGTAGTCGCCGGTGATTGTGTACACGCGCACCCCGGGGTTGGTCGTGTCCGCACCGGTGTCGTGCTCGTCGTGCCAGCGGACCCTGGGGAGGGTGTGGAACGGGTCGGTGCCGTCGTGGGTGTAGACGCCCAGGACGAACGGCCAGGTGGGCGGATTGGAGGACCGGCCCAGGTACGGGGGGAACACGGGGTCCCTGAGGGCGGCGTGCCAGTCATGGGCGGCTGGCGTGGTGAGCTCGCAGACGAACTCGGCGTACGGGACAAGGTCCCGTCGCGCAAGACCGGTCTGGTCCGTGCCGACGAGGGAGTACGACCCGTCGTACTTTCGCCGATCCGACCGTTTCGGCTTTTTGAACCTTGAACCGGCTGCCAGCGTGCCCGCCCGCAGCCACGCGTTCTCCTCCCACGGTTTCGGGCCGACCGCGGCCTGCTGGTCGGTCAGGGACGGGTTGGTCCGGTCGACCCTGACCCGCAAGGTGAACATGTCCAGGATCGCGGCGATGTCCCGCCGGCCGAGGCTGCCAGCGACCAGGCCCGCCACCGCTGACCTGGTCGGGACCGGGTGGGTGGGGGTGTCGGTGTAAGAGACTCGGTACCCGGCCCAGGACTGGGTGGGCCCGTGGAGCCTGAGCAGGAGCGCTGTCACGCTGCCTGTCCCGGTTCGTCGCTGCCATCACCACGCGGGGAGGTCCCACCCGGGCCGTCCGTATCCTCGGAGAACACGGACTCGACGACGAACCGGACCAGGTCGTCCAGGGAACCGGCACGGGTCGCGTCGCGGACGTCCACGTCGGCACCGGAGGTCAGGTAGGCGGCGTCGCCGAACAGGGCCGCGTCAAACTCGAGCGCGAGCGCGCGCTGCGCGGCCAGGGCCCGGGCCGACGGGCCGGTGTATCCGCCGGTCTCGTCCTGCTGGACGGGCGTCTCAAAACCGTACGCGACCCGGGTCTTTTGCTGCTCAGCGACGACGAGGAAGGGCAGCGTGTTCGGGGCCGTGTTCGTGGACCTGCCCGTTGGGAGGGCCGTGATGAGGGCCTTCACGAGCGCGGCGACCTGGTGGCGGGCGGAGTCCGCACCGAACGACGACCAGGACCGGGCCAGCTGGTCACGGTCGATCGTGAACGTGCGGTAGTACACGCCGGACGTGTAGTACGCGACGGCGATGTGTGCGGCCCCGCCATGGTCCTGGAACGCTTCCTCGACCGCGGTGAAGTAGTCCGTGATCAGGTTCATCTGGTGGGTGGTGACGGCGTGGGACACGGACACGGCCGCGTGGGTGCCCTTCGCGGTGTCGGCGGCGAACATCCGCCCAAACGCGGCCACGTCCAGGCTGGGGGAGACCACGTCGAGGATGAAGTCGTCCTCGGTGGGTTCGGGGCCCTCGCCCTGGGCGTGGACGAGCGCGCGGGCGAGCGTGTCGAGCTCGCCGTGGGAGTAGAACAGGATGTTGTCCTTCTCCGACTCCGAAGCATCTGCTTTCGCCAGACCGTTCACGATCTTGCTCGCGGCTTTGCGTGCAAGGGCCGGATCGAACGGGAGGGTGTTCTCGGCCGCGTACTGGGTCGCCTTCTCGACCACGAGGGTTGCTCCCTGGCGGGTCCGGACCGACCCGACCGGGTCCGCTTCGCGGAACGCGACCCTGGCGGCTCGCTTGAGCGCCTGCGCGGACAGGCGGGCCCGTTGGACCGCCCCGTCGGTCGCGGTCTTCGGCAGGCCGTTCTGGTCCCGGTTCAGATTGTGCATCGGCAACGCGCTCAGCAGGTGGACGGTGACGAACTTGCAGGTCATGGCAGCTCCTTGGTGTCTGGGTTGGCGGCCGTGGCGGGCCGGGTGGTGTGCTGGTAGAAGGACGAGACGACCCGTTGTCGGGTCTGGACCGATCGGGGACTGATGCCATTGCCCCAGTACGTAAGGGTGCGGGCCAGGTCGTAGTAGTTGACTGGGATGCCCTGGTGAGAGCATCGCTGGATCAGCATGGCCAGGGTCGCGGCGGCTGCTTCGACGTCCAGCATCGGGAGGGTGCCGACCGACTGGACGATCCCGTCACCGAGGTTCTTGCTGATGTCACGTTTGGGGTTCTCCCGGTTGTACAACGCCCGGATGCTGTCCCCGACCTTCCAGTGCTTCTTGGTGTCCCCGATTTGGGGGGCGTTCGTTGCGGCGGCACAGATCGCTGCGGCGCGCCGGGCACCGGCCCGGGCCGCCACGGGCAGGCCGGTCAGGTACAGCTCGGTACGGGAGAGGGCGTACGTTTCCGTGGCTGGGCTCAGCCCTGCCCGCAACGCTGCAGCGTCCGCGGGCGCGCCCCTGGTTGTGGAGGATCGGACCCGCAACGTGTATCCGATCAGCCCGTCCAGGGTGAGCGCGGGCCCGGTCCCGGCCGTGGGTTCGGGAGCGGTGGTGGGGTGGGTCGTCATGGTTGCTCCTGCGCGGGCGTGGGCGTGAACGGTTTGCGGATCTTCATGACGACCCGTCGGTAGTGGGCGCGTGCCGCCATCACGGTCGCGGTCGTTGCCGGGGTCAGGTAGGGGGCGGTGGTCTCGTCGAAGTGGGTGATCGCGACCCGGCACAGGGCGTGCACGAGCGCGCCCACGTCCACGTTCTCGCTGGTGCCGAGGCGGTGCAGGGCAGGCAGGACGAGAGGGTCGAACCTTGCGTACAGGGACGAGACGGCCTGGTCTGCGATCTTCCTGCCGTTGGCCCGGTCCTCGACGACGGACCGCAACGGGGATCGGAACCCCTCACTGAGCTGGGAGGCGGTGTTCAGCAGCGCGGCGCGTTCGAGCGAGTCCGGGACGGTCAGCACGGTCCGGTCGAGAAGGACCCACTGGGAGCGTTTCCGGTTCCCGTAGGTGTCGCCTTCCTCGTCGTGGAACGCGACCCGTGCTCCTTCGGGTGGGAGCACCCGGTCGTGCCCGAAGTTCCTCAACGGCTGGTCCAGCGACTTGGAGTACCAGGTCAGCAGTCCCTCGGTCCGGTCCAGGCGTTGTGGGGCGATGACCCGCCTGGTGGTGACCGTCCCGTCCTTGGCTGTTACGTCGTAGTGCACGTGGGCGTACCCGCGGCCCCGCGCCAGCTTGGCGTTCTCCTTCACGTCCTGCCCGCCCAGGTTCGGGACGGGCCGGCTCGTCAACCCGATCACCCACCCGGTCAAGTTCCCGTCACCAGCGTGCAGGACCAACGGCCTGTTCGCAGTCCACGTGGCCCGCCACAACGGTGCCCCGCCGTCGGTGATCTCGGCAGGGGCGGGGGTCGTGTCCTGATCGAGCCAAGCGGGAAAGTCGGGTGTATCAAGCCACGGCTCGGGAACGTTCAGGCGAAGTGTCTCGTCCATGGTTGCTCCGAACAGGTGGAACGTGGAGTCCAACGGGCCACCCGATGGTGCGCCACTGGCCTGTTTGCCCTGGTAGAACGCGGGGGCTGCTCCGTTGCCAGGCTTACCGTGAAACCACTTTGCGATCAGCAGGACCGGCAGCAGGGTCGGGGTGACGGGCCGGTCCTCCGGGCGAAGGCACCACGTCGACGACGATCCGCCGGGCACGTGCACGTGCAGCTGCGCCAACGGCAGGACGCCTTTGTCGATGCCGGCACGCTGGTCGGAGGTGACGTGCCATTCCTGCATGAAGGGCCGGTCAGGGTCGAACAGCCAGAACCGGTCTTTGTACCGGTCCAGGAACGTGTCCAACACGACCGGGTCGGTAACGTCGTCCGTGTCGCGGAGGATGAGCGCGGCCATGGATGTCAGGAACCGCATCATCGCCTCGGTCTCCACCGGTGCGAGCGTTGGGGCCAGTGCCGTGACGTGGCTGGCACGGTGGAAGAACTCCCGCAACGACACCGTGGCGGGCCCGGTGTCGGTGACGGTCGGGATCCACGGGTGGTCGATCAGGTTCACGTCGAACCCGGGGCGGATGGCCATGGGTGCGGGCGGGGCCGTGCTGGTGGTCACGTGGTCTCCTCGAGCGGGATCAGACCCAGGGTCGGGTCGTAAGTCAGCCCAGCAGCGGGCAGTTGGGTGGTGGAGACGGGCAGCATGCGGATGAGCATCTTCGCTGCGGGTGCCCATTCGTTCTGGCCGAGCTCTCGCATGGTTCCCGCGTGGGCTTCCTTCATTAGTTCGTTGACGTCGCCGCCAGCGGGGATCACGGTGTCCAGGCCGCTGATGCACGCCGTCCTGCTGTGACTCATCGGCCGGGCCTGTGCGGCCGTGTCCAGGAGCAAGTACATGCCGGAGGGTCTGTCCACGAACCGGGTGCCCATCAGGTCCTCGGTCAGGTCACGGCCGGTCAGGGTGACCAGGTGGGCGTGCCGGGTTCCGCGTGGCGGGCTGATCACGGTGCGGGACAATTCGGCCTTGGCGTGGCCGGCCGCTTCGATGCGGACCATCGCGTGCCCGACCTCCGTGTCGTCCTGTTCGGAATGGGTGTACTTGTCCCAGTCAGCGAGATCGAACGCGGTCTCGTCCACGAACGCCTGCACCGAGTCGGGAACTTTCAGCACCGGGTGATCGGTGAGGTGGTCCCGGACACGGGCCAGCTCAGGCGGCAGGTACGGGAGCGCGTCGCGGTCTGTGGTGGAGGTGACGACGTGCATGACCCTGCGGGCTGGGGCGTTGTCTGCGAACCGGGCGAGCCTGCGGGCCGGGTCACGGAAACGCCACACGCGGCCTGCTCGTTGGACGAGCGAAGGTGCTGGGCACAGGTCGGTGGACGCGAGGTCGAAGTCGACGTCCAGGGATGCCTCCACGACTTGGGTCGCGACCAGAGTGACCGGGGCAGTGCCGTGCCCCTCCGGGCCGGTCCGTTGGTGCAGCTCGCGCTCGAGCGCGGCCCGGTGGCTGGCCTTCATGCGTGAGTGCAGGCATATCAGTCGTGGGTGAGCGGGTTGGTCCAGCCGCAGGGCCCGGGTGATCTCGACTGCCCGGTCGATCGTGTTCACCACGACCAGCAGGTGCACCCCAGGGTGGGCGGCACGTTGTTCCTGCACCCACCGGATGTGTGCGGTGGTGGTGTCGTCGGTGAGGGTCACCCGGGTGACAAGGTCGGGTTGGGGTGCGGACACGTGCCCGGGGGTGGTCACGGCCAGATTGTCCGGCGCGGTGATCGTCCGGATCGAGGGGTACTCCATCGCCGGGCCGTGAACGGTGGACCGGCCGCGGTAGGCGTTCTCGAACTCCCGTTGCTGCCACCGGGGCAGGGTCGCGGACAGCAGCGTGACCCTGGTACCGGTCGCCCCCCACCAATGGAGCAGCTCGGCCAGGAGCTGGGTCTGGTACTGGTCGTAGGTGTGGACCTCGTCGAGGATCACGTGGTGGTTCGCGAGGGCGAGCAGTCTCAGTGCCGCGTGCTTGCCACGCAAGGCGCCGGCGAGGACCTGGTCGCAGGTCGCGGTCGTGACCGGGGCGACGAGCCGCCGCACGGACGTGGTGTACCAGTCGTCGGTGTGCGCCGCGCCGGGGGTGGGGACCGCGTGCGCGGCGGCCAGCTGGTGGGACAGGGTGACCTGGTTGCCGGTGTGCGCGAACACGGTCGAAAGACGATCCTGCATCGCGTTCGTCGTCGCCCGAGTGGGCAGGGCGAAGACCAACCCTTCGTCGTCACGTCCCATGTGTCGCAGCAGGGCCGCCTCGGTCTTCCCTTCCCCGGTCGGGTACGCGACCATGCACAGCCCAGGCTCGGCTGCACGAGCGGCCATCACCTGCTGCAACGGTCTTGGGGGCCGACCCTGCAGAACCTTCGCGGCAGGGTCGGCCGGTGCGTGGTACGTGCCGAGTGTGTCCACGGTCAGACGCGTGAGATCTTCGCGGCGTGCCTCGACCCAGCCCGGGCCAGGGGTGATACCGCGGCGGATGAGGTCACGGCCGGGCGCGACGCACCCGTTGTCCTGGGACGCGAGCCAATCAGCCAGGACAACCAGGCCGGTGACCAGGACGACCGACTCACCGGCATGTTTGGCAGGGACGGCTGTCGCGTCGGTGACGGACAACCCGGCGGCCGTTTCGATCGTCGCGCGAATGTGGCCCTGAACGGCTGCCCACCCGCCCTGGGTGACCCTGGACACGCATGCCTGCCCGTCCGGGCCCGAGTTGATCCACCTGCCATGGTGCCCCGCGACGGCGTGCGGCAACCAGTTCGCGCCGACGTCCCTGACCAGGTCGGGGACGACCCTGCCAGGGTCTTGTACCCGACGTACTCGTGCCGGCGTGCTGCTTCACCGGCCGGCCCCTGGACAAGAGACCGGAGAGCCGGGTCGACCAGGTCGAGTCCGGCACCGGCCAGGTGTGCCTCGACCCTAGGACGCCACTGCAGGGGGCGTGGGTTCGCGGCCTGGACCTGGAACACCGGGTTCGCCTTGCCGATGTCATGCAAGCCAGCGGCCAACTGGACAAGGTGCCGGGCTCGATCCTGGTCACCGTCAGCGAGCAGTCGCGCCAGGTGGGTCCGCAGTCCGGGACGCAACCAGTGATCCCACACCGCGCCGGCGGTCAGGTAGGAATCGAGCAGGTGCGCGAGCAGCGGGTACGGCTCGAATTCCGGGCTCTTGCCCCAAAGCTCCCCCGCCAGATCCACAACCGCGCACAGATTTTGTCTCCCGATAGCCACAGGACAGACGCTACGGTGCAGCGCTGACATTCGCTCGCAGTGCGTAGCCATCCAGCTTGAAGCGTCGCTGGTTCTCTGCCGGTGCTGTCCGCCGAACGGCGTGTAGTGGCCTGACGAGCGTGGCCGGTGGCGAAGGTCACGTGATGACCAAGGAGACCGCAAGCGTGAGCTCGATGCCATTGAAGGCGACTTCGCGCAACAAGGCTGATCAGACCGAGGTCCAGAAGAGGGCAAGCCGAGGGACCGGCGAACGCCCAGCGGCTTCAGTAGGCGCAGCCGCGCCAGGAGCTGGAGGATCTGGTCAAGGAGGGCACCGGCCGAGACCGACGTGACGCAGCGCAGGCCTTCAGCGGCCCGTCGTGCTGAGCGCGGACGGTGCCGGCGGCGAACCGTCGGGGACGACCGGCGGTATGTGCTGCAGCTGCGGGTACCGCAGGCGCGCAGAACGGTCCCGGGTGTAGTCGTCGGTGAAGTTGGCGGTCAGCAGGTCGGCGTAGGCCCCGGCCAGGCCGGTCTGCAGCAGGTACTGGTCACCGATCTGGGCGCGGGCACGGTCCCAGGAGCGGATGGCCCACCAGGTGCCCAGCACCACGGTCATGACGGCGGTGGACACGTACATGACGGGGTCCTCGGTGGCGCCCAGCCAGATCCCGACCCCGGCGTTGATCACCAGGCACGTCACCATCAGACGGCGGGGCAGGAAGGCCGCGGCGATGCCCCACATGATGAGCATGAACGTCATCCAGATCTTCCACGGGGCCAGCAGGACCATCAATCCCGGGTCGTGGCGGGTCAGACCGGTGCGCAGCACACCGAGCTCGTGCGCGATGACCGAGGTTGCCGACTCCGGTGCCAGGTGACCTGACCGGACCGCTTCGACCAGCCCCTGGCTGACCACCACGGTCCGTTCGCCCAGGGCGCTGGCGTCCACCGGCCGCCTGGGCCCGACCAGTAGCACCAGGCCGTCCGGTGGCACGCCCTGGCGCAGCAGGACCTCGGCCACCGGCGCCAATGTGTGCCGTTGATGGAGCCTGGGAGCGCGAGCACGCAGGAAGAGGTGGGCCAGCCACCTTTCTCCCATCCGGGTGCTGGCGGCCGCGGCCAGCACCGGCACGACGACCAACAGCACGGCGGGCCCGTACCGGCCCAGCGACAGCTCGCCGACGACCAACCACATGGCAGCGCTCATCACCACCGGGACGACCAGCGCCCGCGCCTTTGCCCGTCGTGCCCTGCCCACCGTCATCGGTCCCACCTCCGTGGTGGTGAACCACCGCTAGTGCTGATCGACCGATTTGGGGGGTGGTGAGACCCCGGTGACCGTGCCCCCGCTTTGGGGGTCATGACCAGCGTGCAGGAAGCCACCGACAGGCGCAGCGGCCTGTCCACAGGCGCGCCCGGTCCACCATCTGCTTCCCCAGATGGGGCATTGACGCGTCCGACGCCCTTCTTGGGCGACGTAGCCATGTACCTAACACCTGTTCGCCGCGAAGGAGAGCACCGATGGCCACCGACCAGATGGGCACCACGACACCGGAGGCTGCCCAGGTCCTGGTGCAGATGCACCAGTTGCTGTGGCAGGCCAGCGTCGAGGCGCACGGCCGAGCCCGCCAGAACCGTGACGTCGAGTCTGTCGACCTGGCCTTCACTCTGTCCCACCTGTACGCCCAGGTGTACGACCTGGTGCCCGGGGGATACCGCAACCTACTTCTCGACCGGCCGCAGGACAGCGGGGCCGACCCGGTCGACCTCCTCCGGCGGGCCGAGGAGCTGAGCCGGACAGAGCCTGTCCACCACTTCCCCCCGGGGACCGAATCGGTGGTGGTGCTTCTCACCGAGACCGTGCGGGACTTCTCGTGAGCCGGCGGCGACACCCCACCATCTACCCGCCCAGCGCAGGAGAGCTGCTGAACCGGGCCAACGTGCTGGCACGCGACCTGCTGTACGAGGCGCCTGAGCGGGACGGGCGGGCGATGTTGCGGGCCTGGGGTGAGGTGGTGGAAGGGGCCAGCGGGTTGTGGCGCCGGCTCCCGCGACGTTCGGACGTCCCCGGGACCGGCAAGGAGGTCATCGACCAGCTGGAGCGATCGGCCAGTACGCTGCACCGCTCAGCCGGCGGCGCGATCGAGGTCGATCCGACGCTGCAGGAGATCGGCCAGGTCTTCACTCGGGCTGCTGAACTGATCGCCGGCAGCGGCGTGGCCGAACGCCGGGAACCTTCGCGGTGGACCGAGGCCCAGCTGCGCGACGCGTTCGCAGCGCGCGTCGACATCATGCACACCCTGTACGTGGCCTCCCACGCCGTCTCCGTCGGACTGGCCCAGAACGCGTTGGCGGAGGTGTTCGATGCTCGTCTGCGGGTTCACCGTGTCTCGGCCGATGAGCTGCGCCACCGGGTCCTCGATGTGGAGCAGGTCGCCCACTCCTACATCAAGGGCAATTACCCGCAGGCATTGGAGAGCAGGCACCGCGAGCCGGCGGACCACAGCAGGATCCCCGGTGCGATCGCCACCTGGGACACCTACGCCCAACGGGTCCTGACCCGGGGTCCGACAGCCGATGTGATGGCTCGGGTGGCCGGTTCGGCCTTCGCGGCATCGACCCATGCGCACCGGTTGTGGCGGGCAACCGTCGAGACCGGGCACGTCGACCGCCGCTCGTTCGACACCGAGATCGGTCCCGCGCTGGAGACCATGATCGAGAAGTGGGGTGAGGCGCACACACGCTTCCAGGGACTCACCCACCCGCACGACACAAGCCCGCAGTCGTTGCGAGAGGCTGCCTGGGAGCTGGTCGACTCGATGCGTGAGGTGACCACGGACCGTCTCGGGCCCGCCTCGGCCGAAGACATCGATGAGCGTGTCGACATGAGGTCCCTGGTGCGGTCCCTGCACAGGTTCCACGCGACCGTGGCCGGAGTGGGAGGGGTCTTCCATGAGGCGGCCCGCAACGCACCCTTGCTGGTGGACGCCAGAGCAGCGAACGACATCATCAGGTCTGCCCTCGAAGACGACGGCCGCGGGTCCCCGCCGCACAACCACTCGAACGTCGCGCCCCGCGACGTTCTCCACAAACGGGCGATACCCCTTCCAGACGGGATACGGGGCCAGGCGGAGGATCTTGGCCATCAGGTGGCCCAGGCGTCGCGCGCTTCGCTTCGGTCCACCCTGGCAGCCAGCGACGGCAAGCGAGACGCCATGAGCATTCCCGCCAGCTGGACTCGCCACGTGGGCACTGGGAACAGGCTCTCTACTAGTCAGAAGCACGAGCACCTGGCCTCGGTGCCAAGCACAGTGAACGTGACGCAAATGTCACCGCGCAGGTGATAGACCAGCCCCGCGCCGGCGCTATGCGCCAAAGTCGGACGCGCCGCAGGGTAGCGTCCTCCGTGCGGCATAGGACTCAGTAGCTGCGTCACTCGCGGCGGAAAGACACACCTCGGCTGTCATCCGCATGGGGGTGGTCCCTGGGGCTCTCGCAACGTCCGAGCGTCCCGAAGGTCGATCCACAATCGGACGCGTACCGGACGCACCTACACGCGGATCAGCGCGATAGGTTGCCAACGTTCGTAGGCGGTGTGTGTGGATCAGAGGTAAACCGCGATGGGTATGACTCGGACGGATGCCCCAGTGACTCGTGCGTCGAGGTTGAGGTCAAATATGTCGGTCGCAGCCATGCTGTCTTCCTCGCCGCTCTCTGCGTCCTCTCCGTCCTCGCCACTCTTGACGTCTTCTTCGTCAGCGTGCGTCAGAGCACCAACCTTTCCGGTCTGTTCGCGCAAGGACTCGTTCATAGAACGTATCAACTCGTCCACGGCCTCAGGGTGCATCCGCTCGAGCACTTTGTTCCGCGACAGAATTGGCTCATCGTGCGTCAGTGGTCCAGCAACCTTCCCAAGCACCGTGAACTGGCCGTCCAGGATGCGGTCCTCGTCCTCCACTACAAAGTGCTCGGCATCACACATCGTAATAAACGTGAGTAGGTCGTCGCCTTCCCCGACCTTCCCGTAGAACTCCCGAGTCTTCGTGCTGCGGAAATCGGTTCTCACGGCCTCTGTCGCCGCCCGTCCGATCTCGCCCCAGGTGGCCATGTCCCCGTCCAGGCGGAGTTTAAACTCCTGCACCTTCTCGAGGTCTCCACCCTCGAAAGTATCCATGCTCTTGGTGAACCGGTCCCTGCGGACGATCTGCTCCACCAGGTCGGGGGACACGATGTCTAACAACGCAACGACCTGATTGGGCGTGAACGATGCTGAAAACTCCACGAACCCACCCGGCTTCAATGTAGTTGCGTCGGCCTTGCCTGCCACATCTCGAATCAGGCCGGTTTGGCGGAGCACGGACCGAACCACGTGCAGGTAGTACGGCTGAGTGTAGTGAGCCCGCGACATTGCTGTGCTGCCGATGGACTGCTGGCTTCCAAGTCGCTTCTCGTAGTCGGCCTCGACAGCCGAGTCACCCCCGAACAGGCCAGGGAACTTCGCGGCTAGGCCCACCGTGACCCTGCCGCCTTTCGTCGTATCCCGCGACTCATCTTGTTCGCTGCGCGTCTCGTTGGCGAACTCCGTCAGCAGCGGCTGCCCGTACGTCTGCTGGAGAATCCCCTCCACATAGTCAGGGTTCTGATAGATCGACACTGTGGGCGGTAGCGGCTCGGAGGGATCACTGCCTGGACATGGTCGCCTGCTCTGGCTCATGGTGCCGCCTCCTTGGGGTTGTGTCTGACGAAGGAGCCCCTGTCCACAGAGAGCTCATACGGCAACGGTATCTGGCCGGTACGCCGGTCCTCTGTGGGCGACCACCAGGTCGGCCTGCAGATCTTCCCCTGAGGCGCAAACGGAGCGCTGTCGATACTTTGCTCGCGTACACCCATCTGTCCCGGACAACATTCGGCGAGATCCGTGTTCATGCGAATCGTCCGAGATCCTGCTGCGTGGTTGGGACTGGCCGAACCCCGCGTCGACACCCGATCTTCGGAAACCGCGTCTACCCCGAGAATCTCCCAGGGCGTGGCATGGTTCGGCAGTTGACAGTCTCTCCGAGCCAGGATGAGGTCGCCGTCGATAACAGAATCACGTTGCCCGTGTCTGCGCGACAGGCACCCCTGTTTCAGATTCATTCAGATGATTCGAACAATGGACTCCACCAATATGGCTCTTCAGATTTGCGCGATCTTTGACCTAGTTAGTGGCCTCACCGCCGACTGTGGCGTCGGTCATTCGTCGTCTAGCGCCTCCAGGTCGCGGAGTAGTTCAGCAAAGGTCTTCGCTCTTTGGTCCGCCTTTCCCGTAACCAACGCGTACAGTTCTTCTAGTCTCATGTTTATTTGGTAGATCTCCGCTTCCATCGTGCCAATGCTCGTTTCGACCCGTGCAAGCTCATCCATGTTTAGGCCATTAGGGCTACTGGTCCCCTTGATAATCAACAAGAAAGGTGCATAACCGTCATGATCGCTGGAAGACAGTTCGTAGACGACTCCGGCTACCTCAGCCGAGTAAATAGTAAAATTCAGACCCCAATCTTGTGGTTTCCAATTCAACTTGCCTCGGCGCGTCATATCGGTTAATCGTGCAAGCAGCTCCTCGTCGGGAAGCTCATTCTTCACCGGCCAGCCTCCAATCGTATCCCGCCAATCATGGCGCTCAGGTCATTTACGGTTTGTGTAATTCTTAGGCGAAAAGTCTTGGTCCCACTCTTGATACTCACTTTTCCACTATTGACGAGGCCGTTCTTTGTGCTTCCAGCCATTTCCATGGTCACTCTTAGTTCAGCGACGATCTCCGAGTGTCGCTGCGCTTCGTCAAGTTGCAATAGCGACGCCGCTTCTCCTGCTAAATGTCTGTATGTAACCAGCGTGCGAATGGCAAGTTCTCTGTTTTCCGCCCCCACTGCCGTGTCGAGATCAGCCTCCAACAATCGGAATTGAGGGAGAATAACCAAAAGGTGATTGTGCGTGATTCTCCTCTCGGTATCTTCGACCGCTTTCCGCGTTGCCCGAGTCGCGCTTAGCGTGGTGCGCACCTGTTTGATCGTGATGCCGAACCCGACCAGAGCGACTCCTAGGGACGCGAAAGTGGCGATATCTGCGGCCGTCATCCCACACTACGCTCACGAGGCGCGTGCCGTTGGTGGTTGGTCGAGGTGCCCACGGAGAGAGGGTACCCGCCCCGTGTTGGATCTTGCGGGATTCGGTAAAGACAAAATGCGTGGGCAGCTGCTCGAGCGCTGAGGGGACATGGTGGCCCCGGGAGAGTCTGGAGTCCCCTCGAAGACCACGCTGTGCCGACTGGCTCGCACCTGCGTTCCTCCGTACATGTCGCGATTGAGCAAAGGCCAGGCATTTGACACGAGCGGACGCTCGCGTGGAGGGGACGCGTCGATGGCCGCGTCATAGTGGGCGGAGTGCAGCAGGTCATGGACACGCCCTATCTGGAACCGAGGTGACGCATGCTCCGCGTCCGCGCCACTCGGCCACTGAGACGGATGTCAGCACGACGTCCGACCATCTGCGGGGTCGCGGTCTCACGACCACGGCGGATACGCGGTTCTGCTGCCCCCTGAGGGTCGGTGCCATCCTCAAACGCGTTGGGGTGGTCACGGCGGACATCGGGCAGGCTGAGCCGTCATGGACGCGAGCGGCGGTGGTGCGCACAGAACTGTCACAGAACTGACACACTCATCAAGGAGGTTGTGTCTATGCTGGTCAACGTCTTTTAGCGTAGATTCCCGTCACTCACCCTTTTGTGGTTGACGCCTTTTCGTTTTGACTGCCGGTGCGCCCGCCGGCGTGGTCAACGTGATTACGACCTTGAGGTCCGACCTGTGACGGAGGCAGTGCT